>Ga0247839_1000433_pt1 | contig 74270 bp, 71 predicted proteins | sample LaCruzMarch2015__6_FD_192405 | JGI IMG/M metagenome (GOLD analysis project Ga0247839, IMG submission 192405) | Freshwater microbial communities from meromictic Lake La Cruz, Castile-La Mancha, Spain - LaCruzMarch2015_16m | ecosystem: Environmental > Aquatic > Freshwater > Lake | place: Spain...
TTATATCATTGAGGTGCATCATTCATGGTTCCTTTTCTCTAAAGTTTCGCAACTCAATGATACTTGGATTCCGTGCATGATGCCTTTTATTTTATTTGGGTGGACGACTTCATATTACAATTTGCCATTGTTTTTCATTTGGCTTTAATTGACAAAATCGATTTAGATACCCGACAACTTTATTATTTCGGATTTAAAGAACAACAAAAAGCCTATAAATTAAATTGGATTGGCTACATCCATGAAGTGCCTTTCATACAAACCATGCTTTATTTACCTGAAAGTATTTTTAATGAACTTCATATTGAAAACATCCAACCCTTGTATTTTGTGGATTACTTTAAAAAACATCTAAACACACAGGTATTGGACGCAACTTCGCATTTTAACATTTTAGCCTGTACTCCAGACCTAAGCTACTCTTTAAAAATAGACAAAAGTGAAGCATGTCATGTTTTAACCACCCAGTATCAAATCAAGGATACTTGTATTGCTTTAACGGATACTATTATCCCAGCCAAATTTTTAAGACTAAAGTTTGAAATAGGAGATCGACCATGAACATTAATCTAGATCGACGTTCTAAAACACCTCTCACTCAGCAACTTGAAATTCAACTGAGAGGACTCATCGCAAATAATGCCCTAGTTCAAGGCCAATCTTTACCAAGCATTGATGAATTAGTACAGGACTTAGAGATGTCCAATGAACAGGTTATGCTTGCTTATCATAATTTAATTCAAGATCAATTTATCAAAATCATGGATGATGCCTATGTGGTTACCTATGCCCAATTCCCTACACATTTCATATCCAAATTCAATGCCTTTGGACCCATCTTAGCTTCAATGGGAATTGTTCCAAGCATTAAAACCATCAAATTAGAACACATCAAAACACCTTCGCATTTAACACAGTACTTTAAATGTCCTGTCGTTCTAATGACTCGACGTTTGTACCTAGGTAATCAAAAAAACATCGCAACGATTGTGAGTTATTTCGATCCACAACAGTACCCTGATTTAGAAACTGAGTTAAAAAAGAACTTACCTTATTATGAAATTCTTCGAGAAAAATACACAGTTGATTTTGCATCTATTGATCGGTTTTACGAAGCCATTAATTTAGATGAAGAATCCGGCATAGAATTAGATTTACCTAAAGGTGCCATTGGAGCATATACCTTGTCAGCAAGTTATACAAAAGATCGTCACTTAATTGAGGTCGCAGAATCCTTTACACGTCCAGAAACCATGCATTTCTCAGTTAAGTACACGGTATAAAAAAATAATACAAACTTTACAGATGATACTTTGAAGCCATCGTGTAATCATTTCTATATATGTTAGTCATGTTGATGGTTTAGAATTACGTTTTAAAAAATATTGACTGTCTCTTAAACACTTTACTAGAGTGTTTAAGAGACAGTCAATTTTGATATGTGAAATCGTAAATCAAAATTCAATGTAATATAAACAGGATTTCTCCTGTTTAGTTTCTAACTTTTTTAGCACCTATTAACAATGCAATGCCTAAACTGATGAAACCCAATCCTAGATTTCTTCCTACACCTGTATCAGGGAGTGGATCAACAAGAACTGGTGTTGTGACAGTCGTGGTTTGAGTGGTAGTTGAGGGAGTAACAACATTAGAGGTATAACTTGCGACCAAAGTGAGATCGGTGGTTATAGGTGTGGTGAAGGTAAAAGCAGTCAATCCATTTAGCCAACTTGAGAAAGTATAACCAGTCACAACTGGTGAACTAATGGTACTTGCTAGTTCACCAGTTTCAATATTTTGTACAGCGATGACATTGTTTGATTGATCTTTAAAAGTTACGATATTTGACATATTGATGGTTATGGTATCAATCGCACCACCTGCACTTAAATCGCCGGAAGTTGTACCACTATATTCAACTAAAATAAAATGATCTTGATCCATCACTTCACCTTCGTAAGTTACATAACAATAAGTGTCATCCCACATACCTGAATTGGTACCTGAGTACATGAAGGTTAAACAATTTTGACCGCTAGTCCAAATATTTGATTCATCACCATTGTTTGGTTCATTAGAAGTAACATTTTGCCAACTACTAAAGAATCCCTCTTGAGTTACGCCACCATCTATATCATCAATAAAAAATGTTTGTCCTACTTCAGGGCCATCCAACCATTTCCAAATTCCATCATCACCTGACTCAAAAGTAGCGTCATTATCTCTATCACTATTGATATCTGAACCCCCTAATATAGGGCCAAACCATTCATTTTCACCAAAATTGGTATCTATGTCATTCATGTAATCTGTATTTTCTTTTTGAAGCATATTAGCTAAAAAAGTATTTTCAGTTGCTGTTGTAATATTTGAAGCATATCCCTCTATGGCGAATGCAGAATTTGCTAAATAAGGATAGGATACTAAATAATCATCAACTTCATCAAAATTCTCAGCAAGTAAATTGAATTCATAATAGGACATTTTATATAAATGCCCATTATACGCATAACCATCTCCAATCGAGAAGTTTATTGTTCTATCGGTTGTTAAGTCAGTACTACTTGCAGTAAATTTTACTTTTTTGAAAATTTCTTCAATCTTGTCTGAACTAAATTTATAGGGCGTAATATGGTTAACGTCATCTTCTGTGGTATAACTTTGTAAGTCACCACTATCTTCAATATAGACAGTTAGAGTAAATAGATCTGAATTATAGTAGTAATAATAATTCGCAACTCCATCTTCAGTATATACTGGTGTCAGTTCATTGTTTAATGGTGTTAATCCTGTGATTGTCTCTAAGCTCAAAAGATCTTCAGATACGCCATTTTGAATTGAAACACGAGCTACTGCATGCATCCATTTATTAGTTTTCCAAGTAGAATTCTCCGCATATTCAGGGTTAATATAAAAATCACCATCAGAACTGAGTCGATTATTGACTAAGATATTGGGTGCAATGTAAGTTGCAGTATTACTTGTAATGCTATACCCAACACTTGTGTCCACATTATAAACAAATGGATTGGCTGCAGGTGCTGCATTCACAGGTACCACAAACACTAAACTCAATAAAAAAACGAGTATCATTCTTTTCAACATATCAAAATCCTCCCCTATATAAAATATATTTACATTATATATAGTTAAGTGTGTCATTACAAACTTTTATGTACTATTTATACATATTTTATATACCAAATCAAATTCTTTTCACTTTAACTGACAGATGCATACAAAACGCTTAAAATATGAGTATGTCAAAACATACTCACGATCATCAAGAACATGCCCACCATAACCATGACTCAAGTCAACTCTCAGGTAAAAAGATCGCAGGGGTTACCCTCCTCAATGCTCTTATCACGGTAGCTGAAATCGTGGGGGGCTTAGTCTCAGGTTCATTGTCTTTATTGTCAGATGCATTACACAATCTCAGTGATACCTTATCCATAATAATTGCTTACATCGCTTCACGGATTGCGCTGCGTCCTAAGAATGAGCGTAAGACTTTTGGGTATAAACGCATTGAGATCTTATCTGCCTTTATCAATGGTTTAACCTTATCCATCATTTCATTATTCTTAATCACTGAAGCAATTCAGCGTTTCATGGATCCTCAAGTCATTGAGACTGGCTTAATGCTGACAGTGGCGATCATTGGGTTTGTGGCTAACTTAGTCTCTGTCTTCTTATTAGAGAAAGATTCTCATCACTCTTTAAACATCAAAGCCAGCTACCTTCATTTACTGGCCGATACTTTATCTTCTGTTGGAGTTATCCTAGGTGCTTTAGCCATTCGCTATTTAGGCTGGACCTGGGTAGATGCTTTGCTTACCTGTGTGATTGCTCTCTATATCTTGTTTGAAACCTTTCATATTCTAAAGAAAACTTTAGATATTCTAATGCAGGCCTCTCCTAAACTAGATTACGCTGCCATTCGAAAAGACATTGAAGCCATGGACAGTGTTAAAAACATTCATCACATCCATGCCTGGAATATGGATGAGAAAAACATCTATTTTGAAGCCCACATAGAATTTGAAGATAAACGTTTATCTGAACTGCAGCCCATTCTTAAAGAAATAGAACATCATCTTAAACATGCCTACAACATCCACCATGTCACCTTACAAGCTGAATGCGATGCTTGTTCAACCAAAGAGATCTTTTAAAGATGCAAAAGCGCAGTATTGAAAGCCGACTCTTTGAAGTTGTCCTCAAAATTTCTGGAACCAAGAAAGACTTTATACAGGCAAGTCGCATTGAGTCCATCTTAAAAAAGGACCATCCTTTTAAATTCAAAGTCTTTTACCCTAGGTTATTAAAGTCTAAGCTAACACAAACTTCGATCAACGGACTTGATATCTTAAGTTTTGAATCTTCTCATCCCACCCAACACATTGTGTATCTCCATGGAGGTGCTTATGTCTTTCCACCCAGTCTTCTACACTTTCAATTCTGTGATGACTTAGCGCTAAAAACCCAATCGAAGATTATTTTGCCTCTATATCCAAGAGCACCCGTGCATTCCCACAAGGAAGCCATAGCGTTGGTTATACATCTATATTCAGAGCTTCTTAAAACGATCCCCGCTGACCAGATTAGTTTCATGGGGGATTCTGCAGGTGGAGGATTTGCCTTAGTCTTGGCACAAGTCGCTCAACTGAAACAGCTGCCTCAACCTAAACACATCCTCTTACTCTCCCCATGGTTAGATATAAGTTGCGAGGATCCCGCCTTAAAAGACATTGACCCACTCGATCCGATTTTAGGCATCCCAGGCTTACAAGCCATGGGAAAAGCCTGGGCAGGATTAAGTGATCCAAAAGATCCTCAGTGCAGTCCACTGTATGGAAACTTGAAGGGAATTGCCCCGATCACTACCTTTGTGGGTACACATGAAATCTTATGGGTGGATAGTCGACGTTTAAAAGACAAAGCAGACCAAGAAAGTATCCCTCTTACCCTCTATGAGGTTCCATTCATGAACCATGTCTTTGCGCTCTTTCCCATCCCCGAAGCTAAAGAAGTTAAGGATAAGATTATAAAGATACTTCAGAAATAGATCTTTAAGAAAGGATAAAGAATCACTTTTATTCTTACTCTAGAAGTTCTATAAACATGTTTATCTTATATTTGCATTTGAGTTGAACGGCATAATCTAAGAGCACATGTTCATTAATTTGTCCTGATTTAAAAATGAGTCTTAAGCTTTTATTTCGAGTTTCATTGTCTAAACTCGTATTGTTTTTAATAAGATCACAAATTGTTCTTTCTAGGTTGTAACACATAACTTCTTGGCCTTGAGGCGAAATCATCCTTTCTAACCCAAGTTTATAGTTTTGCTTTGAAACATAATGAACTTTCACATGGCTTGGAAACATATGGGGGTTATATCCTCTATATACGCAGACATCCATTTTTCCCGGCGTTCTTTCTGAGAAATGATGAAAATAGAGCGCTGTATTATGGCAAAAGATAGCTTTTGAATGTTTCACTTGAAAAAGATAGTATTCATCGCCAAAAGCGTTCACATCTAAATAAACCCCTTTATATACTCTTTCAATGAGTCCTTTTCGAACTAAGTTTGTTAAATAAATACTTGAAAAACCAGCTTTCTTAGCTTGTTGAGTCGTAATCATACCCTTTTGTTTTTGTATCAACTCTAGAAGTCTATTTTCCATATATGCGTACATTATATCACTTGTATGCATATTATAAAATATACAAACTCAAAAATAATGGAGACCTAGGTCTCCATTACCAATGTTATTTAGACCACATTGTGAAGGCCATTTGTATTTCCAATATAACATACGTATTATGACTGTCAATTTTTGAAATTGAACAAGATTTAACGATTGTTAATAAGGTTTTAGGCTTTATTTATGAGCTATTATCTAGCTTAGCTTTATGTCCTATTTGATGATTATTTATCTTCATACTACTCACTATGCATTAAAGTCAAATGATCCTAAGGTGAATACCATCCTCGATGGATTTTGTTAAACAATTGAGACAAATTTTTCATGAACAATACTATAGGCATACGTATAGATCTTATGGCTTGGATACATACGTCCTAAGACATCCGCATAACCTAAGAGTTGTTCACGATAGGCTTCAACTAAATCGTTGGGATCATTCACGCGATCAGTTTTATAGTCCACCAGATAGACTGTATCTTCGCAGACAGAAATCAAATCCATATACCCATGCAGAACAATATTATTTTTTAAACTATGGAACGCAAATTCTCTTTTGATCTGTCCTTTAAGCATGGCTTGGTAGATAGGGTCTTGTTCAAAAGCTAAGACCGATTGAACATCCTGCTCCGTAATCTTGGGCATCAGTGCCTTAATCATTTCTTGAGTCCATCCACTACGGGGAAGATTTTCAAATAAGGCATGCATTAAAGTCCCATGATTGGTCCCTGTGTCCGTATTAAAGTTTAAGTGAACCTGCGTAAAGCTGACATGCGTAGAACTAGGCGTTTTGAATTCAATGGAGGGATTATCTTTTATGGTAATGTTCAAACTTTTTTGAATGGCGACTTCTTCTTCGAGTTTAAAGAATCCGTTTGGATTTAACGGGGTTTTAACTTGGGCTAAGGATTTTTCTAATAAGGGTTGAAGCGCTGCATACAAGAGCCGGGTGGATCCCATCGCATTTAGGAGATTAGCTATGTTCAATGTCGATCGAACCACGGGTTCACTGTCTACGATGATGAGTTTCTTCTCAGCCCGTGTTAAAGCGACATACATCAGACGTACTTGTTCCTGGACATCATCCATCGTATTCTTCATTTCTAAGGCCAATCGAACTGGGTTGGTGCGCGTATGATACTGTGGCAATTGAATGGTTTTAAGCATAAAACCAAGTTCACTATCCGATAGTAAGGCGGCTTTATTATCCGCTACACTGCCTAGTAATCGCGTAAAGAAGAAGACCACTTTGAATTCTAAACCTTTGGATTGATGGATGGTCATCACTCTAACCACGTTGTCTTCTTCGGTAAATGGGATTGCTTCTGAACTCTCAGAGTCATCCATGTGTTTGATGCGTAAGACAAATTGGGTCAAGGAGACGCTTTGTCGGGTATATTGACCTGCTTTCTCAAAGAGATAATCAAGGTTAACCCGTTGAGCCATACTGCACTGTTTTTCATAGTAGTCATTGAGGCGATAAATCAAACGCAAAGTCTCAATCAGCGTCATCGAGCGTGTGCTTTGTTTAAAGGTTTCAAGCTTTAAATAAACGTCAGGATAAACAGCCTGAAGACGACTGTAGTAGCTTCCTTTGGACGCCTCTATGGTCAATGTTGAAACTTGATTTTCTGTTAACCCAACAAATTTAGATAAGAGTAGACCCACAAAATTTAAGTCATCGTATGGGTTCACTAAAAAGTTGAGGACCAAGAGCACATCTTGAATGGAGGGCGCATTGAAGAAACCTGACTTGGTTGAGATATGATGGGGAATATGGGCTTTCTCAAATTGTTCCTTCAATAAGGCTTTTTCAAGATTAGAGCGAACCAATACCACATAGTCTTTATAGTTTGGATAGAGTGAATCCTTTTGATGCATCATCTCTAAAATCGTATTGACAATGTGCATGACTTTAGGGCGTGCACTGTCATCTTTCTCAAATTGAGGGTTAAAGGTTGATGCATCTAAATCGATGGACTCCGACACATCCCCGTTATCTTCATTCCCATTTTCTTCACATACGTCTTCATCCATTGCTTTAAGATAATGAACTTCGACCTGCTCTCCCCCTTTTTGGCTGTGGCGTCCAATTTTAACGAAATCTTGAGGGCTATAGCGACTCTCTAAGAGCGGGACATTCATCAGTTGATCAAAGAGCACATTGTTGAAATCAACAATGCTTTCTTGGGAACGATAGTTCTCGTCTAAGTATAGAACTTGATGCGTTTCATCTTGTTTCTGCATCAGGTTTTGCATCAGTGAAGGTTGAGCATTTCTAAAGCGATAGATGCTTTGTTTAACATCCCCCACTCTAAAGATATTGTGTCCATTGGATAAGAGCTCGACCAATTCATTTTGAAGCTCATTGGTGTCCTGAAATTCATCGACCATGATTTCTTTAAGTTGGGCTTTAAACTGATCCGCAATCTTAAAGTTGGGTTCTTTGAGAATCTCAATCGCATAATGTTCCATATCGTCAAAATCCATGACTTTGGCTTGTCTTTTTAACGTTTGATAACATGATTTAACCTTAAAGCTTAAATCTCCAAGTAACTTCAAACGAGGTCTTAAAAGGTCTAAATCTTTAAACCAATCGCTTTCTTCAAAGGCATCCTCAACCAGTCGATCATACGCTTTTGTATAATCATTCCAGGCTTTCTCTACCGCTTTTGATGCCTTAGGTGTGGGAATGTTGAAACAGGTCACATTTGTATGAAGTTTCATGACTTCCCTTTGATACTGGGCATAGTTAAAGGCTTGCGTCATCGGTCTAAACACAGACACCAGTTGATCCATTCTTTGGGTATGTGAGTTGATGGCTTTGTCTAGATTCGTACGATTGGTCTCTACTCTACCTTCGTTTTGAATCTTGGTTTGGTAGGTAGGATCATTTTGGACCAACTGTAACGCAACGTTTCCTTTTTGAATGAGATCTTCAATCTTCCATGCATAATACACCTCCAGATACGCTTTAAGTTTAGGTTCTAAGTCCTCATAGCTTTGTGCCTGCAATTGATGTAGACTCTTCGCAAACCAAGCACTTGGATCTTTGAGCGTATTCATTTTAGACATCAGTTGAATGACGGCTTCTTTGAGTTGGGTAAGGTTCTCTGGCTTACGATCAAAATGTAAAGCCAAGTCTTTTAGACCTTGATCATCCTGTTGAATCATTTCATTTAAAGCTTGATGAAAAGCTTCATCGATGAGTTCAAGTGACGACGCTTCATCTAAGACGTTTTGGGCAATCTCAGGGTCTAGGTTAATCACATAAGCATAATTCTCAATGAGCTTTAAACAGAACGCATGGATGGTTGAGATATACGCGGAAGGTAATAAACTCAACTGATTGGCAATGTGTTCATCGTGGGTTGCTTCATAACGCTCTGAGAGTTGTTTGGCTAAACGTTTACGCATTTCAGTCGCTGCGAGTTCTGTAAAGGTAATAGCTACCACTTCATTTAAAGAAATACGATCGATCTCAATGCGTTTGATGAGGCGACCAATTAAGACGGTGGTTTTACCTGCGCCTGCGGATGCGCTCACTAAAACATCGGTGTTGAGCACCTCGATGGCTGCTTGTTGTTTAGGACTCCAGTTAAAGATACTCATGTTTGTCTTACCTTGGTGTTTTCTATGTTGATCTTAGGAATTAATGTCTTGGGTCCTTTAAACTGACAGAAACCACGATATGGACAATATTTGCAAGAATCATTCTTATTCTGTTTAGCGATGTGCCCTTCTTTTAAGTCATCATACAGGGAGGTATATAGCTTCTTTAGCTCTTCCATCGTTTTCTCAAAGTCAAAGGGGGTAGGATAAGACATCGAACCGGACTTATTCAGATTAAAGGACACAATGTGTTCTTGGTTCTTATCGAGCTGTGGATTCTTCGAAAAAATAAATCCATTTAAACGTCGCGCTTTGAGCGCTTCTTTTCTTAAATCAAAACTAGGTTCAGCACTTAAACTGATCATCTGTGGGCTCAAACTAAAATAGAGTGCACCTTGTAGCTTGAGTGAAGCTTGGGATAATGCATAGGCGTAGGTCGGTAGTTGTAGCTTAACTCCTGCGATAAACTTATCTTCGGAAAAGTTCAGGGGGCTCGATTTATAATCAATGATCACGGCGTCTTGATTTAAGGTATCAACACGATCAATGATGCCTTTGAAGTGAATGTTTTCTCCATTATTTAAGGGATAGTTTAAGTCAAATGGATACTCACTTGCCATAGGTCCATAGTCGGTATTGGCTTCTCTGTCTTGTAAGAAGACGAGACTTTGGCTTAAGATATCAAGCGTCTTTAGTTTAATCAAATGTATCTCTTGTAATTCATGGGGAAAGAGCGCTTCTAAGGCATCAATATAAGGTTGGATTAAGTTAGACATATTGAGTGATAAATACGTCGCATACTGCTTTCCTGCATGTTTGACCGCATGGTCGAGTAAAGTATGCATCAAATTACCTAAGGCTTTTTTCTCAAAGCTTAGTTCTTCTTGTTCTCTGAGATTTAAGCCCCGATTTAAGAAGTACTTATAGGGGCAATGGAAGTATTGTTCAAAGCTGGTGATACTGCCTTTTAAGCCTTCTTTGAAGTATAAAGAGGACGCAATGTCCGCATCTAGTTTTAGTTCTTTAATCCCATCTCTCACATCGTCTTCAACCAAGTCCCACCTTTTGGATTCACCCTTATCTTTGAGTACGATTTCAAGCTCATAGGGCATTCTTTGCGCCTTACCATCATACGTTCCTAAGGCATAGGAATAGATGATTTCTGGGGCAATATTCTGCAGTGAAGTGAGTTGTTGAAGATGAGCAAGATATCGATCCTTTAAACTATAGTCTTTAATCCCTAAGAAATAGGCGTCATCAAATAAGCCTGATTCTGTTTTAAACGCTGGATAATTCGCTTGCGTACAGCTCAACCAGATTTGACGTTTTAAGCCAGGGATAAACCCATGACTTAAGTCGGTTAAGATGACCCCTGTTTGAGCTTTAGCACTTAAGCTAAGTTTAGAGATTTGATAATAGACATAATCCAACCATGTGTCTACCCCTTCTAACTGTTGAATCTGACAGGATTCTATCCAATCTTTAAGGGTATAAATGGCTTTGAGATTGGATTCATTGAGGTCGACAATCTTCATCATGAATTCAAAACACACAGTCATGAAACTTTGATGACTTGAGGTCTGTGATCGTATTAATTCATCTAATGCAGGTCTTAAAACACTGACTGATTTTTCAGATTCTTGTTCAAGCACAAAATAAGACTTCTCATTGAGGATGGTCTTTAAGGCATCTGAGTTAAAGGCAGAGACTACGTGATTTAATGGATTCAGTAAACTCACGACTTCTGGTTTAAAAGCTTCTAGATAGTTAAGTAGACTCAGTTTATAGGGGAGTTCTAAGACATCATTTTGAATGAGTTGTATCAAAGAAGCAGCATCTTGCTTATCTTTAAACGCCAAGATGTCTTGATAGAATCTAAAGATGGGATGATTAGATCCGTGTCCTACCTTTTGATAGGGAACTTCATAGTGGATTAAGAAGGATTCCACTTGATCCATAAGATTGGCATCTAAACACACAAGGGATTGATCCTCATAAGGAAGCGAGGAAGTAAGTAAAGCTTGGACAGCAGCTTGAGCTTCGGAGGCTGGGTTATTATGAAAACGAACAGAACGTTTAACGTCACTCACGGCTTCTATCTCAATGGACTTTAAGCCTTTAAACTTAGCTTGATTGAGTTGTCTTTGGATCGCATAAGGATAAAAATGAGTTAAGACACTCACCGACCTTAAATCTTGAGCATGAAATGCATGCCATTGATCAAATAAACCTTGAGCACAAGGCAAAACTTCTTTTAAGACTAAAATCAGTTCTTTTTCTTTCAGGGATTGTTGAGGCAGATCATCTAAACTCCACCCTTCATCCGCCATCCTTTGAACAAAACGTAGCACTTGATCCACTGTGATGGGATAGTTGAGCACTTGTTTAAGAATCACAATCTCAGAGGATTGCGATAAATGACTAAGTACCTTCGCACAGGCCATCCAGAGTGCTTGTTTCTCAACACTTACCAACGTATTGAGATACACAGAAAGAGACACAAAAGAGGTGTCTCCAATGGATGAATTAGATTTAAGCAAATCTAAGACATATTTCTGTTTTGATTGAGTAGGAAGAATGTTTATGGTCATAGGTTTATTTTAGTTTGCATCAAATTCTATTCGCATTTTTCATAGTTTTAAAGTAGTCTCTTAACTCAGGGTCAACACAATAAATAAAACAACCTTTCATTCCTCTAGTCATTAGAGTTTTATACGTATTTTTTATAATTTCATCGGTAATCTTATGTGCTTTTATTGGATCAATTTTAGCAATTTGTTTTATGCCTTTTAAAGATTGATCTGTCGATGCCCGTTTTCTGTAATCAGTTGTTATTTTACCATCATGAATGGTTAAATCATCCCCAATAATAACACCAACATATTCAAATTCTAATCCTTGTGAAGTATGGATACATCCAATTTCATTAATTGAATTACTCGATATTGCATATATGTCTGTGCTTAAATTCCATTTCATTGAAAATGTATTATCTTGAAGATTAATATCATTTATCATCGAATCCTTTTTTGAAACCCAATCCCAACAATATCCAGCCAACATTCGTGATTTATTGTTCGTATTAAAACGAACAATGTCTTCTCTCATTTTATTGACATCATCATACACTCTAAAATCATAATCAAAGTCAAATACTGTATTCGCACTTTCACGTATATTTAAAACATAATCAAGCCAATTAAGATAACCATCTGAGCCATTACATCTGAATTGTGAGTCTAATCTGTTTGAATAGACTTCAGCATTAAGATATGTTGCCCATGTTTCAATGCTTTTCGAATTTCCAATATCTTTGATATGAATTTTCTGTTGATGATCTATAAAGAATATTGAAAATAAAGAAGCATTGATCAGTTCTTTTATTTGATTTTCTCCTAAGTTCTCAAACATTCCTGATTTCTCATTTAGACGATGTGCTTCGTCAATGATTAATGAACTATAGAAATTAGATGGAGTTTCTGTAAAACTACCTGATCCAGTAAACAAATATCCAATATCGGTGGACTTATATCCGTTCTTTTTTAAGTAGTATTCATAAACTTTTCTGGGTGCAGAATTTTTTGTAACATATCTGCAATGCATTTCTAATTTAGTTAATGCTACAAGAAGATTTATCGCAACGACAGACTTACCAGTCCCGGGTCCGCCTTCAACGATCATGACCCTTTTTTTCCTATCCTTAATTGACTTTTTCGCTAATGCAACTGCTTGTTCATATACTACTTTTTGTTCATCAAGTAAAAGAAATTCAGTATTTCCTTCAAGCATTTTTACCAAAGAATCTTGTAGTGATTTCGATGGTTTAATGATTCCATTCTCAATTAGCTTGATCGTTTCATGCCCATCAGGACTAGATATTTTACTATCCAGATAACTACTTAACTGAAGAATATCATGCTTGGTGAAGAGTGGTGCTTTCTTAATATAATCATCGTATTGCGAAGAGAATACACCCTCACCGTCTACACGTTCATAATTATGCATAAACACACATGCATCTAAATTGATGGGGATACTATATATGTTCTCGTTATAATCTTTTAACATACTCACATAAGACCAAGCTTGATAGGATGGATGTGTTACTATCCTATGTGCGCTTCCTACAAAAGTTTTAACCAATCCATCTACATTCTCTAATGCATCTACTTGCTCCCACTGTTTTAATTCAATAATCACAGCAGCTTTACTTAAATCTTTACTTAATCCACTCACTATAAAATCAATTCGCTTAGATGTATTCGGTATTGTATATTCTATTGAAATAGTTGTATCGTCGTGTAACTTTGATTGAGATAACATAATTTGCATGAATGCAAAAGAATTTTGAAAAGCTCTTCTTTGTGAGTCATTAATACCTATTCTCATTTTATCAAGTAGCATTTTTTCAACAATAGTTGAAATTCTGCCTTGAATTACTACATTCATGAAATTCTGTTTTGAATCAGAATAAACGATCATTTCCCCACCTACTTGAGTTTGGTATACTTATCACTATTACCTTTAGCTTTATCAACTGGATACTTTAATTCATTTTTTTTAAGTTTATTCAACACGATATCTTCTAAATCAACATCGAGTTTCGAAGCCAATAATACACAGTAATTAACGATATCAGCTAATTCATCAACTACTTTATCGTGCTCGAAATTCTCATTCCATTGAAAACATTCCAATAATTCTGCTGATTCAATAGAAATAGATTTAGCTAAGTTCTCAGGTGTATGAAATTGTTCCCAATCTCTATCCTTGGCAAATTGTAGTATTTTTTCTTTAGCTATTTTCATATTGTCTAAATTATATCACTACTATCAACTTCATCTTGATGATTTATTCCCATTCTTGACGGCTGCTTTAATCACGAAGTACAAGATCCAAAATATCCACATCGGTGGAAAGAGTAAACTTACGATAAATATAAAACATTACAAAACCCTAATTTTATAGGGTTTTGTTTTTATTAAGCATACAAATTATCTTATAGTTTAAAAACCATATTTTTCCAAAAAGGCATCTCTTAGTCCATAATCACGTTGCCAGACTTGGTCAAATAAACGGTTATACTTAATAAAGAAATCGTCAGCAAACATTGATGTATCCATGTAATGAGCCAACCATGCAGTTAGATCCTTATCCATTCCAAACCATGCCCAACCTTGGTACTTAACACCCGTTTCTCCATCAGGATAATACTGATAAACCGCCCCATCAAGCGAACAATGGGTTTCTTCGAGTGTGACAGAGTTAGTTGAACACGGAGTATTGTCAGCACCCATAGTATTATTATTCACTGTATCCATGTTGATAAAATAGACAAGTGGTGCATCATCTTTTGCATACTTCATATATAGGTCTCTAAAGAAGAATTGAACAAATAAAGAACTTTCTGTATATGCAAAATTACTCGACCCACCGATAAGTTGAAATTTATACCACTGATCCGCATCATACCAATGCCAATAATCCTGAGCAACGTTTTGGTACATATCATAATACGAATTATCATAAGCGACAATGAAGTATCCAACATTCTTCTTAGTTCCATCCGCCATTGTTTTAATTCCAGTCACATTAACATTCTTATAATCGTCAATCAAAATAAACCCATCCGTTTTTGAGAGGACAATATTTTGATCTTTAGCAATCCCCTCTAATCCCGTTCCCATAACTTCAAGTGGATCATGAATGAGAGTATTTTCTTTGAAGTAGTCCATCGAGGATACTTTCTTTGATTTATAGGTAGCCATAATAGACACATCTTGGTTTTTAAGTGAACAACCAATAGAATCAAGTCTAGCGTGGAAGGATTCTAAATAAGGTTCAAACGACATAGAAATTGAAGAATCTTGCTCATAAGTTCTCTTCTCAGGGTTTTCTGGCGTTCCCTTACCAACGTATAACCAATATTCCCTCTCGTTACCAAAATACGTTTTGGCAGGGTTAGAAAAGGTTTCATAAAATGCTTTAACGTAGGCAATATCATCTTTCTTAAATTTAGGAATATAGTTTGGGTCACTCACTTTTAACCCGAGATAATAATACTTGTATTCATTAATATAATAATTCATCTCAAAATGACCCCAGCTCATGGTGTTGGATGCAAAATCAATCTGAAACTGATCCCCAGTATTTCCGCCTCTTTGCCAGATTAAAGTATTGGGGACTTGAGTCATAAATTCTTCATCCTCAAGAATAATCCGAATCCCCTTCTCGCAAGTATAATAATCTTTGGTCGAATTATCAGGGGTAATGACGTTAATATTGGTATCTACCACTTCTTGGTCAACCGTATCATTCCCAACTGGTGTGTAGACTGAGATAATAAACAAACTCAATAAAACCAAGATTATGATCACGATTCCTACAATTTTTGTGATTCGTTTGTTGTTGTTTTTTTCCATATTACTTGAATTCACCTGACTCTTTATCACCAAACATAAAGTATGTTAATGAATAATCTTTACCTATAAAAGTATACTGAACTATATAATCTGTTCTAATCATCGCTCCAAACGAGTTTTGCGCATCCACATATGATGCAATTGTTAGAATGTTATCTTTTATTCCATAAGTCCAATTTGTATAACCATCCCAAAATGAACCTGGGAATTCAGCAGATGATGGGGTTTTTAAACTTGATTTTATAACTTCAATTGTCTGGTCCCTGAAAGTGCCAAAATTATCCGATACATTTCTAATATATAAGTAGTTAGCATTATATTCTCCATTATCAAATAACTTAACTCCTCTTAGATCTTCAATTTTAATAAATACTCCGTTATCATAAAAAATTCTCATATCTACTTCATATGTAGATATAAAAACTATATAAAGATTTGAACTTGCTTCTTCAATCTTCGCATCCCAAATCTCTCCAAAATCTTTAATTGTGTATAATGCTAGGTACTGAGTTAAAATCTCCAGGTAAGTATAAATCAACAATTTTATCGATGTTTCCAATATTTTCTTTTACTTGGAAACTCAATTGATTACTTTCATTATTCTTATAACTGCAATAAAAAGAATATTCACCTTCATCTTCTAAACTAAAAACAAGATCTTCTAGTTCAATTCTTTTATTATTTGCAAAGCAATCAATCCCATCATAATTCTCTAGTTCAGGGCTTGTTATAATATTTAACTTAACTTGCTCATCAGTAAATATAGTTTGCTTATTAGTCTCTATTTGGAAAGTATTCATGGTGGTAATGGCGTTACCCGAATCAGATGCACTAACAAGAATGATTAATATAAATGAATACAATATTGTAACTATGAATTTATCTCTTATTGACATACTCGTTTTCTTCCAAATTAAGTAATATGGAATAAACGGAAAAATTACAAAATAATACCATTTAAACTTCTTTCTATCTATATGAAGTTGTTGATCTTTCATATCCTTATTTGAATCATTTAAGTCTAAAGTTGATACATCTTCAATTACTAAATTATCCCCATTATCTACATAATTAGAAGTTAAAAAATCGTGATTTTTTGATAAATTAGCAGGACATCCACAATTCGGACATAATTCAGCTTTATCAGACAATTCCTTACCACATTCTATACATTTAATTAATGCCATACTATTACCCCCGTTTTATCAATGATAAAACTTCTATCTTCTAATGTATATCCACTATCAGTTGATAGTACCATTATTATCTTTTATTCCCATTCTTGACGGCTGCTTTAATCACGAAGTACAAGATCCAAAATATCCACATCGGTGGAAAGAGTAAACTCACGATAAATAGAAACCATCCCATCACTAATCTCCTTTCGTTTCATTCAAGTCTTTCTTCTTATTCATTTTTTTGAGGGCTGCTTTATCGATCTTTGCACATTCATCCATGGATAATGCATTTCCTTTAACGATGGCCAGTTCAAATATGAGATTAAAGCGAGGTAAGTTCACAAAGTTGATATAGTTTGAATCTAATACGGTGTAGAGGTTCCCTACCTGTTCAATAAAGCCTTCTTTAAGCAGAACTTCTATGAATGCATCCCCTTGTTCATGCTTGTTGAGGTTATAGAGGACGCCATTGTAACGCGTCCATCCATAGTTTCTAATATGTATAAAATACTGAATGATCATTCTGCGATAATAATGTGGAGGGGCTTTATAAAACCTCTCTCTATAGATACAACGATCCTGATTCTCTATCATATTAAAATTAACTGAATTATCTAATTGGCCCATAAGGACTCCTTTCCTATAAAAAACACCAGGAAAGGTGTATATGATACATCTTGTCCTATCCGTCAAGGTTTAGCACCTTTCCTAATGAAGGAGGTTGCTGTAGGGTCATTGAGCTTGTCTCTTGCCTACTCTTGATAGTGTCTTTAAACCTATTAAAACACATCTTGCATAAATTAAAAGACCCTTCAGGTGAGGTGGGAGGTTTTTAGGACAGCCAAGCTAAATCCAAACCTATTATAATTGCCTTTTCCTAGGTTTGTCTTGGTTAACCAATGCTGCTAAGACAGCTACAAGGATATAAATAGGTATAAATATCACCGTTAATAAAACTTTAATGACTTTCATGGTTGTATGCTTCCTTCCTAATTGAACACAACATCCATCTTCCAATTCACATTCACATTGACTCCATTCAATCGTTCAATGGACATATAGACCCCATTGAAACTGTACTGAGTTGATGGTAATACGACGGAATAAGTGTAACTAAAGCTTAGGGTTGATTCATCTTTAGCGGTCATGGGGATGTCTAAGAAATCTCCACTGTTGCCTTTTAGACTGATCCAAGCTTGATCTAGTCTCGCTAAACTAGCTTGTTGATCGGTAATTTGAATCGTTAGTGTATCTCCAATGAATAAGTTATTCGTACTCAGAGTATATGTTTCAAAATCAGGAAAACTAGGATGTGATAATTCGATAATTCTCTGGATACTCACCGTTTGACCATTGGCATCCGTAGCTGTATAGGTTAGAGTTTGAGTACAAGCACAATCTCTGTTGACTGATCCTTCTATGTTGATAACAAGTGGATTCCCTGCGTCATCGCTGGCGATTGCCCCTAGTTCAGTATAAGTATCCACAGTTTCCATCCAAATCCTTGACTCCCCTACTAAAGTAATGGTAGGCAAAGCATGCGTCTCTATCAGAACAGTTTCTGCGGTAACAGCTTCGTTAGAAGCACTCACTTCAGTGCCTAGAGATATATCTAAATCCTCAACATCATTAATACGTGACTCATTAGCTTCTATTGGTATTTCTTCTAATGTGGTTTCGCCTTCTAATACCGAATTGGATTGATTAAGAATATTAGCCTTTTCTATAATACGGAGAGTGTCTTTAGGTATAAGAACAAACCCAAGTGCCATCCCTGCACTAAATACACATACTAATCCAATCATGATTACTATTTTCGTTTTCATATAATTCCCCCTTATAAATCTCATTGTAGGGCTTACTCAAGATAAATCAAAAGACATGTCCATAATGTTGGACGATTTATCTATTTATCTGGTTTGCGGAAGATTGTTCATCCCCTTTAAAGCACGAAAAAAGCCAATGACTTGGCTTCTGTTCTGCCTCCATGGGCGATTTACATACTTAATATATATGATTGGTCAATAAAAAGCAATGTTTTAATATCATTTAAACTACTAAATTATTAAAGTTAATAAGAATCTGTTCTATGTCTATCAAAGAAACTAATTTTCTTCTTGACTTAGAGTTCACTCCAACTAGTATACTAGTCCATGAGGTTATCTAAACAATGAACTACCTACTCTATATCTTTATGATGATGAATTTTGTGAATGGAATGGGGGCCACTGTCTTTAGCGGCATCTTAGACAAAGTCGCTGTGTCCTTAAACATCTCCATTGCCTCTACGGGTCTTCTTATGACTTCCTATGCATTAGGGGCTGCCATAGGGGTTCCTGTGGTGCTCTTTGTCTTTGCGAAAGCCAATCGTAAGAAACTGATGTTGGTGATGTTGAGTTTAACCATCCTAAGTACTTTCGGGATCATCTATGCACCTAACTTTGAACTCTTACTGCTCTTTAGAATCTTGATGGGCATTACCGGTAACTCATATGGGGTTCTTGCGATCTCAACGGTCATCGCCATGTCCGATCGCGAACGTCAAGGACGCTCTTTAGCCTTCCTCATCATGGGTAACTCTTTAGCCTTAATTGTAGGGGTTCCTCTGACCCGTCTTTTATCCGCTGTTCTAGATTGGAGATCGATCTTTCTGATCCTCAATGCATTGAGTCTGATTGGCTTAATGGTCTTAAGTGTCCGTTTGCCTAACCCTAAACAAGTTCGCCTTCAACATCATCTTAAAGATGAGTTAAAATATCTTAAATCCCCTTGGATCTTAGGTATTCTGACTTTCACACTCTTCATGTTTATTGGCTATTCAGCTTTCTTTACCTACTCTACCCCTTATATTCTTGATCGATTCCCTAGCTTAGAACCGATGATGAGTCTAGTCTTATTCTTCATAGGACTTGCGACCTTCATTGGGAATTATTTGGGCGGTAAACTCTCCGATCATTTAGGCTATGCCCGTACCCTGTGGTTAGGCGCTGGTCTACAAGTCTTGAGTATTCTATTATTAATTCTTTTCCAAAGCACACTCTGGGCTACTGTCTTCTTCATCATTGCCTTTATGATGAGCGCATGGCTTACGGGTCTCAACTTAAATGTGGGCATCATGAAGGAAAGTCATCATGAAGCCAGTTTCATTCTCAGTTTAAATGGCACAGGCATTCAATTGGGTTCAGCCTTAGGGTCCAGTATCGCAGCCATGATCATCACACAAACCCACTTAAGCTCCATCCTGTGGATTACCCTCATCGCGACGACTTTGATCTTTATCCTTCAATCAGTCGTCCTTAAAACTAGACCACAGGTTTAAAGCTTAACCTAATTATATAAACTGACGTTCGTGAGTTAGTTTTTATATATTTGTATTAAATTACTTGTCCTAGACTCTACTCCAAATTCTATGATGGAGGTGTAGAGAACTTATAGATGGGTATATAATCCATCAAAGAAAGAAAAACATCGAATATACAACTCTAAATAATGGAATACAATTGCCGTTTCTTATTCTTTTGTGGTGGTATGCGGTGCACGCTCATCCCTACGAACTTCGACTCAACTTGTAGATGTCTATTTCACATTACAAGAATGGTCTTTAAAAAAGATCACTGTGACTTCCTGTACGGTATAAGTAAACAACATTATCCTTAACACGATAAATCAATAACCAGTCAGGTTGAATATGACATTCTCGCAAACTAACATAGTCGCCTTTTAATGAATGATCAAAACTACTCAATGGTAAAATTTTCCCTACCTCAAGAATTCTTATAATACATTCCAATTTTTCTATCTTCCAATGTCTTCGTTTACAGCGTTCAATATCTTTTAAATATAATTTTGAATATTGAAGTGTATTACAGGTCATACCTACAATTTACGATGCAATTCTTGAAGTTCCTTAAAAGAAATGGGTTTCGATTCAACTTTTCCATCAATCATCGCTTGAATCTCTTGTATCGCTTCAAGTGTTTCTTGATTGGGTTGTGGAATTGCTACTTTAAATGGAAGTGCATTGTTTAACACTACTTGTCTTAAAAAGATCTTAATCGCTTGCGAGGTGGTCATACCCAAAGCTTCAAATACCGCTTCAGCCGCCTCTTTATCTTCCTTATCCATTCTAACTTGTAGGTTTAATTGTTTACTCATGTCATTACCTTTTCAGTACATATTAACTACATTATATAGTATAACTCAAAGTATCTTAATATAAACATAAATAAAAATAAAAGCTGGTTAAACATAACCAGCCACTTGTTCGATTCCCACTTATCGGTAGGGTCCACCACTTTTTTCGATTCCCACTTATCGGTAGGGTCCACCACTTTTTACTACGCTATTACTATACCTCTCTTTTTAGAAGTCGTAAAGTCCTTCGTACAAGTCACTCCTTAACAGGTGGCTTTCTATTAAGTTATCCTCTTGCTTACCACTTTATATGCTTCAAATGTTGATACTCCTAAAAAAAACCTCCACTTTAGCGGAGGTTTAGGTTTATTCAGCGTAGAATCCTTCTAAGCCATTTAGCTTGAAGACTTCTAAGAAGGCTTCGACAGAATCTTTGACTTCACTCACTCGGGTGACACTTATATTTAAGCGTTCCCATGCAGCTTTAACAATTTCCCCACTGGGTACCCCGATCAGTTCAGGGGTGACGGTGGCAATCTTTTCAACCACAACACTAGGATCTGTATCCACTGTTGTATTAAATTCAATCATAGAATCGACGCGTAGAGATACTTGAGCTAAAGCATCCTCAGATAAATCTTTTTTTACGAAGATCGCTGCTTGAGGGAAATTATCAAAACCTGTTTTTTCCTTCCATAAAGCCTGAACATCTTGAACCACCCTTAAGGTTAGATTGGAAGCTTTTGCTTTAGCAATCGTCGCTGTGACCAAAGGTTCAGCCAAGAGACCTAAGCTATACGCTCCAGACAACAATTGTCCTTGCACATCGCTCACACTGTTGAAATAGGTGCCTTGATAACCAAGATTATCATCGACTTGATTAAAGACAACCCCAGGAACGGCTTTATCTCCAAATAAGGCAATATTCAAAGGATAGATGGCAGGTTGAACTTCAGCACCCACCACATATAAGTTGCCCCATGTCACAATCGCATACAATTCGTAAAGGCTGGAGCCTTTAGAGGTCAGTGCTGCGCCTAAGTTTACAGGTGCAACAATCACATCCTTCTCCCCTTTAATCAGTTCAGCACTCAAAAGATCTGCCCCATCCACAAATTCAAGGGTATCTAAGCCTTTTTCTAGCAATGGGATGAGGGCAACGGCAGGTGCTCCTTTAGGTGCAAGGATGCTTAAAGCATTCCACTCAACAGGTTGAGGGGTACAGGCTGAAAGCAATACGACCGTAAGGAGTAGTGATAAGAATTTCTTCATGCTAGATTTTCTCCTTTATTTCTTTATTTAAACTTTCGATGAGGGCATCTACACTTAAAGCTTCTGATTCTTGTTGGCCATAACGACGAACATTAACGCGCTTCGCTTCTACTTCACCATCGCCAATGACCAATTGAACAGGGATCTTCTTCATCTGCGCTTCACGTAAACGATAGCCCAGTTTCTCATTGCGATCATCCAAACGCACTCTAAAGCCTAAGTCTAAGAGTCTTTGCATGAGTTCTTTAGAATAGTCATTATGGAACTCCGCATTGACGGGTAAAAGGATGATTTGTTCAGGGGCTAACCACAGGGGGAAAGCGCCAGCGTAGTGTTCAATCAGAATTCCAATAAAGCGTTCAACCGAACCAAAGATAACACGATGCAACATGACTGGACGTTTCTTAGATCCATCCGCATCCACATAAGTCATATCGAATCTTTCAGGTAGATTCATATCCAATTGGATGGTTCCACATTGCCATGAACGGCCTAAAGAATCTTGGAGATGGAAGTCAAGTTTAGGTCCATAGAAAGCCCCATCCCCAGGGTTAATCTTAACGGCTTTCCCTGCTTTTTTAACGGCTGATTCTAAAGCTGCTTCAGAAGCATTCCAGACTTCAATGGAACCAATAAATTTCTTTTCAGGACGGGTTGAGAGTTCAATGGAGTACTTCAATCCAAACAATTTATACACCCGATCAAAGAAATTAATGAGCCGTACAATCTCAGACTCAATTTGGTCTTGGGTCATGTATAAATGGGCATCATCTTGAGTAAAGTTACGCACTCTAAACAAGCCATTCAAGGCCCCGGATGCCTCATGGCGATGGACTAAGCCCAGCTCCCCTACGCGTAGAGGGAAATCTTTATAGGAGTGTAAATCATTCTTATAGACAAGAATTGCCCCAGGACAATTCATCGGTTTAACCGCAAACATGCGATCATCAATCTCAGAGGTATACATATTCTCACGGTAGTTAAACCAATGCCCTGAGACTTCCCAGAGTTCTTGGTTCAACATAATGGGGGTCTTAATAAACTGATACCCTTCTTTGGTGTGTTCTTCATACCAGAAGTTCTCTAGGATGTTTCTAAGAATCATGCCATTGGGGAGCCAGAAAGGAAAGCCAGGTCCATATTCACTCATCATGAATAAACCCAGTTCTCTTCCCAATTTCTTATGGTCGCGTTTTTTAGCTTCTTCTAAGAGATAGAGGTGCTGTTCTAAAGCTTCAGGGGTGTCAAAACAAATCCCATAGACACGTTGAAGCATCTTATTTTGGGCATCTGCTTTCCAATAAGCTCCAGAGACTTTTAGAAGTTTAAAATTCTTAAGTTCTTTTACCGTTTCAGCGTGAGGTCCTCGACATAAATCTTCGAACTCACCTTGTTTATAGGTACTGATTACAATGCCTTCCATATTGGAAATGAGATCGAGTTTATACGGATCCTCTTTGAATCTCTCTAACGCTTCCTCTTTGGAGAGTTCTTCACGAACAATGCGTTTACCATCTTTGGCAATCTTCTTCATTTCAGCTTCAATTCTGACAAGATCTGCTTCACTGAGCACTGTATCACCCAGATCCATGTCGTAGTAAAAGCCTTCTGTAATGACGGGTCCTACCCAAAACATGGCAGTCGGATACAGCCGTTTAACCGCCTGCGCCATCATGTGTGCACAGGAATGATTGAGTATACTTAACTTCGCATCTTCTTTAATGTTGATCATACGATCCTCCTTTTAAACGTAAAAAACTCCCATCCAAAGGACGAGAGTTTCGCGGTACCACCTTAATTCATAGACATCCATTGTCTATGCACTTACTCATAACGCTGAGTCGCGAAATCTTTTCGAAAGATTTACCCCTGAAGTGGTAGATGACAGTCCCTTACAGAAGCTTGCACCCAACGCTTCCTCTCTTTGGTAAGTTTATCCCATCTGTGTCTTCAGATTTGGTTATGCATAAATCTTAACATAGCGCAAAAACTTGTCAACCCGTTCACTCATGAACATCTAAATTTTTAAGATTCTTGATCTCTTTCTTTGAAGGATTCATATGGGTATACGCACTGAGCGCTTCCGTCATATATAAATTTAGACTGATGCCTTCTTCATGAGCGCGATGGGTCATCCACTTATGTAAGGTCTTTGATACTCTAAGGAGAACTTTCCCACTAAATTCTTCAGTTTCTTCAAAGATATCTGAGTCTGGTACAGGAAAACCAGCTTCAATCAATGCCTCGATATGTGCAGTTGCATTGATCTTTAAATCTTCTATAGCTGCTTCAACAGAATCTCCACCGCCTCCTACATATTTAAGTGCAGGATATTCAGCCACATATTCAATACCCTCTTCAGTTGGATATGGATACACCATCATTTTATACATCAGCATTAGACTTCCTCCTTGGTAAAGCTTAGAACGATTTTCTTAAGCTTTAACACATACGCAATTTTCAAGGTTTTACCTTCTGCGTGTTTTGGAACAGTAAAGAGATCTTCACACTGAATATGTTTGAATGAAACATGAGAAGTAAGGATTCAACTTCACGATACGTAAGTGATCTAGATACGGGTGATTTTAAAATCTCATTTTGGTCCGCTGATGTTTATGATTGAGCCACTTCATATACACCTAATTACGCATTCAATTCAAATAGACCTAAAAAAAAGAAACCCGAAGGTTTCTTTAGAAAGCGAAGTTTCCGTCTTTGAAGACGACAATCTGTTGACCATCTTGGGTGGTTCCCACAATGGACATATCTTTGGATCCAAACATGAAGTCTTCATGTTCCATGGAGTTATTAGAACCGATCTTATCGAGTTCCTCTTGGCTCATGTCATGTCCGCCCTTAACATTCATTGGGTAAGCACGCCCCAGTGCTAAGTGACAAGATGCATTCTCATCAAATAAAGTATTCATGTAGAGGATACCTGAGTTTGAAATCGGAGAATCATAGTTCACCAAAGCAACTTCTCCTAAGTAGCAGCTTCCTTCATCAAACTCAATGAGGGATTTGAGCGCATCTTTTTCTTCTTTGGCATCGTACGCAACAACTTTACCTTCCTTAAACTCCATCCAGAAATCTTTAATCAACTTCCCGTTGTAGTTAAGAGGTTTTGACGCAACGACTTTCCCATTGACGCCAAATTTATACGGCATACAGAAGTTCTCTTCGGTAGGCATATTGGCATTAAAGGGAACGCCTTGGGTAGAGACTTCATTGCCCCCAGCCCACAGATGATCTTGTACCAATTCAACCACCAAATCGGTGCCTAAATTATTCTTAAAGTGCAACGATTTAAAATTAAACTGATTGAGGGTTTCATTGTTGTGATGAAGGCGGTTTCCGTGTTGTTCCCAATCGGCAACAGGATCGTTATCTTCCCGAACCCGTACAGCTTCTAAGATGGCACTCCACAAGGAATCCATGGCTTGGCTTTCGTTTTGTTTTGGGAACACTTTCTTAGCCCACTCAGGGGTAGGAATAGAAATGACACACCATTGAGTACGATTACCCATGGTATGTTCACGCCATGCCTTAAGTGCTTTACTACGTGCAATAGAGGCCGCTTGCATTTTTTCGGGATCAATGTCAGCCATCAAGCCTGGTGTTTCTGCATGCACCGCAATCAACGCATAGCCTTTCTCAATATAATAATTGTATTGTTGTACAAGATACTCAGGAACATCAGATAAACTCTCTTTGGTTTCATAGACAAAAGCATGATGATTTATAATTTCATCATTCCAACGAACAGTAACCGTGCTAGCTCCAGCTAAGTAAGCTTCTTCAACGATGAGTCGAACAAAATCCTTCGTTTCATTGTTGGCACTGATCATGAGCGGTTGACCCTTTTGTAGGTTCGCCCCAGAATATACAGCTAATTTTGCGTACTTACGCAATAAATTTATGTTTGGCATACGTCTCCTTTATTAATGGCCTTGACTAATCGGCAACATCGCTGCCCCAACGATGCCAGGTTCACTTAAAGATGCTCTGACTAAGTTAGGGTTACGCATCCCGACATGGACTAAACCATTGTAATACGTTTTGATTTTATCAAAGTAGAAGGCATGAGATTTTGAAACCCCACCGCCAATAATAAACATGTGCGGATCACACACATGCGCAATGGTGCTCAACATCGAGGCAAAATTAAACGCCATCTTATCCACAATGGCTTGGGCAACTTTGTCACCCGCATTGGCTTTATCAAAGATGACTTTGGCACTGTCAATGTTAGGATCTAATTTTTCTTTAGCTTCTTTAACCAAGGCAGTCCCTGAGAATAGATTTTCAGCTGCCCCAATGTTTAAATGATTAATTTTCTCGCCTTCACGGGTCAAGATGATGTTTCCAACTTCTCCTGCATAACCGGTACGACCCGATACAACTTTTCCATCCACCACTAAAGCTCCACCTACCCCGGTTGAATGGGTCACATAATAGACTGTCTTTTGACCTTTTCCAGCGCCGACCAAGGCTTCAGCAAGTCCAGCCACATTGGCATCATTATCGAGATACGTTGGTAAACCAAAAGCTTCCATGAGTTCTTGAGCCATTGGATAGTTTTCAAAGCCTGGTAAATTAGTAGCCATGGTCATGACCCCTTTAACGGTATCCACAGGTCCTGGCACACCAATCCCCATCCCAACACAGTCTTTTAAGCCATCAATTTGAGCAATCAAGGCTTTCATATTGGCCATAACCGCTGCAGGACCCTCTAATGCATGTGAAGGTGCACTTAATATTTGTAGGATTTCACCGTCTGCTGTAATTTTCGCAACCCGAACGTTGGTCCCGCCTAAATCAATTCCAATCACTGTTTTCATCTGGATTTATCCCCTTTTTATTTGATTTCGACGATTTTCATCATGTTCGCAGTGCCTTCACCTGAAGGATAGCCAGCTGTAATAATGACTAAGTCTCCAGTGGTTAATCCACGATCACGGGCAATGATGGTTGCCAATTCATCGTCATTGGTCATCTCATTTTGAATATCAGACAGAATAGGAATAACCCCCCAATGCGCTTCTAATTTACGTTGAACACTCTTGGTGAACGTCACCGCAAAAATAGGCACTGAAGGTCTAAATTTAGAAATACGTTGAGCGGTAGAACCCCCTTGAGTAAAGGCAACAATCGCTTTTACTTTTTCAAGTTGTAAAGCAGAATCTGCAACTGAGATCCCAATCGCATCTTGAATGGTACTGCGAGAAGTCTTGATGGCTTGGTCTAAACGTTCACGATAAGGAAGAATTTCTTCCATTGCTTTCGCAATGATGTCCATGGTTTTAACAGCTTCAAGTGGGTATTCCCCAGCCGCTGTTTCTCCTGACAACATAATCGCATCACTGCCATCTAAGACGGCATTGGCCACATCTGATGCCTCTGCACGGGTTGGACGAGGATTGCTCATCATGGATTCCAACATATGCGTAGCGGTAATGACAGGTTTCCCAAGTTCATTGGCACGTTTAATGATTTTCTTTTGGTAAATAGGAACCAAGGCAGTACTGACTTCAACACCTAAATCACCACGGGCAACCATGACGCCATCTGCTGCTTCTAAAATGGAATCTAAGTTATCATAGCCTTCTTGGTTTTCAATCTTGGCAATGATTTGAATTTTAGGTTTATTTTCAGAGATTAAAATTTTACGAATGGCCAAAACATCTGACGCACGACGGACAAAAGATGCGGCGACAAAATCAACATCTTTACGACAACCAAAGCGAAGGTCTTGATCATCTTTATCAGAGATAAAAGGCATGGATAGTTTAACGTTTGGAACGTTCACCCCTTTGCGACTCTTAATTGGTCCTGAATTAAAGATTTCACAGGTGATAACACCGGGTTCAACATGCGTGACATTTAAACGCATTTTTCCATCATCGATTAAGAGATAGTGACCTACTTCAATGTCGTCATAGAGCTCTGGACAATCCACATGGAATCTTTCCTTGGTCCCTAAAACTTTTTCTCTAACGACCTTGACACTTTCACCTTTGGTAAAGTGAAGAATACCATCGGTCATTTCACCACAGCGAATTTCTGGCCCTTTGGTATCTAATAAAATGGCTAGATTATACCCAGACGTTTCAGATACTTCACGAACCACATCAATGCGTTTGCCATGTTCTTCATGACTGCCATGACTAAAGTTCAACCGAACAATGTTCATGCCGGTTTCAGCTAACTTTTGGATCATGTCTGCGCTTTCTGAGACTGGCCCAATGGTACATACAATTTTAGTTTTACGAATATCTTTCATAGTTTCCTCCTAGATTAAACGTTGATGCATATCATACATCGCTTTACGACTGGCTTTTGGTAAAGCCAAAGCTTCATTGATGGGAAGCGAAACAATCTTGTTTTGAAGAATACCGACACAATGTCCACCAATTCCTTGGGCTAAGAGTTCAACAGCTTTATCACCCATACGGGTGGCTAAAACACGATCGAAAGCGGTGGGTGAACCCCCTCTTTGAATGTGCCCTAAGACCGTCGCACGGCCAGAAAAACTGGTCGCATTAGAAATCTTATTGGCTAAGAGTTCTACATCTGTAATCTTCTCACTGATGACCACAATCGCATGCTTCTTCTTACGATTGGTGTCTAAATAACGTAGACGTTCCAACATCGCTTCTTCATCAAAACCCGTTTCAGGGCTCACAACAATTTCGGCTCCACAACTGATGGCCGAATATAAAGCCAAATCTCCGCAATGATTTCCCATGACTTCCACCACCGAACAGCGATGGTGTGAAGAAGAAGTATCCCGAAGTTTGTCAATATTTTGAATGACAGTATTCAAAGCTGTATCAAAGCCAATGGTGTATTCCGTTGAGGCAATATCGTTGTCGATGGTACCAGGCAAACCAATACAGTTGATGCCCATTTCAGTGAGCGCTTCAGCCCCTCGATAGGTTCCATCTCCACCAATCACCACCACCGCTTCAACCCCAAATAATTTGAGTTGTTCAATGGCTTGTTTACGAACCTCTTCGAGCTTAAATTCAGGTAAACGTGCAGACCCTAAAATGGTTCCACCCCGATAAATGATATCACTGACAGTTTTGGTACTCATGGGCGTAATTCTACCCTCAACCATTCCTTTAAAGCCATCTTCAATGGCCATAACTTCAATGCCACGTGAAATTGCTGAACGAGTAATTGCGCGTATCGCTGCGTTCATACCCGGTGCATCTCCACCTGAGGTCAAAACACCAATCCGTTTCACCATAGAAAAACCTCCAAAGTTCAATAAAATGATACCACTATTGGAGGTCATTGTGGGAACTTTGACAGATGTAAAGGTTTACTTTCGTCGATTTATTCCAGCAATATTTAAGGGTTTAGCCAAAGTTAAGATGCGCTCCATCATTCGACCTGATTTCACAGACTCATCATCTGCTTTCTGATTATATCTAAAATGGTTTTGTAGTGCTTCGACATTATGATTGGATGTAAATAGCGTGAGTTTATGCGCTTCCATCCGATCATTTAGGATGGGGAATAAAATCTCATCTCTAAACCATGAGGTATAGGACTCAGCCCCAATGTCATCAAAGACCACTAAGAAGGCTTTTCTAAGATGATTTAGCAGCACTTCTTTTTGTTCATAATCACTGTAAGAACTCGAATATTTAGCGGCGAGAGTTGGGACATGGACCACTGCACATTTTTTATCTTGTTTTGCAAAGTGATTGGCAATGGCTAAAGCAAGATAGGTTTTTCCAGACCCTGGCAGTCCATAGAAATAGTAGCCTTTGGTGGGATTGGTTGTAAGCCATTGAGGTATTTCTTTGATGGAATTTAAGTAAGCTAGATCTTGATTGCTTTCAGTGATTGTACGAATATCTGCTTCTAAGAAAGTTTCAGATGTTTCAAATACACTGTAGTTTTTTCTATGGGCTGTTTTGGATAAATAAGCTTGTTCATAGCGACAAGGCTTAAGTTCTAAGTTAAAGAAAGGTTCTGGTTCTAAATCTAAGACATACCCTGTCTTGGTTTGTACACAGGTGTGTAAGCCCACACAGCGATCACAGGGTTCTAACCGTTCTAACCAATCCGCAAACATTTGAACCCGTTGAGCAACTATGCTAAGGGGAAGATGATAATGTTCTAAAAAAGCTAAGACTTGTTGATCCTTTTGCAAGGTTAGAATGAGCTGTTCACGATCTTTTTGTTGTTGAGGGGATAAGGTGATATTGATGTTGAGTCTTTGCATGGTTATTGATCCAATTTCTTAAAGGCAAGTTTGATGGCTTCTTGTTCTGCTTCACTGAGATTTGGGCTAGTTTGATTTGAATAGTCAGTGACCATTTCAACTCTACGTCCTTTTTGTACAAAGGTTTTACTGAGTTGTGTCATCGCCTCACTTTGGGTTCGTACATTGAGGGTTGCCCATTGATATGCCGTTTCTTCTAAGGATTTGGTATGAATCTTGTTTTTATAGTATTGATAGTGTGCTTCAACCAACACATTAACCACCACTGGATTTAACCCTACTTTAGAAACAAGATTATTCAAGAGATATTTTTCCAGGTTGGTCGCTTCAATGCCTTTTCGTAAATGTTTTAGAAATAAAACGGGAGGAATTTCATAAGGGTTGTCTGAAAGCACAGGAACTTCAACTTCCTCGCGACTCGCAAGTTTTCTTAAACGTTCGGCATTCAGCTCAGGCTCGTTTTCAACGTACGCCATGCCCACCAACTCAACCATTCGTTTAACCGAGACGCCATACACTGAACCAATCTCGCGAATCGATAAAAGTGCACGTTCAGTACGCTTGTTAAGTGGAAAGATAAGGGTTGAACAGGCTTGTAGGAAAGCTTTGATGTCAAAACTGAGATCTGATCGATCCAGTTTTTGTGGATGACTGCTTTGAAATACAGCCTCTTCTTGAGCACTCCATTGTTGCATAAATTGCTTGGACTGATGTCCTTCTAAGGTTTGATAGCCTTCCAAAGATAAATCCGTTTGTCCAAATGACCGTCGATCTTGTTCAAAGCGTTCAGAGCCAACTGCCTTTAAATATTGACGTCCAATGACTTCATGTTTAAGGGCTTGTTGCATGGATAAAGGCGGCATCATTTGAATCAAATAAATGTTTCCATCTTCTCTGTTTTGAACGTTCATATGAATCAATTGAAAGGTTACTAACTGCTCCAAGGCTGTATTCACTTGAGCTAAATTTAAATTAAGTCCTTGCATCAAAGATTTAAAGGACAAACCAACACTTTGTTTGCCGCCACTTAATAGATGACCATAAAGCACCACCGCTTCTGCTCCACACAGTCGTGCATACACCCTAAAAAGTGGACTTGGATCCATTAAATTAAAACTATTATCGATTAAATAGCGGTCATTTTCGTGTAATTTCATACTTTTTTGGTAAGGGTGTGAAGGTATTGTATCACTTTTTCTTTCAGCATTTCATACGAGTCATTGTTTTCAATTTCATCTGTGGCCAGGGCTCTTTTCTCTTCTAAAGACATTTGTGTATTCAGTCGAGCTTGGGCTTGTTCACGGGTAAAGTTACGTTGCAACATCAAACGCTCAAGGGCGCGTTCTTCGGTCGACGAAATCAATAGACTTCGATCAAAATGAGCTTGTCCATGACTTTCAAATAAAAGCGGAACTTCACTAAAAACCAAATCATGAGGCGTCTTCGCATACAGCTCATTTAAGGTCTGATACACCAAGGGATGGATCACAGCCTCTACCCTTCTTTTTTCGCTGGCATGGTTAAAAATCCTAAATGAAAGATACGCATGATCAATCTCACCCATGCAAGTTAAAACTGAAGCGCCAAAAATATTCACCAATTGTGCTTTTACAGTCGCTGATTCTAATAGGTTTTTTGCGATTTCATCGGCATCATAGACGCGGTATCCTAAGTCTCTGAGGTACTTAGAGACGCTGGATTTACCGCTTCCCATGCGCCCGGTAATGGCGATGTGCATGTTGGCTCACTTTCTGACATTGTAGACAATAAACGGTAGATCGCTGATTAACAACCCCACGTTCCAAGGGATTTCCACAGACATGACACGCTTGCTGCGCTCGTCCATAGACATGAAGACTTTGTTGAAACAAACCTGTGACCCCTAAGCTCGAGGTATACGATCGAATCGTCGATCCGCCAGAATCAATGGCCGCCTGAAGAATTTTTCGAGTAGACACAAGAATGAGATTCCATTCATCAAGACTGATTCGATTCACTTTCTTAAAGGGAGATACGCTAGCTTCAAAACAGATCTCATCTGCGTAGATATTCCCAATCCCTGCCATCATTCTCTGATCCAACAAATAAGCTTTTAAAGGAATTGATCTTGGCTGTGCTAAGGATTTTAAATAGTCTCCAGTCAGTCTTTCATCAAAGGGTTCATAGCCCAGTTTATCTTTAAAGTAGGTCTCGACGGATTCAATGCATTCAAACCGACCAAACTTACGGACGTCATTGTAGTCAAGACGAACATCCCCTAAATCTAAACTCACATGGGTATGTTTCTTAAGGGCCGAGTCTTTGTCTTGAAGGTAGAACTTTCCTTCCATTCTAAGATGAACTACTAAAATACAGCTGTCTAAATGAAATAAAAGATATTTACCCCGACGTCCAATCCTGTGGATGGTTTGTCCACGGACCGCATCGATAAACTGAGATCGATGATAAACGATGGCTCGCCAATATACCTGACCCCCTTGAATCGTCTTGCCTTGAATTTGTGATTGTAAGAGTTGTCTTACGGTTTCTACTTCGGGAAGCTCAGGCATTATTTTGCCTCATACCAATTCACACCACTGGCACTGGAAACTTCTAAAGGGACGCTGAGTTTGACCACTTTTGTCATACATTCTTCGACCAGTTTCTTTAGTTTGTCTAATTCATCTTCAGGGACATCGAAAACCAATTCATCGTGTACTTGGACAATCATTTTAGACTTCATTTGGCGTTGTTTTAAGACTTCTTGAATTTGAATCATGGCCAGTTTCATAATGTCTGCTGCTGTCCCTTGAATGGGGGCATTCATCGAAGCCCGTTTCGCAAATTCTCGAACTTGGAATGATTTATCGTTGATTTCAGGAATCTCACGACGTCGACCAAATAATGTTTTAACGTAGCCATTTTCAATGCAAAAGTTAATCGTATTTTGCATATACTGAGAGATGCCTGAATACGTCTCAAGATAACGTTCAATAAAGGTTTTAGCTGTCTTTCGATCGGTACCTATTTGAGTAGCTAGACCAAAATCAGAGATCCCATAAATGATCCCAAAGTTAACGGCTTTGGCTTGTCTTCGAGCTTTAGAAGTGACTTCACTTGCACTTAAGCCAAAGACATCCATGGCAGTTTTGGTATGAATATCGATGTTGTTGGTAAAGGCTTCAATGAGGGACTTCTCATTGGCCATATGGGCTAACACACGTAGTTCAATTTGAGAATAGTCACACGCAAATAAGACATGACCTGGACTGGCAATGAACGCTTTACGAATCGCTCTGGCTTCTTCGTCTTTAATGGAGATATTTTGTAAGTTTGGATCCGTACTGGAAAGACGTCCAGTTTGAGCTGTGGTTTGATTATAGACGGTATGAATCTTAGAATCTTCAAGAATGAATTTCTTAAGTCCAATCGCATAGGTTGAATAGAGTTTTTGATATTTACGATACTCTATTAAGGATTCAATGATGGGATGTTCACCGATCAAGGACTCTAAGACATCAATGGAGGTAGAACCTTTCCGATTGGAGGTAAGTTGGAGTTGAGTAAACAAAATCTCAGCCAATTGTTTAGGTGAATTCAAATTAAAATCTTGTCCAGCATGGGCTGTAATCGTCTTATTTAATGCATTGAGTTTAGCCAAAGTGGTTTCAGCGATGTCATCTAAAACCGATTCATCCACCAAGAATCCTTGTTTCTCCATCTCATACAACACAGATACCAAGGGATATTCGAGGGTGTTATAAACAGACATGAGGTCTTTTTTGACACATGACTGCACCACTTCACTTTGATGACTAAACATTTTAAGGGCGATGTGTCGACATAAATGATGCGTTGTCTCATCATGGATGGCCACTGGATAATCTGGCCAATTCAATCCATCTCGAATTTTATTGTAGCTATTCAAACTGCTGTCATCAATGAAGATAAGAATCATCAAATCCAGCATCTTAGGATTAAATCGAATCACCTCTGTTTGCGCATGCAACATACTTTTCGCGTCATACACCACCATATTTTCTGTGGTCTCAAGATATCGCAAGGCATGAGGATGCATTTCTAACGCTTCTTTATCTAGATAACAACTTTGAGTCCCATCACTAAACGCTAATCCAAGTAAAGGATGCGGCCACGAAGTATTCAAACTATAATGTGCAAAAACGGCTAAAGGGTTAGATCCATCCAAGTCATCAAACTCAACGGATTCTTCTAACTCAACTTTGACCTTTGATTCTTTGATGAGTGTTCTCATCTCATATTTCTTAAAGAATTCATTGGCACTTTCTAAACGTGGGTTATACAACGTATGGTCTAAACTGAGTTGGATGTCTTCATCTACTTTGATGGTAGCCAGCCATTTAGAGAAAATCGCTTGTTCATGAAACGTCTCAACAGTTTCTTTGAGTTTCCCTTTGAGTTCTTCTTTATGGGCAATCACATTCTCAACTGTCCCATAATCCGCAATTAGTTTTAAGGCTGTTTTTTCGCCCACACCAGGTAAACCTGGAATATTATCTGAGGCATCCCCCATTAATCCTTTAAGATCAGGGATTTGATTGGGTTTAAGATTCATCGATGTTTTTAAGGCAGCTTCATCCATTTCTTCAATTTCTGTTAAGCCTTTTTTTATGAGCCAAACAGACGTTGTTTTATCGATGAGTTGGAGTAAGTCTTTATCACTGGATAACACATTGATATCCCAATCTGGATATCGTTTTACCAAAGATCCAATGATGTCATCGGCTTCTAATCCATCTTGTTGAAAATAACAATAGCCTGCACTGCTGCAATACTCTCTAACCAAAGGAAACTGAGAGATAAGCTCAGGGGGCAACGATTTTCGAGTCCCTTTATAAGCTTCGTAGGCATCATGTCTAAACGTCTTTTTTCCACTGTCAAAAGCAACCACCATTGCTTGGGGTTGAACCAATTCAATCGCCTTATTCATCATACTCGCAAACCCAAAAACAGCATTGGTATAAATGCCTGTTGAGGTTTGCGTCATTCGTGTATACGCAGTGGCATAGTAAGCTCTAAAAAATAAAGAGTTTCCATCCACCAATAACATTTTTTTCATAGTCAACCTCACCTCCGTATTTTACCACAGGTCCCCAATAAAAAACCCCATTTAAGGGGTTATGACCGTTGGGGCTACGGTATAGGGAATCATACTTTCTAAGGTGGTTAGATTTTCCCACATGAGCGTCATATAATTCTTATTCGCCGCAAGATCAGCTTCATTTAAGAAAGTAATGTTGTGCATCTCTACTGATTTAAGACTCAGCTCATTCTTAACACGTTCATACAAGACTTCCATATCTGGACTTAAATTAGGTTCATGAACAATGTATTGGATGCCTGCTTGTTTAATGTCATTGAGGATAAAAGCCAACTGTTCTTCTGTAGGTAAAACCCCATATCGAGAAAGAATCAAAGGATATACTTCAATGCCAAAGGCCTTTTGCCAATTTCCAAAACTAGGTGTAACGGAAACAAATCCAATTTCTTGACTCCATAATTCTTGATAATCCGCATCCATTTTGGCAAGTTCTAAGACCAATGCTTCATAGTTTGCAGTAAAACTAGCTTTTTCTTCTGGATAGTTTGTGATCAACCAATCTTTGATGGTGCCAGCCATACTGATCATAGTGATGGGATCTAGCCATAAGTAAGGATCTGTTAAGTACGTATCCACTTGTTCAAATAAGGGATCTTCATAATAAGCATTCTCTAAAGTCACACGCGTTCCTTGAAGATCTGTGGTCAGATAACGTTTAAAAGCATAGACACTCGCAGAAGCCGTTAAATCAATCATTTTAACCCCTTGAGCTTGGAATTCTTCAAGATAAACGCTGAAATAGGGTTCAAGTTTATTAAACTCAAAGACCACATCTAAGGTATCGATAAGATCTTTATACTCAGGATTAATTTGTGCACGTAACAACGTTTTTCCATCCGTGAGATGGATTTGATTTACATTTTCTTGCGCAATCCTTGAAATCAAATATTCGATGGGATACACAGTAACGCCAATATTTAATTGCGATAAACGACATGCACTAAGATTGAGCACAAAGCTCATGGTTAAGAGTAATTTTACAATTTTTAGCCAATTTTTTTTCATACGTTCACATTATAACACAGCGCCTAAGAACGCCGCCCAAGGTTCATAAACAAAGGATCTTCCGCTTTGCGTTTCAATTGTTCGCGATCATTTAAAAGGATTTCTTTCAAACGATATATCTTTCTAATCCCCAAAACCAATGGAATATGTCCGATGAGCGTCAAAAATTCTCGGTATATAAACCAGTTAAGAAAACTTATACTGGATAAACCTGACATGCGCATGACGATAAAAATCAGAAACTCTTTGGTAAAGATCGCCACAATGGATAAGGTCATAAATTCTAATAGCGATGAATTTACTTGATTGGACCAATATCTTAAGGCAATGATGGTGCTCATGAGCACAAATGCATTGAGTAAAAAATACCCATAATGGCTCAAATCTAAAATAAGTCCTACGGTAAATGCTAAGATCCAAGCTGCATTAAACTTCATATCTTGAACCACCAACATTAAGCCAACTACCCCACAACTAGACACAAAGAAAAGACGACGCATCTCAAAATCAACCGGAAAAATGGTTTGAAGGATCGCATCGATCATAAAACACAAAAATACAAAACCTAAATTAATGAATCGTGTCATGGCCGTTTAACCACGGAGACATAGTCGATATTCAAGAAATCGGCTGCTGGATTCACTTCAATGTTTAGCCCAATGGCGTTGCTTAAGGTTTCTACTTTAGAAACTGTTCCCACTAAAAGGCCACTGGGGAAAGCACCGCCTAATCCAGAAGTGACGACTTTCATGCCCACGGTGATGGATGAATCCGTATCTAAAAGTTTTAGACGATAGGCCTGTGCATTGGGATCATACTTCTCTAGAATGGCTTCAGCCGTCTTTGTAGGATCGAGTTGAATTTTAATCGTTACTTTGTTTAAGGCCGCTTCTGTGGTTAAAAGCAACACCGTACTGCTGCTAGACTGAACATCGACAATCTTTCCTATCAAGCCTTTTGAACTGATGACCGCATCATCCACACTAACACCTTCGTCACTGCCCACATCAATCGATATAACATGGCTAAAACTATCATAACTTCGTAAGCCGATGGAGGCATTGATCAGTTCATACTGTGCATACGTGGTTTGTAAAGCATTGAGTTGTTTTAGCGCTTCGATATCTCGATAAGCTTCTTCTAAAGTAGCTTGGTAAAGGGCTAAGCGATCCATTTCTTTGCCCAATGCAGCATTCTCTTCAGCGGTTGACCATAAGGTTGCCATTCGATTGAATACATCCGTCAAGTGCGTGGTTGGAGCTGTGATGATCACCGATCGAACTTCCGAAAAGAAACGATAACTCCCAGTGACCCAAGCAGATTGAGGTGCTGAAAGCCGAATCACACTCAACATTAAAAAAATACTAAGTAGGATTGAGATGATGACGCTTAGAAAGCGTTGAAAAGGAGTCATGGGTTTCATGTCCTTTCATTATACTTAAGAATGCCCCTCTCCTTCAATCTTTTTGGAGGGTTTCACGTAAGCTCTTATAACCAGATTTAGAAATAATGATGTGATCGAGCAGTGGAATCCCCATGGTTGTCCCCGCTTCTTCTAAAATTTGAGTTACTTGGCGATCATTCTCACTGGGACTGGTATCTCCACTGGGATGATTATGCACCACAATAATCCGCGCAGCTGAATACGCTAACGCATGTTTATAGATTTCTCTTGGATGGACAATTGATCGATCCAAGCCCCCTCTAAATAACATCTGATACCCAAGAATATGATTCTTTGAGTTCAGAAACACCACTAAGAAATGTTCTTGGTCTAACCCGCCCATCTCTTTTTTGAGCCAATTGATGAGTCGAAGTGGTTGATCCACGATATCGACATCCAGACTCTGATCTAGAGCCATACGTCGTGAAAGTTCACTTAACGCTAATAATTCACAGGCTTTCGCTTTTTTAATGCCAGGAATTTGAATTAAAGTCTGATAGTCAAAATTGGTTAAACCTAAAAGTCCTTTACTCTTACGCAAAAGATCTTTAGCCAATTCTAAGACAGGTTTACCTTGAAACCCACTTCGAATCAATAACGCAAGCAGTTCTGCATCACTTAATGACCGTACGCCATAACGGACAAGTTTTTCACGGGGTTGTTCGGTGTGTTCCATATAAAAAAGAGGACGAGTGCCCTCTATTTTCCCCAGGTGACTTCAATGCCAGGAATGCTGACACGACCGCGACCACTGGTTAAAACTTTGTAGATAGCAGCCACACCGGCTGCCACAGCGACGTATAAAAGTAGAGTTGATGTTGCCATGATGGACCTCCTACTTCTATGTATGTTTGAATGAACTATTCTCCTAAAAGATCTGCAATCTTCTGAATTTTACTTTGAAGGTTTCGTACTAATTGTTGGACCTCTATCAGATCTGGTTCTACTGTTTCCCATTGGACTTGTTCTAATAATTCTGCACTTTCGATCACGAGTCTTTGAATTTGATCTTCGAGTTGATCTCTTAGGGTTTGTTTTGTTTCCATATTCTAAAGTATACTGTAAAAAAGAGGTTTTTATCATGACTCAAACTCAACGCATCCCTAAGTCAGAAAAATGGGCCTTTGGCTTAGCAGGTCTTGGCCAAAACATGGTTTATAATTATGCCACCGCCTACATCATGGTCTTCTATACAGACATCATGGGACTACTCCCAGTTGCTGTAGGAACATTAATGCTGGTGGCTCGTGTCTTTGATGCCATCAACGACCCCATCATGGGTAAATTTGTCGATGGTAAGGAACATAAAAGCGGAAAGCTTTTACCCTACTTACGATGGATTCCACTCCCCATGTTTATCTCCACTGTGCTGCTGTTTGTAAATCCAGCCCTTTCACCCATCCTTAAACTTCTCTATGCCTATGTCACCTTCATCTTATGGGATGTTGTGTATACCATTAGTGACATTCCATATTGGGGCTTGTCCGTCATGATGACCCAAGATCCTAAAGAACGTTTAAGTGTAGTCAGTTTAGCACGGGTCTTATGTAATGTGGGACTGGCTGTATCAATAGTAATCCCCCCTTTACTCATCAAAGCTCAAGGGTCCAATGGACAAGCCTATTTCATCACTGGCTTATTGATGGCAGGAATTGGATCTGCTTTATTTACCCTCGTTGGAATTTATGGTAAAGAACGTGTCCAACAAGACATCTCCCAAGAGAAGTCTAAATTAAGTGATTTAATCAAAAACAAACCTTTAGTCATCCTGCAAAGTTCTCGCTTTCTGGGAGCGTTTAGAATGGTCATCGCAACCGCTGGACTCTACTTTGCGAAATATAATCTTCAGGATGAAGCTCAATTCTCTATCTTAGGCGGACTCCTGATCGCCTCCATGATTTTAGCCATGTTGATTACGCCTTGGTTAAAGAAATATTTCACGAAGAAATGGTTGTATAATGCTTCATTAATCTTAGGATTCTTCGCTCATCTAGCCATGTATATGCTTGGCTTTGAAACCTTATGGATTACCTATCTCCTATTATTTGTCTCAGGTTTATCCTTAGGCTTAGGGGATGTGATTGGGTATACCATGGTGGGCGATACGGTGGATGATTTCTTTAAGAAAACAGGTCAACGTATGGAAGGTCTTATTTTCTCAAGTCATACCTTTACCACTAAACTTCAATCCGCAGTCGGTCTATTTGCCATCGGACTTGTCTTAGATCAAACAGGATTTAAGGTTAATATTTCTCAAAATGCACAAGCCTTACAAGGGATCTTTAGTCTAATCTCCTTGTTGCCTGCCATCGCATGTTTATTAAGTCTACTTCCTATGTTCTGGTATGACTTAAAAGATCAATAATTAAATGATTTAAAAAAGCTGATTGAATCAGCTTTTCTTTTAACAACTGGATGTATTTTTTAATAGAATCATCTTAATAAACTGAGCAACCCCAGCATCCTTGGCTGAGGCCACCACACAATCCACACTGGCTTGAATATCTGCTTTCGCATTGCTTGGCGCCGCAGAGAATCCCACATGGCTTAAGAGAACACGGTCGTTTTCACCATCTCCAATCGCCGCAACTTCATCCCGTTTTAGCCTAAGCTCATTGAGGATGACATCCACCCCTGTTAGCTTTGAGTTTCCTTTTGGAATGACATCCATATAGGTTTGATGGAATCGCTCACAGGCGACTTCATCTTGATATCGTTCAACAAATTGATCAATCTCTATTCCTAAAGAACCTGGACTTACCTGCATCATAATCTTTGACACTGGCTGATGAATTTGTTCATCCAGTTGGGTGAATAACGCTGTCTTAATCTGACATAACTCGCGTTCATAGCGAACACTCTCATTGTCATGCGTATGGTAAAGAATGTCATTTTGTTCACAGGCAAAGTCAATGCCCAATTCGACAGCCCCCTGCGCATATCTTTTTAAAGCCTCTACACTGTGGGTTTGATGATAGAGGACTTTTAGTGTTTTCGTTTCGAGCACATGCGCCCCATTAGAAGCAATGATATATGAGGTATGCTCATGGAGTTTAAGTTGCTCTACCACGATTTTCATCGCATTGTAGCTTCGACCACTGGCCAATGCAACTGGAATACCTGCCTTATGAAGCGTCTGAATGGCTTCAATGTTGGCCAAAGGAATTCCAATCTTTTGATCAAATAAGGTATTGTCGATGTCACACACGAAGAGTTTTAACATGCGCTTATTGTACCATGAGCGCACTAAATTTAGTGCTATACTAAAACCATGTCAAACCCTAAACTCCCTCAAATCCTGTTTTTTGATTTCGATAATACCCTCATGGATTCAAAGACCCATGAAATACCTCAGTCAGCCCTTAAAGCCCTAAAACACGTACACGCCAAGGGTTATCAGCTTGCCATCGCTTCAGGAAGAAACTATCCATTACTCAAAATGACAGGTGTTTTTGAACTTTTAGAGTGGTCTGGTTTTATCCTCAACAATGGACAACTTATCCTTGATCATGATGAATCCCCGCTTCAACATTTGACTTTGGATCCAAAAGCCATCCAAGAAATCATAAAACAAGCACGAAGCTTAGGATTCAATTTATTCTTCAGTTCACCTGAAGGTGATTTTATGGATAAAGAAGCGGATGATTTGATGATTCAAGCCCATGCCTTCTTCAATGAGCCCATCCCAAAGATTGAAGTCTATACGCATCAACTCGTTGATAAAATTCTTGTCTATGCCCCTAAGGGGTATGACTATGCACCCTTTAAAGCCATCGAAGGAATAAGTATATTCCCCTCCGTCAGTACCTATGCCGACATCGCCAGTGAGGGTGTCTCTAAAGCCAGCTCCATTGAAACCTTTCTAAAACTTAAACATCTCCCCCATGATTATGCTGCCTTTGGAGATTCTATGAATGATATGGAGATGTTGGAACATGCACGTTTGAGTATCGCCATGGGAAATGGTGAAGATGCACTTAAGTCCATCGCAGATGTGATTGCACCTAATATAAGTGAAGATGGGATTGCTAAAGTCTTAAAAACATTAGGTTATCTTGAGGAATGATTGTTAAAGCAAACTTCTTATTCAATTGAAATTTGTTTTTTCTATGCTTTATCACGTTTATAAAGAATACACCCTTCAATAAATGACACACGATTCACCCAAAAAAACAGATCCATTAAGATCTGTTTTAGGTATTATTTACTGGGATGTAAAAGTTCTAAGAGAACTTTAGCCGTAATGCTTAAGTGATCATCACTTGCATCGTGTACCCCTAAGCCTGTATAGATTTCACCGGTCTTTACCTTAGAATCATCTAAAGCTTTAAAGTAGAGGTCAATCAATGGATCACAGAGTTTTTGATCTTGCATCGGTCCAAATGGATTGGCGAAATAGGTGGTGGATAAACCCGTTTCATGGGTCGTTGCCATGGCCATCCGTTTTCCTTCCACAAAGACGTTTTTAATATCTGCCGCTTTTTCAACGATCTTAAGTCCAGTTTCATGGACATAATTATTGGCGTAGAAGAAATAATGAACGGGATGGTTCTGTGTGATTTGAGCGTAACTCGAAACTGGAATAACCACGCGTGCATTCACACTCTCTGGGTTCATAAAAATCGAACGATCCATGGTTTTATATGGTGAACCCTTGTCTAAATCATCTAAACGAATAAATGCCCCAATTTCAGTTCCTTGGGCAACCAATTGACCGTTTTCTAAATGGAAAGACCCCATATCATCAAAGATGACATCCATCCCAACTAAATCTTGATGGCCTAGCATCTGCATGGCTTCAATGGTTTCAGATTTCCCAGCTCCACTGTCGCCCATAAAGACCACCCCGATAGGCGCTTGGTGTTTGAAATGAATGTTGATCATGGACCCATGGATGGGTAACCAACCTTTTTTCATCATGATGGCATTGTGTAAAGTTAAAACCATCTTCTTCATATAGCCAAAATATTCAATGCGTGGACTGTACGATACTTTAGCCGTCCATACATCTTGATGATCATCATAGTGATAAATGGTTTCTTCCGTATCATCTCGCAAGCCAAACAACATTAAACCATCGGGTTTACGATGTAAGACTTCATCTTTATCTGCCATTTCAAATAAGTTCGCATTGGCAATACCTGAGAAGGCAAAATCATTGTGGACATAAATAAAGATGAGTAATTCGCCTACCTTTGCAGGGTAACAAAACCATTGTTCACGATCGAGTTCTAAACCTTTAAAGGGATTCTTATTCGTAGGTTGGAAGGAACCATAACGCTTGGTCCCTTTAGGATGTAAAAGCAAAGGGGTTCTAAGAAGCATCGCATCCACAAAAGGAATGCCTTTTAGACTCTCATACCCTTCAATCAAAGGCCACTTAATATCTCTTAAAACCATGGACGCATTGGTTCCAGCTTGAAGTTGACGATAGACACGATTCTTATGACCTTGAACCTTCTCTTGTATCCCGCGATAAAGTGCCAAGACTAAAGAGTTGTACCGGGTATCCGCATCCATAAAGTTAGATACTTGCCCACTCATCGATGAACTGACTTTAATGAATGAACAGCGCTGAAGGTTACGCCAAACATTGTACGCATCTTCAATCATTGCTGTTAGGGTTGTTTTATCTTGAAGGAATGGATGATCGATTTCTGTTAAATCAAGCACCATTAAAAGCTTCAAGAAACGGATGAGTTTAGGTAAAGCCTTCGCCTGGGATTCACCTTGAAGGAGCCACGCATGGCGCTCAGGATCACTGGCCGATAGACGGGTTAAATACGTATCTAAGAAATATTTGAAACTATCATGCGACAATAATTCATCCGCCGTCTGTGGAAAGAAATTGGAGAAATTGATCAGCGCAAGTTGGTCATGGATATACAGTGCATCTTTCATGGATTTACCTCATAAAGTCGTACTTTATCATACCAAAGTTTTAGCCAAAAGAAAACTCAAGACATGGCTTGAGTTTTAATAAACTTCTTGCACCACGATTCAACTTCTTCTTGGCCCGATTTATCCGTAGCTGAGAAGAGAATGACGGTGTGATTATACTGACCATAGAGCTGTGCTTTAACCGCTAACTTTTCTGAATAGGTGAGCTTATCGGTTTTGGTGGCCACAATCAAGAGTGGATACCCTTGACCTTCGACAAATTCCAACATGTCTTCATCATCACTGGTGAGTCCATGACGGCTATCCACCACAAGGATAACACCTTCAATTTGTTCACGACTCCCAAAATAATCTTCCATAAGTTTTCCATAGGATTTGAGTTCTTCTTTAGAACGATTAGCATACCCATATCCAGGGACATCTACAAACATCACATGATGCTCTACTTTATAGAAATTAATGTATCGGGTTTTCCCAGGACGCTTGCCCACATAAGCCAACGCTTTTTGTTGACACAAGGCATTAATCAGAGAAGATTTGCCCACATTCGATCTGCCCGCTAAGACCAGTTCTGGTAAAGGACTTTCTGGAAATTGTTCTTGTCGAACGGCTGTGGTTAGAAACGTAGCACTTTGAAAGAGTGCCATTATTTAACCAACGCTTCTTTCAACACTTGTTCCATCGATTCAACCGGAATAAAGGTAATCGCATCTTTGACAATCTTAGGCAATTCATCCAAATCTTTAACATTCATCTTCGGAATCAAGATTTTCTCAATCCCTACCCGATGCGCAGCTAAAGATTTTTCTTTAAGTCCACCAATGGGTAAGACATTACCTCGCAAGGTGACTTCACCCGTCATGGCTAAATTCGCATACACAGCCCGATGGGTTAAAGCACTGACAATGGCCGTGGTCATCGTAATCCCTGCACTGGGTCCATCTTTAGGAACGGCGCCCTCAGGGACATGAATATGAACATCATGGTCTTCAAAGAACTTCGGATCAATCTCAAAGGCTTTCGCATGGGATTTGACATAGCCTAAAGCAATCTCTGTCGATTCCTTCATAACATCTCCAAGTTGTCCGGTCACAATCAAGCGACCTTTTCCTTCAAAGGTGGTCACTTCAACCGGTAAGACGTCTCCACCAAAAGAGGTATAGGCTAACCCGGTAACGACCCCTACTTGATTGGCGGTTTCTTTTTTGCCATATTCAAAGATTTCTTTACCCAACCATTCCATCATTTGTTTATCGGTGATGGTGATGGATTTCTTTCCATCTTTAAGAATACTTAAGACCGCTTTACGACATAAGGCCGCAATCGAACGTTCAATCTGACGGACCCCGGCTTCACGGGTATAATTGCGAATGATGTGAAGTAAAACATCATCTTTTAAGGTGAATTGTTTTGCCTTGAGTCCATTTAAGGCGACTTGTTTTGGAATTAAATGGTGAGACGCAATGTTGACTTTTTCATCTTCGGTATAGGAAGATAAGTGAATGATTTCTAAACGGTCTTTTAAGGCCGCAGGAATATCTTCTAAATAGTTTGCGGTCGCAATAAACATAACTTTAGATAAGTCATACGCTTCCTCTAAGTAATGATCACTAAACAAAGCATTCTGTTCAGGGTCTAAAACCTCCAACATCGCAGAACTTGGATCGCCTTTATAGTCAGAAGCCATCTTATCAATTTCATCGATTAAGAAAACAGGATTGGTCACCCCAGCCTTTTTCATCCCTTGGATGATGCGACCTGGTAATGAACCTAAGTACGTCCGACGATGGCCACGAATTTCCGCCTCATCCCGAACGCCCCCTAAACTGGCCTTCACAAAGTTACGCCCTAAAGCACCCGCAATGGATTTAGCCAAAGAAGTTTTACCGACCCCTGGAGGACCCACAAGACACAAGATGGGCGCATTTAAACTCTTGGTCATCTTTTTAACAGCCAAGTATTCCATAATGCGATCTTTCACTTTTTCTAAGCCATAGTGTTGACCATCTAAATAAGCACGAACCGCATTTAAGTCATCGTTATCTTCAGAGACTTGCCACCAAGGCACATTCAACAACCAATCTAAATAGGTGCGAATAACCCCAGATTCTCCAGAAGAGCTGGGCAACATTTCATAGCGCTGTATTTCTTCACGGGCTTTGGCTTTAATGTTTTCAGGATAAGGTTTTTCTTCTACCAATCGACGCAGTTCATCCACATCATCGGTTGAATTTGGCACATCCCCTAATTCTTCTTTAATGGCTCTCAGTTTTTCTCGTAGATAGTATTCCCTTTGATTTTGTTCAATGGATTCACGGACTTTTTCATTGATGCCTTGTTCAATAGAAGAGAGTTCTTTCTCTTTCTTTAAAGCACTGATGATTAAAAGTAAACGTGCATTTAAATTCAATTCTTCAAGCATCGCTTGACGATCATCTAAAGATAAGGGGAAGTATTGAGCCACTTGATCAGACAGTAAAGGTGCTCCTACCCCTTTGGTTAATTGATTAAAAACTTCAGGTGGAAAAGAATTACCAATATTGTTGATGGATTCTAAACCCTTGGCTATTTGACGAACCAAAGCAGCTTCTTCTAAAGATTCCCCTGCGATATCTTCACACGGTTTAACAGCCGCAAACAACATCCGATCATCTTCACTGATTCGAACCACACGTGCGCGTTGAACCCCTGTAAAGGTAACCCGCATAAATCCTTCTTTTTTACGGGAAGATTTAATCTTACATAAGGTTCCCATCGTAAATAAATCATTCTCATGGGGTTCATCCACCAAGACATCTTTTTGACTGACCAACCAAACTTGTCCATCAAAATAAGCCATGGCTTCTTCAACCGCATTGACGCTTTTCTCACGTCCAACTTCAATCATCATTTCCTGATTTGGGAATATGAGTACACCACGTGTTGCAATCGCAGGTACATTGATTTCACTTTTTTGCATACATCCTCCTTTAAAGGAATAAGACGCAGTGCGTCTTATTGTTTTACAGATTCACGAATGAAATCATAAGCTTTTCTTAAACGTAAATCGTAGGTAATCGTATCGATAGGTGCTAAAGACTTAACACGTTCGATATCCATCGAATAGGTTTCAGCGATCTTCGCATATTCCGCATCCACTTCTTCAGCTTTGATTTCAAAGGCTTCTTTAGATGCGATCGCATCTAAGACTAATCGAACTTTAACTTTTCCACCCGCATCCACACGCATTTGTGCTTTCAAATCATCTAAAGTTTGACCGGTGATTTGAGCATATTGGTCCATACTAAAGCCTTGTTGTTGTAGACGATTTTTGAAATCTTCTACCATGGTTTCAGTTTCTTCTTCAACCATCACATCGGGTACATCCACACTGGATCCATCAACCACAGCACTTAAGATTGCATTGTTGAAATCTTCTTCTGCTTTGGTTTCTTTTTCTTTTTGTAGATCTTCTTCTAAATGTTCACGCATGTCAGCCAAGGTCTTGGTGTCATGATGATTGACTTCTTTCGCAAAATCATCCGTTAATTCAGGTAAATGTTTCGCCTTGATTTCGTTGATTTTAACTTTAAATACAACGTCTTGTCCAGCTAAGTTTTCAGCTTGATAGTTTTCAGGGAATTTTAAAGCAACATCTTTTTCTTCCCCAGATTTCATCCCGATTAATGCTTCTTCAAACCCAGGAATAAAGGAATTTGAACCGATTTCCAAGGCATAGTTTTCACCTTTTCCACCTTCAAACGCAACCCCTTCTTTAAAGCCTTCAAAATCAATGACGGCTGTGTCTTTATGTTCGATATGTCCTTCTTCTTTGAGGACAAGTTCCGCAAATTGGCCACGAAGCTCTTCAATCTTCGCATCGACTTCTTTTTTGGTTACTTTGGTTTTAGCTTTTTTGATGTCTAGACCTTTGTATTCCCCTAACGTAACTTCAGGACGAACCCAAAAAGTAAAGCTCATCGATACAGCTTCTTTCGTGATGGCATCAATGCCCAGTTCTGGACGAGAGATTGGATTTAGATTTTCTTGTTTTAACCCTACGTTTAAAGCTTCTTGAGCCAAAGACTCAACTGCTTCTAAAAGAATATTTTGTTCAGAGATCTGTTTGCGAACCATGTCTTTAGGCGCATTCCCTTTACGGAAACCTGGTACCACAACATCCTTCGCAAGTTTATTAAAAGCTTTGGTTTGGGCATTCGTCCAAAGTTCACCTTCAACACTTACTTTAAGACTTCCCTGAGATTTTTCAATAATTGTCCAGCTGATTTGCATATGGACCTCCTGTTTTTTGCTTAACCATTATAACATACACTTTAGCACTGTCAACTAATGAGTGCTAGATAAATGCTCATTCTCTTCTAAGATGGATGCTTTCAAACCATTGAAACTTTCTTTGTCTTTGATTTGACTGTAAATGGGTTCCAAGACTTCGAATGCCAAGTCTTGAGCTTCGTCCGCATCATAACTCTGGGGTAACTTCAATAGAGATGTAACTTCTAGTTGTTCTAAACAGAGTTTTAAGAGACTGGGTTCTTTCTCTAACCACTCGATGAGAAGATCTTTAGCCCCTTCTACCCCTTCTGAATCTTCAGGTAAGATGAGCGCAGCAGGAATAAAGGTATAGGTTAAGCCTTCACTTGTAAAGGTATATTCTTGGGTGATGGCTTGTTCAATGCATAATCGAATCAATAAGCTGATGAGTAAGCGGTCCTCGATCAATTCAAAAGCCGTTTGAACCAAATCAGGGTGTGCTCGCATGTTTAATTTGCTCAGCGCATCCAGCGCCTTAAGTTGATGCATCTCATCTTTTTGAAGGTGTTCACGGATCTGGTCTGGATCATGGAGGATCGGCACGGGTTGATTGAGTTTAAGGGTTTGACTTAACTCTTTTTTGAGTTGCTTAAAAATGGATAAATAGGCTTGAGGAATATAGGGCATCGATAATTCTTCATCCACCAAAGCCAAAGCTTCCTCAAAAGCTTCCGCTTCTTGAAGTTTGATCATCTCTTCATGTTTAAGTTTATAGTAGTTATCACTCATTGATTTAATTATGCCACAAGTCCCCCTTGTGTGCAGGCTTGGATGCCTTATGTTAGAATAAAATTATGAAATTTATCTTAGCACTCTTTGGTTTAGGTTTATTCGCTGCTGGTGTCTATTTCAGTCTAGACACTTTTCAAAGCTTTATGACCCTCGAACCCACTCAAATTGCCCTTATGTTAGGACTATCCCTGGTTGCCATGGTACTTGGCTTATATTTTGTGCTGTCATTATTTGTATCTAAGAAAAGTTCTGCCTCAAACATCATCGAAGAAGAAGTTCTAAGTCTTACCGACCATGAGTCCAATGAAGACTTCGAAGAAGCGAAACAAGAGGATGAAACAGATTCCACTGTCTTTAAGTTAGATGAATACGTCGAAGCTCAGGCAAACTTAAACCTTGAAGATCAAGCCCACGTTTTCCAAAGTCTCGATCTCAAACCTGAAACAGTATTCATGCCGATTCTGAAGGAAACACCTCAAGAAGAAAACACCCTAGAAACCATCATAGATGCGATGGAATCTAAACAAACCACTGAAGAATCCGACACCACCACAGACACCTTAAAAGGCTTCTTCGAAGATGAGTCTGGATCTGTGTTAGAAGATGAAGTGACTAAGCACACTCAAGAAGCCCGTCTCATAGGTATAGAGCCTTGGGGGGTTCAAAGACTTTTAAAACGGATAAAAGCTGGCGATGAAGTCCAGCTAAAAATGAATGCCAAACATGGACTTAGAAGTGCTGAAATCTTCTACGATCATAAATCAATCGGGTATTTATCTAAAGTAGACTTCAACAAAATAGAACATGATCTTCCAAATTTACTTAGAATTGAAGTCGCGACGATCATCTCTGAAACAAAAACTGTGGATTTGGTCATACTAAGACTCATCTTTAAAAATAACTAAAGCACGAACATCGTGCTTTTTTATAAGAATTTATCCATGCGTATATCATCCACCCAGATCCCATCGATAAAGGTAAAGTGAGGAATAACAGCACAGGGTGTATACCCTAGTTTTTGGTATAAACCTTGAGCTTTCACATTATTCGCAAAGACCCCCAATTCAATTCTTTGATAGCCTTGTTGACGAATGATGTCTTCGAGTAAACTCATCGCTTGACTGGCGGCCCCTTGTCGCCAATAAGATTGATCGCCAATGAGAATGGAAATCCATGCAGTCTTGGGCTCAGACTTGACCAACCAATGGAAGTCACGGGTTAAGGAAACTTCTCCAATGGCTGTAGCGTCGTCATAAACGATGTAACGGTAGGTATGATCTTTTGGACTTAGAGCTTTTAAGGTATCATTCTCATCCATCGCGGTCATGGGCTTTTCTTCAAAGTTAGGATGAATAAAGCATGCAATTAAAGGATCGTTATACCAAGCAGTAATCTTCTTAACTAAATCTGGTTCTAGTTCTATAAGCTCTTTAAGTGAAATCATGTTGACCACAGGTCTTTCGATAATAAACAACGGCACTGAGCCCTTTGATATGCCGTACTGTGGGCCATACGATTTTCCCATGCAACAATGGATTCCCCAGAAAACTTACCACCTTCATCGTCTGCGTCTTCGGTGGTATGGGCATCTTCAACCCAAATCACATTAAAGTCCTGTTCTAAAGCCCCATGTTTAGACATCCGTAGACAAAATTCAGATTGAGCCCCGACCAATACCACAGTATCAATCTGTTGTTGAGCTAAGACTGCTTTTAAGGGTGTTTCAATGAAAGCATTACTCCATGTCTTATAGATGCGCTTTTCTTCAGTAAGTGGTTTTAATGCTTCCACAATCTGCCATCCATACGATCCATGTTTCAACTCATCATCTTCATGTTGAATCCAAATAACAGGAATCTGATGTAAACGTGCTTTTTGAACCAAACTGTGAATATTTAATATTACTTTTTCTCGATTAAAAGCGTGCTTAACCACATCATTTTGAACATCAATCACCAACAATGCTTCTTTCATACTGTCCTCCTTAGGCTATAAATAATCGTTTGAGTACTGTCCATAAACTGACTGAAGTCTTTGAATACATTTTATTAACCATGGCACGTTTAGGTTCTTTAACAAGTCCCATACCTTTTTTACCATACAGTGGAATGAGGGTACTCTTGACAGACCTTTTCATTCTTCCACTTGTTTTAGCCTTGATGATCCGTTTTAAACTAGGCGTTCTTATCCCGAATTTCATGTTGAATCCCCCAAATTGATTGTACCTTGTACAGGCATAATATTCTATCTTTAAATCCACCTTAGAAACCAAAGACTTTTCTAGGCTGGGTTCATCTATTTTCTTCAAGTTGAGCTCATACTAACGCGCTTTGTGCGTTTATAAAGTAAACATATAAAAAACCCTTCATTGATGGGTTTCTACCGCGTTGTTTCTTCCCTTATACACACACTTTTTATGGATGAAGCGATTCTTTGAAGATGGTGGATAAGACTTCTACAGGAAGCTTTTGGTCAAGATCTATTTGAAGATTATATTTCTTAGTCAGTTTATAGTCTTTTAAGTCTTGTTCATACTGACGAATAGAAGTCGCAAAGATGTTCACATGGTCATCGAAGAAAGAAAGCATGACAGAAGGACGAAAATGCGGTTTGATGGATTCATACTGTGGACAATAAAAATAAGGTTGTTTCACAAATAAGATTAGTTTAACGCTGGGTTCAACACTTTCTATCACAGCTTTAATCTCATTAAACATCCTGTGTTGTGCAGGACTTAATTGTTGTATATACAGCTCTAGGTTTAATGTTTCCATAGCTCTATTCTATCATTCCTAACACATCTAAAATAAAAAGCCAATGAAGGCTTTTAATGAATATGGCGTCCTCAGAGGGACTCGAACCCCCGACCGTGCGCTTAGAAGGCGCATGCTCTATCCAGCTGAGCTATGAGGACAATGCTCACCTATAATAACAAATCCAACCCCTTATCGCAAGGGTCTTAGAACCAACGTTTCTTCTCTTTTTTAGGGTTAACCCATGATTTGCGCTCAACATGAATCCTTTGATCCTCAACGGTGATTAAGGCATAACTGGGTGCAGATCCATCTCGGTTTTGATAAATGGAACCTGGATTCACCACCACAACCCCTTCTTTATGAACTTCTTCATAAATATGGGTATGCCCAAAGAGGAAGAGTTGACAGTTTTCAGCATGGGCTAATTTAATAAAATGATCAATCATCCCTAATCGTGGAATCCGATCGCCATGTTGCATGTACAGTCGTATTCCATCCATGTCTAATAGCACATGATGGGGGTAATGACAGGTATAGTCATTGTTGCCCTGAACGGATACAAAGCCATCCAGAAAGCTTTCATCACATTCGCTATCTCCACAACACAAATAAGCAGAAGCATTGGGGTAGAGGGCTCTGAGTTGCGCATAGACTTCGTTTTTCCCATGGCTATCACTCACCACGACAATCTGCATCAGTCAACCATCGCTTTCTCAAAATCCACCGAAACATCAAAGAGTTGACGGACTTGATGATGCGCATAGGAAGCATCTTTGGTGGTATAACACTGGGCGTTTCCTGTTTGTAGGACTTTACCTTCAAAATGAGTGACCATCGCTTGAATGGAATCGATGATTTCACCTTTAAAAACTTCTTTAAAACTTTGGAGTGCCAAAGGATAGTGCGTACAGCCTAAGATTAATCCTTTTTGATTTAACTGATCGCTGCTTAATGTCTCATTTAAATAAGCATCGATTTCAGGGGCTTCCGCTAACCCTTCAATTAAACTCACCAAACGAGGTAAGGCTTGGCTTTTTACTTTCATCTCAGGGTAGTTTGCCTGAATGGCTTGAGGATACATTTGACTTTGGATGGTGAGTTGCGTTGCGACCACTAACCAATCTTGGATGTCTGTGGATTCCAATTGTTTTAATGTTGGACCTAAAACATCATGAAAAGTAATCTCTGGAAAGGTCAATTTTAAAGTATCTAAAGCCACCGCATTCATGGTGTTACAAGCAATCACCACTTCCGTGATGCCTTGACTTAAAAACCAATTCATATTGCGGGATGCGATTTCAATGATTTCAGAAGCTTGTTTATTCCCATAGGGGGCATGGGCTTGATCAGCTAAAAAAACAAAAGCAGCCTTTGGATACGCTGTGTGTAATGCATGATAAATGCTGTAACCCCCCAGTCCGGAGTCGATAATTCCAATGGCCATATGCAATATTATACCATGCCCATGAGGGCATCTAAGGCTTGTTTAAAGCGTTCTATCATTGATTTTGGCAGTATTTCTATGAGTTCTTCAGGACTGGCTGCTTGAATGCCTTTAAGGTTCTTAAAACGTTTTAAGAGGGCTTGTTTGCGCTTAGGTCCAAGTCCTTCAATGTCATCCAAGATGGACTTAATTTGTCCTTTTGAGCGACGTTTCTGATGATGGGCCAAAACAAAGCGATGTACTTCATCTTGCATCCGTGTCAGCATAAAAAACAAGGCTTGATGATCTTGAGTCTCAATGCGTTCGCCAGATTCATCCATTAAACCAGACGTTGTATGTTTCTCGTCTTTCACTAATCCAACCACAGGGAGTTGTAGATTTAAGGCTCGAATACTTTTTAAGGCTGCTCGTATTTGAATAAGACCTCCATCCACAATTAGGAGATCAGCTTGAGTTTGTTTTTCTTTAATTAAACGCAGATACCGGCGATAGATGACTTCTTCCATGTTTGCCGCATCATCAGCTCCATTGTGATTATTATAGAGGCGATAATCTTTTTTAGAGGCTTGACCATGTCTAAAGACCACCACTGCACTGGACGCATACGCACCTTGGATGTGGGAGTTATCAATGAGTTCAATGGTTTCCACTGAAGCTAAGTTCAATTTTTCCTTTAAGACACTTAAAGCATCTTCCGTGGCACTGTCTTTGAGTTTAAGCATATCTGCTTTTTGTTGAATTTGTTGAGATGCATTTTGACTGACCATATCCATCAGTTGTTTAAGTTCTCCGCGTTGAGGTTGATGGATTTTCACATCCAACACTTGTTGAATTAGACTGACATCTAACCCATACGGTAATAAGAGTTCATCTGGTAGGGCTTGGGTTTGGTAATATTGGACAATAAAGTCTAAGAACGTTTCTTGGGCATCATCCACTAAGATTTGAATGGCTAAAGAACGATCTAAGAGTTTACCTGCTCGCATCAATAAGCCTTGAATGGCAATGACCCCTTTCACTTCCACATAGGCAAAAGCATCTCGATCCATATTGCTTTCTTTGGCCACATATTGTCGATCTAAGACATAATCTAGAGCTCTTAAGTCATCTCTAAATTCTTTAGCCTTTTCATAATTTAAAACTTCTGTGGCTTCATGCATCGAGCGGGTTAAACGTTCTCTTAAAGCTTTGTCATCCCCTTTTAAGACTCGACCCATTTCCGTAGCCATGTCGGTATACACTTGGGGATCAATTTTAAATTCACAAGGACCAAGACATTGACCTAAATGGTAATACAAACAAACTTTCTTAGGTAAGACTTCACATTTACGCACAGGGTATAAATGATTCATAAGTTTACGCATGGTATGCGCAGCTGAGGCATCCGGATACGGTCCAAAATACTGAGCTTGTTTGTCTTTGGTCTTATCACGGGCAACTTTTAAGCGTGGATAGCGTTCATGTGTCAATTTGAGATAAGGATAGGACTTATCATCCATAAACATGATGTTGAAACGAGGCCGATGTTGCTTAATGAGATTGATTTCTAAGATCAAAGCTTCTTTCTCAGTCTTCGTCACAAAATAATCAAAATCAACAATTTGACTGACTAACTTTGTGGTTTTATAATCATGGGCTCCGTTGAAATAAGAATTAACTCTAGACTTTAGTTTGACAGCTTTACCCACATAGATAATGGTATTGGAGGTATCTCTCATGAGATAACAGCCAGGTTCCATCGGTAAGGTTTGAAGTTTAAGCTTTAAGTCACTCATTTGACTTGGCCTTTAAAACTCACCACCGTAGCCCCAACACCACCTTCTCCTTGTGCGCCTAAGCGATAGGAATCAATGTGTTGTTGTTTTGCTAAATAGACATGGATGGCCGATCTTAATGCCCCTGTCCCATGACCATGAATGATCCGACAAAAGGGTAGACGCGCTCTTAAACAATCATCCAAATATTGTTCTACCAAAGGTAACGCTTCTTCAACCCGTAGGCCAATCACATTCAACTCATGCGCAACCTGAGGAGCCGCTTCTGCCTTGATCGAGAATTGTTTCTTTTGAAGGGGGGCAACCCCTGCCATAAGTTCTGAAAAAGCAACTTCCATGCGAATCTGATTCACTTGAACCACTGCCCCTTTTTTCTTAACTTCTACCACCTGTCCGAGTTGAGAGGTTCGCTTCATGCGGACCCATTGTCCAACTTTAACACTGTCTAACGTTTCAATTAAATTTTCTCGTTCTGTTTTTGAAGAGACGAGGGCTTGTTTACTTTCAATGGCTTCATGGAGTTTTCCACTGGTTTGGGTTTGACGCATGGTTTCAAGAATCTTTTCAGCTTCTTCTTCACGGGCATCAATAAACGCATCCACTTCAGCTTCAGCTTTTAAATAGAGGGCTTCTTTATGGGCTTCAAAAGCTTGTTTTTCTTGAGTCAATTCATCCAGTTTCAACCGTGATTCAACTTCTTGAGTTAGGATTGCTTCTTTGAGTTGTTGAACCTCATGAAGACTCTTTTCTAGATTCTCTTGGAGCTTTTCTAAGTCTGACTTCGCAGCTTGTCTTAAGCTTTGAGCTTGGTCTAGAATACGCTGAGACAAACCAAAACGTTTAGCAATCTCTAAAGCATACGATTGCCCAGGCAAACCTTCTAAGTATTTAAAGGTTGGTTTCATGGCTTCCATGTCAAATTGTACGGAAGCAATCAACACATCTTCATGTGTAGAGGCATATTGTTTAAGTTTGGAGTAATGGGTGGTTGCCACCGTCATAACTTTGTTTTCACGCAGATAATTAAGAATGGCCATGGCAAGACTTTCTCCTTCAACCGGATCTGTTCCCCCACCTAATTCATCCAACAACACCAATGAAGTTGATGTCGCATGTGTGGTGATATCAGCTAATTTCGCTAAATGCGCTGAAAATGTGGATAAGGATTGTTGAATCGATTGATCATCACCAATATCCACATACACGTGATCAAATAAAGGAATATGGGCTTCATCTGCCAAAACTGGAATCCCACTGTATGCCAACAAACTAAATAGACCCATGATTTTAAGACTGACTGTCTTTCCACCTGTGTTGGGTCCTGTAATCAAAAGAACGCGATGATTCGCATCCATGTGGTAGGTATTGGCCACCACATCTTTAGCTGCAATCAAAGGATGTCGAGCTTGTTTGAGATAGAGTTCACGACTGTCACTGACACTTGCAATAAGACCTTGATGCTTATTCCCAAAATACGCACGGGCAAAATGGCTATCAATCAGGGTCATGGTTTCGAGTGAACTTTGATAACTCACACAGTGCGGTTTAATCTTTTGACTGAGTTCAAAACAAATCCGTTCAATTTCTTCTTGCTCTTGAGCCATCAGTTCACTAACCGCATTGTTGAGTTCAATTAAGATCGGAGGTTCCACATAGGCACTTTGACCTGAGGCACTCTCCCCATGGATAAATCCACCAAAAGCATGTTTATCTGAATTCTTGGCTAAGACGACAATTCGACCTTGACGTTCAGTGCTGATGGATTCACTGAGCTTAGCACTGTTCTTTAAGATAAAACCTGCGGCTTTATCTTGTCGTTCTTGGAGGGTTTTTCGTAGTTTTGAGCGAATGTGTTTTAAATCACTGGAGGCATTGTCTAGGACTTCAAGCGAAGGTGAAAAACAACTTTCAATGCTTGAGGATAAACTGGTTGAGCTTTCGAGACCACGGGCTAAATCATCCAACTGAGCCAGTTCTACTTTAGCATTCTTAAAATAAGTTTTAGCACTTTGGACACTGCGTCCAAAGGTTGCCACTGCCATCAAATCTTCGATCGCTAAGATTTGGTCTTTGGAGGCACCAATTAAAGCAGCACGAATATCTTTCATCCCGTTCATTGGACATGCGCCATACAAACGTTCAAGGTCCATGGCCACAAAGGTCCGCGCATTTTCACGTTGAATCCACAAGGGTTTGTAGACAGGTCTTAAATTTAAGATGGCTTGTTTAGACAAAGAAAACTGCGCATAGTTGGCAATTTCTTCTAAAACATCCAGGTATTGTAGGGTTTCTAGGTTTGTCATGAGATCTTCCTCTTACAGTGTACGCAAATCAACCGATAATATCAAACTATGTTAGAATTAGAGGCATGAATGAGACGGTTTCACTAAGCTTATCGCCAAAACAAATCACTGCCTTACAAAAGCAATATGCACAGTCTTTTAAAGCCAGTACCCAAGCTTATACAGTCGGCCAATTCTTTTTAGATGGTTGTACCATAACCCTTTACACTTCTGGTAAAGTAGTCTTTCAAGGACCCCAGGCAAGTGCCGTTGCAAGTCCATACAAGCCTCGTATTCAAGCCCATGCTGGCAGTGATGAAGTAGGCACTGGAGATTACTTTGGACCCGTGGTGGTGGTTGCAGCGTATGTGGATGAGAAGATGTTGGCTTCCTTGGCGCATTTACCCATCACAGACTCTAAACAAATCACCGATGAATTGATCCTTAAAATGGCCCCTGAAATCATGGCCATAGTTCCCCATAGTGCCTTGATTCTTGAGAATGAGAAATACAATCAGATTCAAGGACATAATAATTTAAATGCGATTAAAGCTAAACTTCATAATCAAGCTTATCTCCATCTACGCTCAAGGATCCACACTTTACCCCCATTATGTGTTGTGGATCAGTTCACCCCTGAAGCAATGTATTTTAAATACATTCAATCAGAGAAAGAAGTGGTGAAGAGCCTTCACTTTGAAACCAAAGCTGAAAGTAAATATCCAGCGGTTGCCATTGCTTCTATCTTAGCCCGTTATGCTTTCTTAAAAGTTTGGGAAAAAATGGAAGAAAAATTTGACTTTACCTTTCCTAAAGGAGGCGGAGATCTTGTCAATTTGGCAGGTCAACGATTTCTCCTAAAGTATGGAGAATCTCGCCTTCATGAAGTGGCTAAAGTTCACTTTAAGAATACTGAAAAAATCAAAGCCCTGGAATGATTGTTTTAGATTCCATTTTATAACGACACTATCCTTTATTAAAATAAAGTCCAATCTTAGGGTTGGACTTTTGTTTCGACTTGGATTTGAACTTGTGTTGTACTTTGTTTAATCGTAATCCCAGCACTCTGTAACATCCGTTTACTCGCGATAATACTATCGGTTGAGGCATATTTATCAGATTCATAGACAATGCTTTGAATCCCGGATTGAATGATGGCCTTAGCACATTCATGGCATGGAAACAAAGACACATATAAGGTACAGCCACTGACCGAACGTGGTGAATTCAAAATGGCGTTGAGTTCCGCATGCACCACATACACATACTTAGATGCTAAAGAATCCCCTTCACGTTCCCAGGGAAAATCATCATCACTGCAGCCTTTAGGAAATCCGTTATAACCAATAGATACGACTTTATGATGATCATCCACAATGACCGCTCCAACTTGAGTGGAGGGATCCTTAGAACGCATGGCAGATAAATGGGCAATGCCCATAAAATAGACTTCCCAACTGATGGCATTAGTTCGCTTCATCGCCCAGGACCTCCGTGTAATAGCTTTCAAGCTGAACACTTAATCTTTCTGCATACCATGTTAAACCAAAAGACTCCGACATTTCAATGACCCATATGTCCGTTTGTCCATAGAGCGGGGTTCTTTTCTGATTGGTGAGCGATACGCCACCCAGTCCAACGACCAATAAAATCAACGCAACTAAGGCATGTTTCTTGAGCCCTTGCCATTTAGCATGTTTGGTGTAAACTAAACCCAATAAAAGCCCTGTAATGAAGCCTCCTAAATGACCTAGGAAACTAATTTGAGGAATAAAGTTAATCATGACGTTGATCAGGACTAAACGGAATACCTGTGATTGTATTTGTTTTTGTTTAATAAGACCCGTTTCAACTAAATACACCAACATGATGCCCAACACTGCGTATAAGCCCCCCGAAATACCCATGACTAAGGCATTCCCTTCAGCACTAAAGACAAACAAAGAACCCATCACAATGCCTGAAAGGATGGTTATCAAAAAGCGTTTGGGGCCATAAATTCTCTCCATGAAATTACCTAGATTCATTAAAGCAAATGCATTCATGGCTAAATGAAAGAGATCTGTATGGACAAAACCCGCCGTAAGAAACCGCCAAACTTCGCCATTGGCTAAGATAAATGTTTTATAGTAAGCCCCAAAGAAGATGGATAAGGCATAAATGTCATAGCCCGCAAAAACCAAACCATTGATAAGAATCGAAATACTGATGATGAGAATTAAAAGGATTAAGGTTACTTTGGGCAATGATTTTATGAATTCAAACGTATTTTTAGGGGCAATTGAAGATGGACTGGGTTTAAGGATTTTTTCCTTAAGTTGTGCAACTTCATCCGTTTGTTCCTCATTAGATTCAAAGATCTGATTAAGTAAAGGAAAGTTCTCTTTCAGCACAGCGATATCTCCCATAGGGGTAAGTAGTACTTGTGTTTTAGTCTCATCCATAACCTTAGATTCACCTACGGTATCTAAGGAAAGATCAAGAAAAGAGACTTCTTGTTGTAAAACTGAGGCAATGGCCTTAATGATATGACTGTTGCGATCATCTACTTTACGCAAATTAAAACCAGTATCGATCGAGATACGAATAAGGTTGAATTTTTCTTTCTTTGGATGATTGACCCAAAGTTCATGGGCAATGTTTCGCACATCCACACGCACATACCCCTCTTTTTCAATCAGGTAGTTAGCGCAGCGTAACAGTAAAAGTTCTTTATCAATACTCACACTTTTTCCTCTAGAGACGCCAAAATAGACTTAAATACTTCAGGTAATTCAGCCTCGAATTGCATTTTTAGTCCCGTACTTGGATGAATAAACTCAATTTTTTGGGCATGTAGACATTGCCCTTGTGTATCCAATGTTGAACGCATCGCGTATTTTGGATCACCCACAATTGGATATCCAATGTATTCAAAATGAACCCGAATCTGATGGGTACGTCCTGTTTCTAACTGACATTCCACTAATGTCATATCTTGGTATCGTTTTAAGACTCTAAAGTGCGTTATGGCTTCCTTGGAATGATTGGCCGTTACCGTCATCTTTTGACGATCTTTTTTATCACGTCCAATGGGTGCCTCGATTTTACCTACGTTATGGGCCATGACGCCATGTACCAAGGCCAGATAAGTTCTTTTTAAGGTACGTGATTGAAGTTGCTCACTCAAACTATGATGGGCAAGATCATTTTTAGCTACCACCAAACAGCCACTGGTATCCTTATCAATGCGATGAACGATTCCAGGTCTTAAGACCCCATTGATGCCAGATAAGTCTGTGCAATGTGCTAAAAGACCATTCACCAGGGTATGTTCTGGGTTACCTGCCCCAGGATGTACCACTAAGCCTTTGGGTTTATTGACCACCACGACATCGTGATCTTCATACAGAATATCCAAATCCATAGCTTCCGCTTTAACTTCTAACTCTGAAACTTCAGGAAAGGTTGCACTAATCACATCCCCTTCTTTGCATTTCATATTACATTTCACTTCACCATCATTCACTAACGTATAACCATTCTCAATAAAGCTTTGATGACGAGAACGTGAAAATTCAGGTAAAAGACGACACATGAGTTTATCTAAACGCTCACGATCATCCTCCAGTGTTAAGACATATTCAAAGTTTTCCATGCGTTGACCTTTCTTCTAGTATAGCTTCTAAGATCAGCAAGCCAACCCCAATATTAAGGGAGATGTCGGCCACATTAAAGACAGGAAACATATACCCAAAGGTATTAAAAGATAAGAAATCACGTACATAACCCAGACTGAGTCGATCCATGAAGTTTCCAAACGTACCGGCAATCAGAAAGACTAAAGCCCAACGATAAAGTTTTTGTTGATCGGTGGTTTTTAAAAGGAAGACCAACATCACACATAGCGCTACCAAGGCAATGCCTAAGAAGACCCAACGTTGGCCCGAAAGTAGACTCCAAGCTGCCCCCGTGTTGTGTAAAATCGTGAGCCAGAAAAAATCGGGGATGACGGTTACACTGTGACCATAACCAATAATTGTCTCAGTCAGGGTCTTTGTGATGGCATCCAAGCCAATGAGTCCAAAAATGGAAATCCAATAAATGCGTTTAATGTTCATAAAGTTCTTTCTAAAGTCTAAACCTTCCTAAGTGGAAGGTTGGATAAATTATCGATTATACGTACGTAGACTTTCAACCATAGGCCAATCAACACGCATACAGAATTCAGTCAGAAGTGTGACTGTATCCACATAATCTTTTCTGTGGATGAGTGCCCGATGAGAATGAATATAACGTGAAGGAATAGAAATGGTCATATTGATCACCCCTTCATAAGCTTTATGCATTTCCCCTGAATCCGTTCCACCCGCTAACAGTAAGTCGTATTGAACATCAAGTTTCAATTCGTTCGCAATACTCTCCATCAGATTCAATAAACCACGATGACCTAAAACCGATGAATCTTGAATCCCTAATGTAATCCCAACCCCCAGTTTACTTCCAGGTTCAGCTTGAGGAATATCATTACCTAAGGTAACATCCAAAGCTATGGCAATATCGGGCTTCACCACATACGCAGCTGTCTTCGCCCCTCTTAAACCCACTTCTTCTTGAGCTGTCCCAACCGCATATAAATCCGCAACATGGGGTTTATTTCTTAAATTCATTAACACTTCTGTGGCAATTAATGCACCCACTCGGTTATCCCAAGCTTTAGCCGCTAAGAAGTTTGGATTGTTCATAACCATGAAGTCAGACTTAGGGGTAACCATATCTCCAGGCTTAATCCCTAAAAGATCTACCTCATTTTTATCTTTAACGCCTAAATCGACAAACAGATCTTTGACTTCCATAACTTTAGAGCGAACTTCCGCAGGTAAACCATGAGGTGGACGAGAGCCAATAATCCCTGTATATTTCTTACCTTCACGGGTGGTAATAATGACAGGATGGCTTAAAAGAACATGTCCCCACCAACCGCCAATTGGGGCTAGACGAAGAAATCCTTTATCTTCTATCATGCGAACCACAAACCCAATTTCATCGATGTGTCCCGCCAACATGACTCTTGGCCCATCCCCCTTGCCTTTTTGAAGGGCAATGAGCGAGCCTAAATTATCATAAGTAATACTGTCAGAAACAGGTTCTACATACGTACGCATAACACGACTGGCTTCTTTTTCACAGCCACTGATGCCATCCGCAGACGTAAACGCTTCCATCATTTTTAAATCGACTGTGCCATAGGCCAGTTCTATGCTTGTTGCTTTTTTCTCTTCCATACAGGTACCTCACAAGTGTTTTTATTATACCTAATATTTTCATCTTTTGGACAAGTTAATATGCTTCGTTTTGTCGCTGATGATTCTTCTCATTCTTTTTTAAGTAAGCTTCTGTAATCTCATCGGCTTCAAAACCACATAAATCCCCCATTTTACCTACGAAATGCAGACAGGTTTGATAATTCTCTGGGGTAAAATTCAAAGATAATGCAGTAGCAGAAGCAATCCAATCAATGAAACATTGACTCATATCCAAAGCATAGGGTTCATTCTCGAAGGCACATTGGACATAGCCTAAATCTAATCCTAAAGATAAAATAAAATGAATTGAATCACTGAGTTCTTCTAAAAGTGTTGCTTTATCACTGGGCCCTTTGAGACTCCAATACTTGAAACATCGGGTTTCATTGGCTAACTCAGCGATCTCAATGATCAAAGATAAACAACGTTTATCACGTGTACTAAGTCGTGTTTGTTGATGCATCTGCATAATCCGTTGATCTAATTCGAGTTGTTTAGCCATACACTGGGTTAAATCAATCTTCATCAAACACCCCCTGTGAGATGCCCCATAAAGCATCCTGTTTTTGTTGGTTAAATTGGTGGGTATATAAGCGATAATAGTATCCTTTTTGTTCCATCAAGGCTGTGTGGGTTCCATCTTCAACAATGATCCCCTTCTTGATTACCAAGATTCGATCTGCTTTAACGATGGTCGATAAACGATGGGCAATGATAAAGGAGGTTCTTCCGTTCATCAAAGTTTCAATCGCATGTTGAATGAGTTGTTCGGTTTCTGTATCGATGGAAGAGGTTGCTTCATCCAAGATAAATAGACTTGGGTTAGCCAACACAGCTCGGGCAAAAGAGACCAATTGTTTTTGCCCTGTTGAGAGTTTATTTCCACCCTCGCCCACATCGGTTTGATAGCCTTGCTCTAATTTTTCTATAAATGAATGGGCGGATACAAGTTGGGCTGCTTGAATGACTTCTTCATCACTGGCCTCAAGTTTTCCATAGCGAATGTTTTCCATGACGGGTCCTGAGAATAAATGAGGGGTTTGAAGCACATACCCTAAATGACTATGTAACCAGCCTAAAGAACGTTTTCGCATATCGATACCATCAATTTTAATTCGTCCAGACTGAGGTTCATAGAAACGGCAAATCAAATTTACAATGGTACTCTTACCACTGCCGGTTTCACCCACCAACGCAACGGTTTGTCCTGCTTTTACCGTTAGATTAAAGTGAGTAAGAATGGGTTCTTCTGGTTTATAGTGAAAACTAACATCTTCGAATTCCACATCCCCAACAATGGGTTCATACTGTTCTTTATTGGGTTGTAAAATACTGCCATACCGCTGGATGACTTCAGGGTCATCCACCATATCAATGGGGGCATCCATCAAGCTAAGAACCCGTTCAGCCGAGGCTTGGGCCATTTGAAATTCTGCTAAAAGACGGGCCATTTGACGTAAAGGTTCAAAAAATTGTCCTGCATATTGAGTAAACAACACCAAGGTTCCAAACTCTAACGTTCCAAGTAAGACCGCTTGTCCCCCTCGCCACAACAATAAGCTACTCGATATGGCACCCAGTCCCATGACTAAAGGCATAAACATCGCTGATAAAACAGCTGCTTTAATAGACTCACTGCGCATGGAGTGGGTTAATTCTTTAAACTCAGAAGTTTGATGATCTTCTAAGACCAAAGTCTTGGTGGTTTTAGCGCCAGTAATACCTTCTGAGAATGCGCCTGTAATTTTTGAATTAATCTTTCGAGTTTGACGATACATTTCAAGAATTTTACGCTGAAATTTAACACTCATAAAAGCTAAAACAGGTAACGTCACCAACACCAATAAAGCGAGTTTCCAATTCATGATCAACATGACCACCGCAAGTCCAACCACTAAAGCACTTCCCCAAAATAAATCAATTAAAGACCAAGAAACAATTTCAGCTAAACGACCCACATCTGAGGTCATCCGTGCCATAATCCATCCTAAAGGTGTTTTATCATAGTACGTAAATGAGAGTTCTTGAAGCTTATTAAAAGCCTTTTTTCGTACTTCATACGCAAAATCCATCTCAATTCTTCCCGCAATCTTAATGAAGTAATAGACTGAAATGGCTTGGGCGATAATGAGTCCAAAATAGATTAAACTAAAACCCCAAAGATTAGAAGTTGATGCTGAACCTAAAATATAAGTATCAATGGCCCACTTATTCAGCAGTGGAAAGCCTAAGTCTGCACTCGCAATCAAAAGCATCATCGAGAAGAGTACGATAAGATGTTTCTTTTGTTGACCGATTAAGCCAAAGATGCGTTTCCAAAGGTTCGTATCGAGTGAATCGGTATTAAAATCATGTTCTTCGAAATGTTCACTCATCGTTGTTCAACCCTTTCAATGGCATCTTGTATTTCAACGATGCGTGCATAAAGACCTTCTACATTTTTGAGTTCTTCATGTGTACCAGCTTGCGTAATCCGTCCTTCTTGTAAGACTAAAATTTTATCAGCTTCTTGAGCGGTCGCAACTCGGTGCGTAATGATTAACGTTGTGACATCCTTAGACAAAGTCTTTAAGCCTTGACGAATGGCAGCATCTGTTTCAGTATCCACCGCACTTAAAGAATCATCAAAAATCAAGATGGGCGATTGATTCACAATGGTACGCGCAATCGCAATCCGTTGTTTTTGTCCACCTGATAACGTAACGCCTTTTTCACCGACCAAAGTCTTATACCCTTGATCAAACTCACGAATGACAGTATGGACAGAAGCAATCTTAGCGGCGGCCATAACCATCGCTTCATTGGCTTTGGGATTGGCTAAAAGGATATTATCATAGATGGTTTTAGAGAATAAGAAAGGTTCTTGAAGGACGATTCCAACATTCTTTCTTAAATGAATGCGTTGAATTTCTTTGAGCTCATGACCATTGATGGTAATGGATCCATTCTGGTACTCATAAAGACGCATCAGTAAGTGCACTAAGGAGCTTTTACCTGCACCTGTCGGTCCTAAAATAGCAATGGTTTCACCTTGTTTAATCTTGAAACTAAGATTATTTAAGACGTTTTGACTGGCATCATCATATTTAAATGAGACATTTCTAAATTCAATATCACCTTTAAGTTGAGGCGTACTTCCTTCTTCCAAAGCTTCATCCGGCGTTTCTAAAATCTCTTGTAGACGTCCAATTGAAACCAACATTTTTCCAAAATCAGATAAAATACGACCTATTTGACGAATCGGCCATAGAATCATTGCTTCATAAGCCACAAAAACATAGAATTCACCCACGGTAATATGACCTGCCTGGGCTTCAAAAATGCCAAAGATAACCACCACAAAGATTTGGGTCAAACTGATGAGATCACTCAAACTCCAATAGTAGCCTAAATACTCTATAAGTTTAAAAGTCACATCGCGATAATGGGCATTCTTAGCTTCGAATTTCTTCACTTCATATTCTTCACGGTTAAAGGCTTTAACCACACGCACAGCCGCTAAATTCTCTTGTAGTGTTGAAGATAAATCCCCTTCAGCTTCATCACTCTTGGTAAAGACTTCCTGCATCTTTAAAAAGAAGATATAGGCAAATAAGACAATGATGGGTAAAGAGATGAGCGCAATCCACGCCAAGGGTGGATAAATCGTAAATAGAATAGCGGTTGCGATCAGGGCGATGGTAGAGGCATACACCAATTCAGCCATTTGACCCGAAAGGAAACGACGAATGGTATCCACATCACTGGTACAGCGTTGAATCAAATCGCCTGTATTTGCATTCACATGCGTTGGATAAGGCCAACGTTGTAGGTGGTAAAATAAATCATTTCTGAGTTTCTCAACAAAGGTCTCAGAGATTTCACCATTCCATTTACCTCTTAGATACATAAAATAGGCCATTCCTAAGTTGACTAGGATAATCATGAATGCGCCTAACCATAGGTGCTGCCGAATGGTATCAACCCCACCAAAAAGATTGGAGTAGAAAATTAACCACGCATCTTGGATGGCTAGCCCATTGACCACATTGTCAATTAAAAAACGAAACAATAAAGGCGCAATTAAAGTGAGTAGAACACTCAGGATCACCACGCCAGTTAAGCCTAATAATTTAAGTCTTGAGCCTTTTAGATAAGCCCAGATGAGTTTAAAATCTTTCATACTTTCCTATTATACCAAAACAAACAATAAGCTGCCTTTATAGACAGCTTATTTTCTTAATCGTTTTAAGACTTCAACCGTTAAAGCCCCTGTCACTAAGCCGGTTGGAACTGCACTAAACCACAATAAAGGTAACCAATAAATCATCATCGCCGTTTGATTGATAAGCATCAGGGCTAAGATTTGGCCTAATCCATGAAAAGCGCTTGAGCCCACACTGACCCCAATCGGTGAGAGTTTATTGCGTTTAACCAAAACAATACTGATTAAACTGCTTAATGCCACGCCGGTTAAGCTCAACCAAAAGCCTGTCCCAAAGAGAATCCCTCTTAAGAGAGACGCAATTAACACCCGCATGAAATTGAGCATCAACATCTGTTTAGCCCCAAATAAATATAAAGCGACTAAACCTAGGATATTGGCTAAACCCAATTTAACCCCAGGAATGGCAATTGGTAAAGAAGGTTCTAGCATATGCAATAGGATACTCATGGCTAAAAGCATGGTCACTAAGGTTAAACGCCGAGTCGGTGAAAGTTTCTTCATTGGATCACCGCATCTTCACCGTTGGGTGAAACTTTTGCATTCTCAATCAAAATAACAATGTGATTGGGTAGACAGACAATGGGCACATTGGCGTACTGTACCCAGCCTTGGATAGAACAGAGATGATAGGGAGAAGTTTCCTTTTCAACACGTATCTTTTCATCCAAGACTTCAATCGTTACCTCACCTAAGGTACCTTGTACCACATAGTTCGCATTCACCTTCATATCAATTCGTAGCACTTCTTGGGTTTGGTAGGATACCACAGCTACAGTCTTGTCTGAGGTGGTTGCACGAACAAAAAACTCCATGGTTCCATAGAGAACTAACGAGCTAACCAAAATAAAAGCCACCATCCATTTGTCGTATCGATTCAGTTTAAACATCTATTTCTCAGTATACGCCAAAACCGCTCTAATCGCTTGTTTCCACTGTAAGGTCGCATTGTGTCGGACTGATTTAGTCATGGTCGATTTAAAGCTTCGATCTTGTTTCCAATGTTGATATAAGTCTTCTTCATTTTGATACACGCCCACCGCTAAACCTGCCAATAAAGCAGCTCCTAGCGCTGTCGTTTCTGATATTTGAGGACGAATAACTTCCGTATCCAAAAGTCCTGCTTGAAATGACATCAAGAAATTATTGAGGCTTGCTCCACCATCTACTTGTAGTTTCTTCAGCTTCAAGCCCGCATCTTCTTCCATGGCTTTCACCACATCTGCACTTTGAAAAGCTAAAGATTCTAAGGTCGCCCGAACGATATGGGCATCTGTCGTCCCACGGGTTAAACCGAAAATTGCGCCCTTGATATCACTGCGCCAATAGGGCGCCCCTAAACCAACAAATGCAGGTACCACGGTAACGCCGCCATTATCTTCAACCGTTAACGCTTTTGATTCAGATTCACTGGAAGTCTGAATCATATGAAGTCCATCTCTTAACCACTGGATGGCTGCTCCGGCAATGAAGACAGAACCTTCTAATGCATAGATGGTTTGATTGTTTTTACGCCAAGCGACAGTAGTCACTAAGCCATGTTTTGACTCTATTTTTTGAGTTCCGGTATTCATAAGTAAGAAACAGCCTGTTCCATACGTGTTTTTCACATCCCCAGGATGTAGACAAAGTTGACCAAAAAGTGCGGCTTGTTGATCTCCGACTAAAGCTGCAATGGGGATATTATCTCCAAAGAAGGAGGCATCTACCTGCGCAACGACTTTAGACGTATCTACGATTTTAGGCAACATACAGGCTGGAATATGCCAAATATCTAAGAGTTTAGGATCCCACTCACAGGAATCAATATTCATCAGTAAGGTACGCGACGCATTCGAAACATCGGTGATGTGGGTACGTCCTTGGGTTAATTGATACACCAGCCAACTGTCAATGGTTCCAAATAAAAGATCTCCACGCTCAGCTCTTGCTTGTCCATCTTCGATTTCATCTAAGACAAAACGAATTTTAGAGGCTGAAAAATAGGCATCAATCACCAAGCCTGTTCTCTTCTGTATGAAAGCTTCAAATCCTTTAGATTTTAAGTCTTCACAATAAAAAGCAGATTGACGAGATTGCCAGACCAAAGCTCTTCGAACAGGTAACCCAGTCAATTTATCCCATACCACCGTGGTTTCACGTTGATTGGTGATGGCTAATGCAGAAAGCTCTTGTGCACTCAAATGTGCTTTTTGTAAGGCTTCTTTGACCACTTGGAGCACTGAACGAAAGATTTCATTCGCATCTTGTTCAACCCATCCAGGGTGGGGATAGAACGTTTCTAACGCCAAAGAGGCGGAAGCAACCATTTTCAACGTCTCATCAAAGATCATGGCACGTGTACTGCTGGTTCCTTGATCAATGGCACAAATGTATTTAGGCATATTAACCTTCTTTCGCTTGTGAGACAAGCTGGTGAATAGACGAGATGAGGTCAAATGTAGACCCATTATCATAAAGTGGATTAAATTCAACGATGTCCATCGAACTGACATGGTCGTAGGCTAAAATGGTGCTTAAAATTGGACGGATCTGATGGACATTAAAGCCGCCTTTGACAGGTGTATTTACCCCAGAGATAAGTTGAGGATCCATACTGTCACAATCAAAAGAGACATGGACATGCGCATGCGTTTCCATAAAGTTTCTAAGTTCAGCTAGAAGCCATTCTAGTCCATTTTGTTCAATGGTCGCCATGGTAATGCTGCGATTGCCCCATTGATTCATGAGTTTTTCTTCTTCACTGTCTAACGAACGAATGCCAATCAAGAGAACATTTTGAGCTTTGATCACATATCGGTTTAAAGCCGTTAAATCTGGATGGCCATGACCTTGAACCACCGCTAAAGGCATCCCATGAATTCGTTGTGAGATCGATGAAATATCCGTATTACAATCTCCGTGCGCATCAATCCAGATGACCGCATGGTCAGGGCTATGAGCCACCCCTGAAATACTGCCAATGGCTAAGGCATGATCTCCCCCAAAAACCAAAGGAAAATCTTGGGCTTGGATGGCACTAGACACCACGGCTTTTAAACGTAAATTTAAGTCCACAATGCCACTTAAATACTGTGGTTTCTCCGTCTTCAATAAACTGGGATTAATATCTAATCGATGATCAAAAGGAATGATCGAGGCTAAGGTATCAATGGCTGTTTCCCCTCCCTTCAAGGTACAACCTTGAGTGAGGGTTACGCCAATTCTTTGAATCTTTTTCATACTCTTTATTATAGGCATAGCCATCCCTTTTCACAAGAAAGAACGGTTACCCGTTCTTAGATTTTTCCTTGGTATTCAAGCGTTTCAAATTTGTTGTTTTCGACAATAACCAAGAGTTGGTCTTCATCGCCTACCACATAGTCGGCTGAGACGGCCAAATTTAACTTCGCATTTTCACTGACGCGAACGCCTAAGACATTCACCCCAAACTTAGCACGCAAGTCTAAGTCTTTAAGTGCTTTGCCCACCCATTCTTGAGGGGCTTGAAGTTCCATCATGGAGTAGTCTTCATCTATGTCCACCATGTCGATGATGTTTTGAGACATCAAGGATTTGGCAACGCGTTCACCCATTTCTTTTTCAGGACGAACCACACGGTCTGCCCCAATCTTTAAAAGGATTTGCATGTACACTTTGTTCTTAGCTTTGGCTAAGATAAAAGGTACACCGAGTTCTTTAAGATGTAAAACAGCCATAACACTGGCTTCAAGGTGGCTTCCTGTAGCAACGACAGCCACATCCACATCTTGAACTCCACTGGAACGTAGTTGTTCGATGTCTGTAAAATCCCCTTGGACAGCTTGGGTGACATATTCACTGACACGATCCACATTGGCCATGTCTAAATCCATACCCATCACATCATAGCCATACTCACTGAGTGTTTTAGCCATGGTGGATCCAAAGATGCCTAAGCCTAAGATTGCGAATGTTTTACGTTTCATATTTTTAACCGATGAGGATATCCCCGTGAGGATATGTCAATTCGGGTCCTTTCTTCTGTTTGGTAAGATTGATAGAAAGCAAGAGTGTAAGAGGTCCAATTCTGCCTAAATACATTAAAGCAATAATGATACTTTTTCCCATGAAACTTAAGGAAGTCGTAATCCCCATGGAGAGACCCACGGTTGCAATTGCGGAAGTAGCTTCAAAGACAATCGCCAAGAAATCAAAGGGTTCTATGAGGGTTAATAAGAGAATCCCCGTAATCAATGTGCTTAATAAAGCAAAGAAGATAATGAATGCTTTTCTAAATTGTTCACGTTCGATGGTTCGATTGAAGACAGTTATATCTTTACGACCTCTGAGTTCAGCAATGACCATTAAAGCAAGCAGTGCAAAGGTGGTTGTTTTAATCCCCCCAGCCGTTCCGCCTGGGCTTCCCCCAATGAACATATAGATGATCATGATAGCTTGCGTCGTTGGTCTGAGAAGACCAATATTTAAGGTTGAAAAACCAGCCGTACGTAGCGTTACTGATTGGAAGAGAGAACTCAAGAGTTTCGTTCCAAAATCTAAAGGGGCAATCGAGTCAGGATTTGTATATTCAATTCCTAAGATCAACAACATCCCCGAGATAATCAGTAAAGCTGTCATCGTAATGGCGAGTTTAGAATGTGTCTTTAAATGATGAATGACATATTTTAAGGTGTGGTTACCACGCAAGATGGATTTTGTTCCCTGTGAAATATCAAACCAAACCCCAAAACCTAAACCCCCGACCATAATTAATCCAGCCACGGTCAGTGAAACCAATGGATCAGAGACATAGGGCATTAAATTAGTGGTCCCAATATTATCAAAACCTGCATTACAGAAAGCAGAAACAGCGATATATAATGCTTTAAATAATCCATCTCCCCAACCAAATTGGGGGACAAAACGGAAGCTCAACAATACAAAGCCGATGGATTCAAAAAATAAAGTGTATTTTACAATGGCTTTTAAAAAGTGTTTGAAATCAAAGAAATTAGATCGATTAATTGCTTCAGACATGGCGAGCTTTGAATGGAGTGATATCTGTCCAGATAGAAAAATCACAAAGACAGCAATCAGGGTCATCAACCCTAACCCTCCAATTTCCATCAGAAATATCATCACGGTTTGTCCAAAGTAATTGTATTCTACTGCAGGATAGATGGTTGCCAAGCCTGTTACACATACAGCCGAAGCTGAGGTAAAAAGGTGGTCTATAAACGGTGCAGACGTAGCTACATTACTAATGGGAAGCCATAATAAAATGCCACCTGTAAGGATGACAAAAAAGAAACTAATGGTGATTTGTTGAGTAGGAGTAAATGTTTTAATCCAGGTTTGGAGTTGTTTGTTTTGGAGCATAGGTATTAAACCACTTCCTCTATTCTAACCCTTTAAATTATCTTTGCAAGTCTTAGCGAAACTTAATGGAATAGGACATTTTAGCGACTTGAGATAAGGTGTTATAAACGGAACAATACTTTGTCGCGAGTTCCATCGATTTTAGATAAGCATCCTCATGAGGCCCAGCCGGTAAGATGACTTTAACATGAACAGATTGTAACATGGTGGGGACTTCGTCCCGCTTTTCACCTGACACATCATAGTCCGCAAACTTAAGTTCACATCTCTTTTTGGTAAGAATCTCTAGAAAAGTTGAATGAAGACAGGCCACTAAAGCCCCTTGAAGGAGGTCATATGGACGCGCTTGGTCATCTTGGACACCAATGGCGATAGACCCTTCTCTTAAACTTAATGTCCCCTGGTAACCTTCACTAAACGATAAGTGTGCACTGATTTGTTGTCCCATGAATAATCTCCTAGGTCTAATTATCCGGTTGCTGGAAGGGCTTGTCAATGAAGATAACTTCAGCAGATAAGATCGCCCATCTTAAGTGCACTAAAAAGTCCTCAATGTAAGCGTTTTAGGTCCCTCCCTTCAATAATATAAATTGACTTAGACCCCTGTTTTTGATATTTTAAGAAGTGTCAACTAGGACAGCACTTGCTGTTCTATTTTTATGAAAAGGGAGGTTCTCACATGATTAAAGCCGTTGTAGGGGCAAACTGGGGTGATGAAGGCAAAGGTAAACTAACCGATGTCTTTGCGGCAGAGTCCGATGTCGTTGTTCGCTTTCAAGGTGGAAACAATGCAGGTCATACAATTATTAACCATTATGGAAAGTTTGCTTTACATATGTTACCTTCGGGTGTTTTTTATCAACATACCACCAATGTCATTGGAAATGGGGTCGCCTTAAATATTCCTGCTTTTATCAAAGAAGTTCAAAATCTCTTAGATAAAGGGGTTCCTATGCCTACTTTAATTGTCAGTGATCGAGTCCAAATTGTGATGTCTTATCATATCCTCTTTGATAAACTTGAAGAAGAACGTTTAGGAAATGCATCTTTTGGTTCAACCAAGAGTGGGATTGCCCCTTTCTATTCTGATAAATACGCTAAGATTGGTTTTCAAGTTTCTGAACTCTTCGATGAGAAGTGGTTACACGAGAAAGTAAATCGTGTTTTAGGCATTAAGAATGCTTTGCTGGTTCATTTGTATGAACATGAACCTCTCATCCATGATGAGATTTTTAAAGAACTTATCGTTTATCGTGAAGCCATTGCACCTTATGTAACTGATACCGTTAAATACTTTCAAACTGCGTATGATGAGCATAAAACCATTTTATTAGAAGGCCAACTCGGTGCCTTAAGAGATCCTGATTTTGGCATTTATCCGTATTCAACTTCTTCAAGTACCTTAGCCTATTATGCGCCCATTGGATCAGGCTTACCTCGTACCTTGGATGAAGTCTGGGCTGTCACCAAAGCTTATTCAAGCTGTGTAGGCGCTGGCCCCTTTGTCTCCGAAATCTTCGATGAACTCGCCCATGAGCTTAGAATTCGTGGGGGTGATGCGGGAGAATTTGGGGCTACCACTGGTCGTCCTCGTCGGATGGGCTGGTTTGATGCGGTGGCCACACGCTATGGGTGTCAAGTTCAAGGAGCCACAGATTTAGTCTTAACCAATTTAGACGTCTTAGGTTACTTAGATCAAATCCCGGTCTGTGTGGCTTATGAGACAGAAGGTAAACGTCGGGACCATTTCCCTAACATTACCCGCTTAGAACATTCCAAACCCATCCTAGAGGTTTTCCCTGGCTGGAATCAAGACATCTCAGACATTCGTAACTATGAGGAACTTCCTCAAGCCTGTAAAGATTATGTTGATACCATTGAACGTTTGGTTGGAGTTCCCATTACCTTGGTCTCCAATGGACCAAAGCGTGAACAAATCATGACACGCGTCAAGAAATAAAGAAGAAGCTCTCAGAAGTTATATCCTTAAAACGGACACGATAAAAAAAGACACTAGTGTAAAATAAACATTAGTGTTTTTCTTTAGGAGGAAAGAAAATGAGAAAAACGATTAAGCATAAAGTCTACAGTATTGAAGAGA
>Ga0247839_1000435_pt1 | contig 74121 bp, 66 predicted proteins | sample LaCruzMarch2015__6_FD_192405 | JGI IMG/M metagenome (GOLD analysis project Ga0247839, IMG submission 192405) | Freshwater microbial communities from meromictic Lake La Cruz, Castile-La Mancha, Spain - LaCruzMarch2015_16m | ecosystem: Environmental > Aquatic > Freshwater > Lake | place: Spain...
ACCCGCCAGGGCGTCCCGTTGCCCCCCTGGTGAGGTCAAACCCACTCCGCAACGGCCAACGCCAGCGCCGACCGGTGCCGACGACGCCCGATGTCAGCTGGCGGCAGGGTTATGCTTCAGGGCTGGATTCCGCCCAAGGTGCTGGGGTTGGTGAACGACTTCTGGTACAAGTGGGTGGCCGACGTTGGCATCACCGGGGCCGACAAGGGCGAGGGCGGCAAATACCTACTATTGCCGCCTGGATTTAAGGGCCACATCCCGTCGGGGTATCACGTCGTGCGGCCGAATACCTTCGGCAACTGGCTCGTCTTTCGCGCCTTCCTGGTGGACGGTACAACCCGGCCCGGAGTGGACTCGGTCAAGAAGAACCTGCGGATCTATCCCTTGGCCGACGCCGCCAACCCGCCGCCCATGATATTCGTCAATGCCTCGGGGATTCCAGCGAACTTCGTCGCGCCGGGTGACTATTCGTTCTGGGGGCTGTTGAACCAAGTCATCCAGGAGGAGCCGGCGGAGGGTTCCGATCCCACCACCTTGGGCTTGTTTGCCTCGATCGGGATCGTCAAGGGTCAGCCGTTCAATCCCGATGAGCGGATGAAGAAGATTCTGACCGACGCCGCGAACATCGGCGCTGTGACGGCGCGGACCATCGCCTTCAAGATCCGTTCAAAGGAGGCGTATTTCTATCCTGACAGCGCGTGGCGCCTACCGTTCTTCGGTGGCTACAAATTCGAGGTGGCGCCAGGTGTCAGCAACCTCGATGGTGCCGCCTTCTACTATTACTTTGCCACTGGCGTTACGCCTGCCATGGAGGAGAAGATGGTGGGCCGGGGATCGCAATACCCCTGGTCGGTGCAGGATGCAAAAGGCAACCCGTTTGATGGCGGCAAGACGTACAAGCTGCGCCTGCCGCCGAACGTCCCGGTCAAGGACTTCTGGTCGGTGATCGTCTACGACAACCAGACCCGCTCGATGGTGCAGACCGACCAGAAGGCCCCGAGCGTCAGTAGCCAGAACAAGGGCGTCAAGATCAATGCGGACGGCTCGGTGGATGTCTACTTCGGACCCAAAGCACCAATGGGAATGGAGAACAACTGGGTGCAGACGATTCCGGGCAAGGGCTGGTTTATGATCCTTCGCCTCTACGGTCCGCTGGAGCCTTGGTTCAACAAGACTTGGCGACCGGGCGAAATTGAGCTGCAACCCTGATGTACAGTACAAAAACACCTTCGGCGGGCGCCGCGGCGCCCGTCTTTCCATTGTAGCAAGGCAAAGGCAGTACCCAAGGCCAGGTCTCCGAGCGCATCGGGATCAAGATCGGCCATCTCTCGAAGCTCGAACAGGACGAGGGCGACCTGAAGGCGTCGACCCTCTACAAGCTCATCCAAGCGTTCGGCTGCACGCCCACCACCCTGATGGCGGACTGGGACCAGCGTCAGGAAGAGACGCCGGCCGACGCGCTCTTAAGCTATCCCCAAAGGGTAGCGGGAGCAGGCTGTCAGGCGACGTACCCGTCGCGACCGGCCGCGGGACGGGTGGGGACTTGATTTGTGCCTGTGCTGTGCGTAAAATGTGCATCTGCTCAATGCCCTCAGGTGCAACCCCATGGCCGTCCTCTTCGCAGATGTGCTCGAATCGACGCGGGAACCCGGGACGTCGCGATTCTCTGCATCGGGCGTCGCCGACGTCCTTGGCCTGCAGCAGCAGGATTTGGCCGAGCTGGCGGGGGTCCATCGCAACACCCTGCGCACCCACCCGGAATCGCCACGACTACAATCCGCACTGCGTGACCTGATGCGCGTGTTGTCGGCCGCCGCGGCGGTGCAGCCGGACCCACCACGCGCCATCTTCCTGGTCAAGAACGAACCCATTCCTGCGTTCCGTCACAAGACCCTGTTGCAACTGGTCCAGGACGGCCGGACCGAGGATGCGATCGGCTACCTGGAGTCAATCAGCAGCGGGTTCGTCGGTTGATCCTCGTCGATCTGCCCCCCGGCACCACGTTATTCCGGGGGCATACCCCGCAGTGGGCCAGCCGACCCACCAGCGGCGCCGGCGCCGCCACCCGCGGGGGGCGCTTCAACCGAGAAGGCGTCGCGGCGCTGTACCTGTCGTTGGATGAGGTGACCGCCTTGCGCGAGTACCAGCAGACCTCACCCTTTCTGCCACCCTGCACGATGTGTTCGTACACCGTGGCGCTGCGCGACTTGGTCGACCTGCGCCAACTCCACCACGGGGCGCCCTGGGACGCGCTATGGCACGACTGGCGCGAGGACTGGCGCCACCTGAAGTTCGAGCGGCATATCGAACCTCCAACGTGGGTTCTCGCCGACCTGGTGCTGGCCCATGGCTACACCGGCATCCTTTTTCCGAGCCAGGTGCGCGGGGGCGGAACCAACGTCGTGGTGTATTCCGACCGGCTCACGGATGGCAACTCGGTCACCGTCAACGACCCCGACGGGCGACTCCCCCGCGACCAGTCCAGTTGGGCTCGCTGATGCCCTCCCAGGCTGCCGCTTTCCAACTGGATTGGGTCGCAAGCAGCCCGGTCCAATCCACGGACCGGCCGCGCGCCGGGCGGCTCGGCCCGTGCATCGTCCTTTGGCCCCGGCGAGTCTCGCTCACGCGCCGGGCAGTTCGGCCAGTCCTTGCAGGACGGCGGGATTGGTTTGACGCAAGCGTTTCGGTCGGTTCCAGCAGATAGACGACCCGATCGTAACTGCAGGGTCAGGCTGTTAACGATGTCCCTCATGTGGGTACGCACCGCGGGAGCAAACATTTCTAACTTGCACAAACCGGACATTACTAAATTGCGCTTACATCAGGATGGCCGATAATGTATATTATGTAAAGTCATGTGTTGGACGACCTGTTTGAGTCGTTACCGGTGACCCCACCGCGTTATCATTGCGGCCAGCCGGATGGGTCGAGCCGCGCGGTTGATGCGGTTCGTTCCTCACCGCATCCTACGAACGACACTGCCGGCCAGGAGTCAGCATCATGAACCCGTTGTTGCGTATTGATCCAGACGATCCTTATCCGGAGAGTGACGGAGCACCCATGGCGGAGAACACCCTGCAGTTCGACTGGATCGTCAAGATCAAGGAGAACCTGGAAATTCTGTTCGCGGACCGCCCGGATGTCTTCGTCGCCGGGGATCTTTTCTGGTACCCGGTGCCGGACCGGCACGTGATCGGCCCGATGGCGCCGGATGCCATGGTTGTGTTTGGACGCCCGAAAGGCCCGCGCGGCTCTTACCGCCAGTGGGAGGAAGCCGACCTCGGGCCACAGGTGGTGTTCGAGGTCCTGTCGCCGTCGAACAGCGCCAAGGAGATGCGGGACAAGCTGGAGTTTTACGACACCTACGGCGTCGAGGAGTATTACGTCTACGACCCCGCGCACAATCGACTGGAAATTTGGATTCGTCAGGCCGGCCAGTTGCGTCCGGTGTCACACCTGAATGGCTGGACCAGCCCGCGGCTCGGGATTCGCTTTGCCGTGCGCCCGGAGACGCTGGAGATTTTCGACCAGGCGGGTCGTCTCTTCCTGAGCCCGGTCGAGTTGGCGCGGCAGGCCGAGCAGGAACGGCTGCTTGCCGAGCAGGAACGGCTGCGCGCTGAACAGGAACGACTGCGCGCTGAACAGGAACGGCTGCGCGCCAAACAGGAACGGCTGCGTGCCGACCAGGCGGACGAGCGCGCCGACCGGGAGCGACTGCGGGCAGACCAGGCGTATCAACGCGCCGAGCAGTTGGCGCGGCGGCTGCGGGCACTCGGAATCGACCCGGACGCAGCCGACGGTTCGGGCTAGCAGCCTACGGAGCTTGATTCTTGATCGCGTCTTATTCGGAAATCGCCTAAAGTCCGACAGGCTGCCAGATCGGGGCGCGCTGCCCTGCCCCACCGGACTCCACTATCTCGTTGTCGTTGTCGTTGTCGTAATTGGAGAAGCGATTCGACTCTCGCGGGTCCCACGCCCTCGATTACGACAACGACGAGGACGCCACAGGTCACAAGGTCGAAATCCGCACCGCATAGACCCCGCCGATCACCACGTACTCGTCCTCGCCTTTGAGCATCCCCGGCAGCAGGCGGTTGTAGAAGAAGACCTTGGGACGCGGCACCTCGACCGTCAGCAGATAGTCGCCAAACTCGTCGGCGCGCTCGCGCACGCTGGTGAAGCTGTTCAGGTTGTTGAGCAGCACCAGATAGCCGCCGTCGGCCTCGCGCCCCAAGACCTCATGATCACCGATGTGGTTAATACCCCGGTGCAGGGTCAGATGGGTGACCCCGGGGTTCTGGCGCGCCAGTTCGTACTGACAATAGGTGTAGAGGAGGTCGAGTTGGGACTCCACGGCATTGGTGGCATAGATGCCGCGGGCCGCCTCGGTCAGATAGTCCTGATAGGCCTCGCTGCCGCGTCCGTACAGCGGTCCCCCGTGATGGCGGGTAAGCAGGCCGAAGCGCGTCTCCGCCCAGTGCTTGAGCACCGCCCCCTCGCGGCCGTCCGAGTCGAAGGACCAACCCCGCACCAAGCGCAGATAATTGGCGTTAGCCCGCGATTTCTTGCGTCCACCCGGTGTCAGCCCCGCTTCTTCGAGTTCTTCCAGGCAGAACCGGACCGTCATGTAATCGACGAAACGCTCCGCTCTGACCCGATGATCGGGGACCTGATCCAGGCGCCGACACAGATCCGCGTGAAAATCCCGCACCCCGTCGATCGCCAGCGGGACCGGGTGTCGCTGGAAGGTCAGGCTGCCCAGGATCACTGCCGGCAAGTTGCAGCGATTGATCGACAGCCGGGCCGATCCGGGCAAGGTCGGCGCCGGCGTTTCTCGCCCGCTAGTGAAAGCGCTCAGGCAATCGGCCGCGGGATGCACTTGCTCCCCGTTCGATCCAAGACGCGAACCCTGTGTCGTGCTCATTTCCGACTGATGATCTCTGTTGTTATCCATACAGCCGCTTTTGACTTGTCGTGGATGCTACCAATAACCTTAACCCGGAACATTTGTAAAATACACTTTTATAACAATATGTTAAAGTCTTACTCCTGAGTGGCACGGTGCTTGCTTTAGTGGGCATGAGCGCGAAATTTGTTCAACCGCTGCGAAAGCGACCCACAGGAGACCCTCCCCATGGCACTGCGTCAATGCGCCATCTACGGCAAAGGCGGAATCGGCAAGTCCACCACCACCCAGAATCTGGTTGCCGGCCTTGCCGAGGCCGGCAAAAAGGTCATGATCGTTGGCTGCGATCCGAAGGCTGACTCCACCCGCCTGATTCTCCACGCCAAGGCCCAGAACTCCATCATGGAGATGGCGGCCAACGCCGGCAGCGTCGAGGACCTGGAACTGGAGGACGTCCTCAAGGTCGGCTATCGCGACATCAAGTGCGTCGAGTCCGGCGGCCCGGAGCCGGGTGTCGGCTGCGCCGGCCGCGGTGTCATCACCGCCATCAACTTCCTGGAAGAGGAAGGCGCCTACGAGGCCGACCTCGACTTCGTATTCTACGACGTGTTGGGCGACGTGGTGTGCGGCGGTTTCGCCATGCCCATCCGTGAGAACAAGGCGCAGGAGATTTACATTGTCTGCTCCGGCGAGATGATGGCCATGTACGCGGCCAACAACATCGCCAAGGGCATCGTGAAGTATGCCAACTCCGGCAGCGTGCGCCTCGCCGGCCTGATCTGCAACAGCCGGAACACCGCCCGCGAAGACGAGCTCATCATGGAGCTGGCGCGCCAGCTCGGCACCCAGATGATCCACTTCGTGCCGCGCGACAACGTCGTGCAGCGCGCCGAAATCCGCCGGATGACGGTCATTGAGTACGACCCCAAGGCCAAGCAGGCCCAGGAGTACCGCGATCTGGCACACAAGATCATCGACAACAAGAACTTCGTGATCCCGACCCCGATCACCATGGATGCACTGGAAGCACTCTTGATGGACTTCGGCCTGATGGACGAAGAGGACGAGTCCATCATCGGCAAGTCCGCTGTTGCGGAAGCAACGGCCTGATCCGGCAGGGGCCAAGATCGAGCCCCAGGGCGCCGACGGCGCCCCGGTGGTTCAACTAGCGTTTGCAGAGCGTCTTGTCGGCAGATTAGCCGCGGCGCCCTTCGTGGAGAGCCAGAATGGCAAATTTGACTCGTGAAGAGACCCTCGACCTCATCCAGGAGGTCCTGGAAGTCTACCCGGAGAAGGCCAAGAAAGACCGGGCCAAGCACTTGGCGGTCAACGATCAGTCGATCGAACAGTCCAAGAAGTGTATCACTTCCAACCGCAAGTCCCTGCCCGGTGTGATGACGGTGCGCGGCTGTGCCTATGCCGGCTCCAAGGGCGTGGTCTGGGGTCCGATCAAGGACATGATCCATATCTCTCACGGCCCGGTCGGCTGCGGTCAATACTCGCGCGCCGGCCGCCGTAACTACTACGTCGGCATGACCGGGGTCAACACCTTCGGCACCATGAACTTCACCTCGGATTTCCAGGAGAAGGACATCGTGTTCGGTGGTGACAAGAAGCTCGCCAAGCTGATCGACGAAATCGAAGGCCTGTTCCCTCTGAATAAAGGGATCAGCGTCCAGTCCGAGTGTCCGATCGGTCTGATCGGCGACGATATCGAGGCGGTCTCCAAGAAGAAGGCCAAGGAACTCGATAAGCCGATCGTGCCCGTGCGTTGCGAGGGCTTTCGCGGTGTCTCGCAGTCTCTAGGCCATCACATTGCCTGCGACTCGATCCGTGACTGGGTGATCGGCAACCGCGACGGTGACGACAGCTTCCAGACCACGCCCTATGACGTGGCGGTGATCGGCGACTACAACATCGGCGGCGACGCTTGGGCTTCGCGCATCCTGCTCGAAGAGATGGGGCTGCGCGTGGTTGCCCAGTGGGCCGGCGACGGCACCCTGGCCGAGATCGAGTTGACCCCCAAGGTCAAGCTCAACCTCATCCACTGCTACCGCTCGATGAACTACATCAGCCGGCACATGGAAGAGAAGTATGGGATTCCGTGGATGGAATACAACTTCTTCGGGCCGACCAAGATCGCCGAGTCGCTGCGCAAGATTGCCGCCTGCTTCGACGAGACCATTCAGGCCGGTGCCGAGCGGGTCATTGCCAAATACGAAGCGCAGTACGCGGCCGTCATCGACAAGTACCGGCCGCGTCTGCAAGGCAAGCGCGTCATGCTCTACGTCGGCGGCCTGCGTCCGCGGCACGTGATCGGCGCCTATGAGGATCTGGGAATGGAGGTGGTCGGCACCGGGTATGAGTTCGCCCACAACGACGACTACGACCGGACCATCAAGGATATGTCCGACTCCACCCTGCTCTATGACGACGTGACCGGGTACGAGTTCGAGGAGTTCGTCAAGCGCATCAAGCCCGACCTGATCGGCTCCGGCATCAAGGAGAAGTACATCTTCCAGAAGATGGGCATCCCCTTCCGCCAGATGCACTCCTGGGACTATTCCGGCCCCTATCACGGCTATGACGGCTTCGCCATCTTTGCCCGCGATATGGACATGACCATCAACAATCCCTGCTGGGCCAAGCTGCATGCGCCCTGGCTCGCCGACCAGGCGGCCCAGTCCGAGCAGCCCGAGTTGAAGCGCGCCAGCGCCTGATGGTTTACCGGCCGGCGGCGTCGCGCCGGCGGCCGGGCGCAGGAATCCCATAGACCGCATCGCAGTCTCAATCATGCCGTCGTCCGCGGATTAGCGGCGCGGCAGGAGCATACGAATGAGCCAGATAGTCGACGACATCAAGCCGAGCTTCCCCCTGTTCAGGCAGCCGGAATACAAGGAAAACCTCGCCAAGAAGCGCGACGGGGTGGAGGAGCGTTATTCCGATGAAAAGATTCAGCAGGTGTTTCAGTGGACCACCACTGAGGAATACAAAGAACTCAACTTCAAGCGCGAAGCCCTGACCATCAACCCGGCCAAGGCCTGTCAGCCGCTGGGCGCCGTGCTCTGTGCCCTTGGCTTTGAGAAGACCCTACCCTATGTGCATGGTTCGCAGGGGTGCGTGGCCTACTTCCGCTCCTACTTCAACCGGCACTTCAAGGAGCCGATCGCCTGCGTCTCCGACTCGATGACGGAAGATGCGGCGGTGTTCGGCGGCCAGAAGAACATGTTCGACGGTCTGGAGAACGCCATCGCGCTCTACAAGCCGGAAATGATCGCCGTCTCCACCACCTGTATGGCCGAAGTCATCGGGGACGACCTCAACAGCTTCATCAACAACGCGCGCAAAGACAAGCATATTCCGGAAGACTTCCCGGTGCCTTTCGCGCATACCCCGAGCTTTGTGGGTTCCCATACCACCGGCTGGGACAACATGTTCGAGGGGATCATCCGGCACTTCACCCTGAACACCATGGACGATAAGGTGGTCGGCAGCAACGGCAAGATCAATCTGGTGCCGGGCTTCGAGACCTACCTGGGCAATTACCGCGTCATGCATCGCATGATGACCGAGATGGGCGTTGACTATTCGATGCTCTGCGATCCGACCGAAGTGCTGGATACCCCGGCCGACGGCGAGTTCCGGATGTATGCGGGCGGCACCACCCAGGCCGAGATCAGGGACGCCCCCAACGCCATCGACACCCTGCTGCTCCAGCCGTGGCAGTTGCCCAAGACCAAGAAGCATGTGGAGATCACCTGGCAACAGAAAGCGGCCCACATCAATATCCCGATGGGGCTGGACTGGACCGATGATTTCCTGATGAAGGTCTCGGAGTTGACCGGCAAGCCGATCCCGGAGTCCCTGGCTAAAGAGCGCGGTCGGCTGGTCGATATGATGACCGACAGCCACGCCTGGCTGCACGGCAAGCGCTTCGCCGTCTATGGCGATGCCGACTTCGTGCTGGGCATGGTGAAGTTCCTGCTGGAGCTGGGTGCCGAGCCGACCGATATTCTGTGCCACCATGCCAACAAGCGCTGGAAGAAGGAGGTGGAAGGGATCTTGGCGAAGTCGCCCTATGGCAAGCTTGGTCAGGTGCATACCGGCGCCGATCTGTGGCACTTCCGGTCACTGATGTTCACCAACAAGCCGGACTTCATGATCGGGAACTCCTACGCCAAGTTCATTCAGCGTGATACCTTGCACAAGGGTAAGGAGTTTGAAGTCCCGCTGATCCGGATCGGCTTCCCGATCTTTGACCGTCATCATCTGCACCGGATGACGACCATGGGCTACGAGGGGGCGATGTACATCCTCACGACCCTGGTCAATGCGGTCCTGGAGCGGCTCGACGAAGAGACCCGCGGCATGGGCACCACGGATTACAATTACGACCTGGTTCGTTAGGTCGAACCCGTCGACGGGCTGAGCGCTGTCTGCGCCCGGCCGGCGACGCCAGGAGAGAAGTGAATGCCCAGTGTAATGATCCGCAAGAGTGATTCCGGCGCCCTGTTGTTCTATGTGGCGAAAAAGGACATGGAGGAGACTATCGCCACCGTCGAGACCGATACCGCGGAGAGTTGGGGTGGCGAGGTGGAGCTGACCGATGGGTCCAAATGGTATGTGGATCCGATCAGCCCGCCGCCGGTCTTTCCGACCACCTTGCGCTTCAAGCGTGCTGAATGACACCGGGTGGGAATGCGTGCCGCATCCCCGCTCCCATTGACTGGAGAAATCGAATGGCCATGCAAATCGTTAGATCCGCTTGCACCGCATGTGGCGACTGCGAGCCCGTCTGCCCCACCAAGTCGATCACCCCCTTCAAGGGCGTGTATAAGATCGATCCGAACACCTGCAATGAGTGCGAAGGTGAGTTCGATATGCCGCAGTGCGTCAATGCCTGCATGGAAGACAACTGCATCATCGCGGCGTGATCCCCATGGCTAGCCCGATCTCAGAAGACATCGCCCTGCGCATCGGGCTGGCCGCCCGGACCCTGCCGGAGACGGATCCGGCGCGCTTGATCAAAGTGTTGGCGTCCGCGGTCGGCTTGCCGCCGACGGTGGAAAAACTCGCCGCCCTGCGCGTCAAGGACCTCAAGTCCGCGGCCGATGGCGAGCTGGCCGATATCGATCAGGACGCGCTCAAGGCCGCCCTGGCCATTCTCAAAGGCGAGGGTGTGGCGGAGTCCGACCCCCCTCCCCCGCTCGACCCCTATCGCGACGGCGACCTGCCCGGGTCGATCCGGGTCGCCTGCGCCTCGGATACCGGCGAGTTGCTGGACGGACATTTTGGCGCTGCCCGCCGTTTTCTCGTCTATCAGGTCTCGGCGTCCGCGCTGCGGCTGATCGACGTGCGGCGCATCGATGACAGCGGCGCCGAGGATCGCAATGCCTACCGCGCCGGATTGATCCGCGATTGTCAGGTGCTGTACGTGGCCAGCATCGGCGGCCCGGCGGCCGCCAAGGTCATCAAGCTGGATATCCATCCGATCAAGGATGCGGCCGGCGGCAGCGCCCGCGAGCGGATGGTCAAGCTTCAGCAGGTCTTGTCCCAGAAGGCCCCGCCCTGGCTCGCCAAGGTGATGGGTCAAGCGCCCGAGGAACGTATCCGCTTTGAAGCGACCGCGGACCTGCTCGACGGGGACGGGCCATGATCAGCGCGGAACGGATCGATCAGGTGGTGCAGGTCGTGGCGCGCGCCGGGCTCAACGACCAGACCCTCTCGGCCTTGCGCGAGGCGTTCCGGCCGATCCATTTCACCTACTGCATGGATGACGATATCGGCACCGGGATCGGTGCACCCGTGCCGGTGCGAACCACCGACACTTTCAATCTGTATCTGATCGACGGGCAGGCCCATTGTATGCGCTTTACCGCCGATCCGGACGTCGCCACCGGCCTGGTGTTGGCGCAACTGGACGTCGCGTCCTGATCCTGCGCGCCGAGCGTGGCTGGCGTGACCGCGAAACCCCTCGTCAGTTGTGCCGGGTGCCCGCACCGGGGTGACCTGCTGACGCAAGGTCGGTGCCTGCCGGGCGACGTGTGCGTGCGCGCCATGAGCGGACGTCAGATCGAGCGCTTCTTCCGGGTCAATCCGTCCCTGGCGGACGACTACGCCGGGGATGCCTTCTGGGAGCGCCGCGCCATCGCGGCGCGTTATCTCTCCCAGCAGAAACTCCTGAGTCTGATCACCGACCCGGACGAGGTCGTGCGCCGGGTCTTGGCCTACCGACTGCCGGTCGAGGCCCTGGGTCCCCTGATCACCGACCCGGACCGCGAGGTGCGGATCACGGTTGCCGACCGCCTGCCCCCGGCCGGTCTCGAAACCCTGGCCGCGGACCCGGATTATCTGGTGCGCCAGACCGTCGCCCGGCGCCTCCCGGTCGGGCGGCTGTTCCGGATGATTCGCGACCCCGATCGCCAGGTGCGCTGCACCGTGGCTGAACGGCTCCCGCCCGAGAGCCTGGGACTGATGCGCGATGATCCGGAGCCGGAAGTCCGCCTCAAAGTGGCCGGGCGCATCCGCTGCGACGAGGCCGCCGGTTTGCTCCAGGACCCGGACTGGCGGGTGCGTCTGTGTCTGGCGGAACGCTTGCCGACGACGCTGCTCGCCACGCTGTTGGACGATGCCGACGCCGATGTGCGGTCGGCAGCCCAGGCACGCATCAAGGACGGGGAAGCCTCGTCCGCACAAGAACACAAATGAACGCAAATCACCCAATGAAAGGCCCGACATGGTAGCGACAGCCACTGACCTTGATCCAGACCAGTCCCAGACACCCGCGTTGCGCGTCGCGAATGCCTGTGCCGCGCTGCCTGCCGGTGCGGATCTCGACGCCCTGATTGCTGCCGTTCGCGACGCCCTGGGCGCGCAGGACGTCCAGCACGCCATGACGCGGGGCGGCTGGCACCGCTTGGGCGGGGTGGTGAGCCTGGATGGAGAACGCATCGCCGATCACATCGCCGATTGGGCGCAGACGGTTTGCGGCGGCGACATCGACGAACTGATGGCCTACGTCAGTGACCTGCGCTGCTTCGCCACCCGTCTCAATGGTCAGACCCACTACCTGGTGGTCCCGACCGGCCCGACCGCCCGTGACTACATCCAGATCGAGGTCGAAGAGGTGCAGGAAGTCCTGGATCGGGTCATCTCAGACCCGGCCTGGTTTCCCGACAGCATCGCCGAGTTCGTGGACCCGCTCGACTTCCCCCGGCTGGAACCTGAACCGGTGGGGCCGGCCCGGATGATCTTTCGGCGTCTGGTGCCGGTCAACGAATTGATGGACTCCAGCGATTCGGGTCCCCGTCTGCGCCGCTTCCTCGACGACTGGGACCGCAGCAGCGCCGGCGAGACCAGCGCCTTCTGCGAACACTGGGTGCTCTCGATCCGTGAATATCGCGACCAGGACGGCGACGACCACCGCAGCGCCAAACCGGTGCCCATTCCGCGGGTGGAGATCCCCAGCCTGGCGGATGCCGAGGTGGCGCGCGGGGTCAAGCTCGCCAACCAGATCCATGGGTTCGATCGGGTGCTCGGCTACCCCTTCGCCTGGTACTTCCACATGCTCACCAACCCCAAGGTCTCCCACCGGCTGGCCGAGGCGGTCCACGCCGACCTGATCGGCGCCTACGACTACCTGCCGGTACGCGATCTGAAGGTCCTGCGCGATTGGTACAACCAACCCTATGGCATCTGACACACCGATTTCGGGCGCGCCCCTCGCCTGGCCCAAACACGCTGCTCCCATCTGCCCGTCCACCGAGCTGGCGGAATTGGGGCGGCACCGGTTTCGCGTACTGTATCGCGGCACCCCGCGGGAAGCCATCTTGGTGCGCTTCCAGGGTGTCGTCTACGGGTATCTGAATCAGTGCGTGCACATGCCCAAAGAACTGGACTGCGAGCAGCCCCGTGTCTTCGACGCGGCCGGCGAATCCATCCGCTGCTCTATGCACGGCATCACGTACACACCCGCGACCGGCGAATGCCTGAGCGAAATCTGCGCCGGCGAGTCACTGACCCCGCTCCGGGTGCAGGAACGCGACGGGATGCTCTATCTTACCGAGAAGCGGACCACGCTGCTTGGCACCGACCTTTGACTCACAACCTCAGGAGACCCATCCCGATGCTGCTCGATACCTACCAGGAACAAGAACGCTTCTGGCTCATTACCGCTCAGGGTCAAACCAGTACCGATGGGCTCTATGCCTTCCGCGGCGACCTCATCGTGCTGGCCGGCGAGTTCGACGAAGTCGCCCGCAAACGCGCACCGCCGCGCGCATTGCTCAAGGAAGCGGTGCTGCTCGCGAGCGCCGCCCAGTTGCAGTTCGTCGCCGGCAACTTCGGGAGTATCGACGAGGTATCCGAATTCGTGTCGCTGTTCCAGGCCGATCTGGGTGCGGACTGCATCCCGATCTTCTACGTGGACAACATCTCCGCCAGCGCCCTGGTGCACATCGGTGCCCACCGCTACTGCCTGATCCGGTTCGACGAAGGGATCGTCTGGAACAACCTGATGGAAGAGTTCTACGTGGAGAAAAGCGACCTCAAGAACCTCGGCGCGGAAGACAAAGTGCTTGCGCTCGCCCAGGCCGCCAAGGGACATGCCTACAAATACCCGCAGCAGACTCTAGACCAGGTCATCGCCGGCAAGACCGAGCGTCGCCGCGAGGGTTGGGGGGCGGTGTAACCCGCCGCGTTAAGACTGTGACTGTCGGCGCGACCCTGGAGACCATGCTTGCGGGGCTGGGCGCGCCGCGGGGTGCGCTGGTGGTGATGGGCAGGTCGCGAGTGCGTCAGTCTTCGCGGCATCGCCAAGCCGAACTGACCTCCTATTCACCGGGTAGAGAGGGCAAGCCAAGTTCCTTAAGAAATGCGTTGTGCTTCGCCGTGGATGCCGCAACCTGCTGCTCCAATTCTACCAGCGTCCTGTTCACCGCACCGAGATCAATGACCTCCTCCGGTGTGGCGATACTGACATAGCGCGCAATGTTCAGGTTGAAGTCATTGGCCTCGATCTCCTCCAGCGGTACGCGCCGGGCGTAGCGGTCCTCTTCAGTGCGGAACTGGTAGGTCGAGACGATCTTGTCGATGTGCGCGGGGAGCAACCGGTTCTGCCGTTTGCCTTTCTCGTAGTGCTCGCCGGCGTTGACGAACAACACGTCATCCGGCTTCTTGCAGCGCTTCAACACCAGGATGCAGACCGGAATGCCGGTGGAGAAGAACAGGTTTGCAGGCAGGCCGATGACGGTATCGATGTGGCCGTCCTGGAGCAGCTTGGTGCGGATACGCTGCTCCGCGCCGCCGCGGAACAGCACGCCGTGGGGCAGGATGATAGCCATCACCCCTTCCTGACCCAGGAAGTGGAAACCGTGCAGCAGGAAGGCGAAATCGGCGGCGGACTTGGGAGCCAGGCCGTAGTTTTTGAAACGGAAGTCCTCGCCCAGGGCCGCGGTCGGTTCCCAGCGGTAGCTGAATGGCGGGTTGGCGACCACGGCGTCGAACTGCAGTTTCTTGGCGGGGTTCGCCTCCTTGAGGATGTCCCAGTCGTTCAGCAGCGAATCCCCGTGGTAGATTTCGAACTCCGAATCCTTCACCCCGTGCAGCAGCATGTTCATACGCGCCAGGTTGTAGGTGGTGATGTTCTTTTCCTGTCCGTAGATCTTGCCGATGCCGTGGGTGCCAAGCTGCTTGCGCACATTGAGCAACAGCGAGCCGGAGCCGCAGGCGAAATCCAGCACCTTGTTCAGCTTTTTCTTTTTTCCGGTGCTCGGGTCCTGGCTGTCCAGGGTGACGATCGCGGAGAGGATGCTGGAGATCTGCTGGGGTGTATAGAACTCCCCGGCCTTCTTGCCTGAACCGGCGGCGAATTCACCGATCAGGTATTCGTAGGCATCGCCCAGGATGTCGCTGCTGGTGGAAAACTTCGCGATGCCTTCGGCGATCTTGGTGATGATGGTGCAAAGCTTGGCGTTGCGGTCCGCATACTTCTTGCCGAGCTTTTCGGAATCCAGGTTGATCTCCGAGAACAGGCCCTGGAAGGTGCTCTCGAAGGATTCGTTCTCGATATACTTGAAGCCCTGCTGCAGGGTACGCAGCAGTTCGCCATCCTGCGTGCGCGCCTGTTCGGCGATGCTGTTCCAGAGGAACTCCGGCTCGATCACGTAGTGCACCTTGCGGCGCATCTGCCTCTCGAACTCCGTGATGTCGGCCTCGTTCGCGTCGTACCACAGGGTTAGCGGCGGCGTATTGGGCTGATTCGTGTTGTCCGGGTAGTCGCGCCCTAGCTCCTTCTTCGCGGCAGCCTCGTAGTTGTCCGAGAGATAGCGCAGGAACAGGAAGGAGAGCATGTAGTCGCGGAAATCGTCCGCGTTCATGGCGCCGCGCAGTTGGTTGGCGATGCCCCAGAGGGTATCGCCCAGTTGTTTTTGATCGTTTTCGGTCATGGTTGAAACTCTGACGGGTGTTGATTACTTCAGCTTGACCGCGACAGTTTCAACTCCAAGGCGTGTAAAATCCTGTGTGTTATTTGTGACTACCGCCAAATCGTTTAGGAGGGCCGTTGCGGCGATGATGGCATCGGGCGTTTTGCTCTTGAATTGTTGTCTTAGTGAAATAGCCTGTTCCGCAACCGCCTCGTCCAGATCGATGATCGTCGCGTGTCGCATAAACTCCTGTGCCTGAGAATAGAGTTCGCGGTCCTCGCCAAATTTCCCCCAACCCAAGAACTCGATCTTGGTGATGATCGAAATCTTGAAGCTCCCTGCAAGCCTGACATGGAGCGTTTCGTCATCGGTTAGTCCATTAAAATAATAGATGACGACATTGGTGTCGATCAGATAGTCCATTAATTCCAACCCTCTCGCAAGCTCGCCAAATAGTCATCAATGGCTTGGCGCGATTCATGGGCAGCCCCGAAGAATCGGCGAGGATCAAAGCGCTCGTTAGGCTGTGCTGGTTCCCGTATCACAGCGCCGTCTTCTATGGCTAACTGCTCCAGAACGAACCGCGCCAGCCGGAATTTCTCGGCATGGGACAATCCCGAAACTGAATTCAATAACTCGTCGATCGACATTATCACAACCTCATTGTGTTTCGCTTAGGGCTCAGTTATGCGGATTCTTCATGAAACAGTTCAGGCAGCTCGAACCGGTAGCGATCCAGGAAGGCGTTCAGGATGCGGCGGAACAGGTCCTTGGTGTCGCCGACCATCTCCAGGGGTTCATAAACGGAATACTTGCCGTGGCTTAGCAGGTTCAGGGCGCGGGCGTAGAGCACTTCATCCTCCACGCCGTGGATGCAGGCGGAGAAGTCGTTAAAGCCGAAAAAGGTCGCGGTCTTCTCCAGGATGCCACGCAGCATGTTGAAGTGATGGGTGTACAGTTGGCCCGACTCCGCCGCCTGTTGCAGTTCGCTCAGCATGGCGACATGGTGGAAGAATGGCGTGTCGTCGGTGGACTGTAGGGCATAGCTGTCTGGCGTACTGCCGCGATGCAGGAAGTACTTCTTGTGCGGCAACTTTTTGAGCTCGTTGCACATGACGTTGAAGAAGAGCCCGTGATGGGACGAGATCACGGCCTTCAAGCGGCCCTTGCACTTCTTAAGCAACTGCGCCAGATCGCTGGCCACGGCGATGGCGTTGTTGTCGTCCAGCGAGGAAATCGGGTCGTCGATGTAGAAGAACCGGACCCAGTCGTAGGCCACGGCCCCGTCGATGGTCAGCTCGCAGATCGCCAGGAAGATGCACCAGAAGAAGATGTTCTCCTCGCCACGGGATACCTTGATGTTGTCCGCGTCGCCGCGTGCGAAAGTGATCGTCCAGTGCTCGTAATCGATCTTGAAATTGAAATCAGCGTAACGCTCCAGGTAGGCGAAGATCTTTTCCTCCAGCGCCAGTTGCTGAAATCCGGCAAAGAACTGCGAATCCGAATTGATCTTTAGATGGCGTTCGCTGTCGTTGATTAGGTCGTTGTCCCAATAGAACAGGTCTTCGGTGTAGGCGTTGAAGTAGAGCGTGTCGCGAGCGATGTCCGGCTTGCGTTTGCCAGCGTCCTTGAAGGCCATCGACAGGCGGGTCTTGCCGGTACCGTTGTAGGCATAGAGCAACACGAAATCCTGGCTGTTCAGGTCATCGCGGAGACGGTTCACGAGGCCGCGCAGCGTCTTGTAGGTCTGTATCTTCGGCTTGTTGCTCATCCGTGGACCTCGTCGGCGGAGGGGAAGAGTTGCTGCATCAGGCCTTTCTTGTGTGCCTTGAGGGCTTCCAATTTTTCTGTTTGGGCGGCAATGAGTTCGTCGACGGAAGACAGGAATTCGGCGATCTTTCGTTGCTCGGGCAAGGCTGGAACTGATAGAGAAATATGTGCGAAATCTTTGTAATAAAGCCGCAATCTATCCGCTGTCAGGCCTTGTGAGTGAGATGTAAGAAGCCGCAAATATCTCGGCAACTTGAGGAGGTAAGCAAAGAAGTCGGAACATACCCCATCCCGTGGTCCAAGAATAACGTATGCAGGGCTTACCATGCAATCTTCACTAGCCACGCCAAAAGCTCCCTGCCACATTCGCATCATGTTGTATGCGATATCGTCTTTGTATGCTCTCTTGTTGCCTCCGGGTTCTGCAATATCATCACAGCGACGATCAAGCAAAGAGCGTCTTATCATCCCGTCATTCATTGTTACCGAATAAATCGGAAGTCCGGCGTCGCCCTCTTCTACGCGGTTTATAAACAGGGTGCTGGACCTCTTTTCCTGCCACGCAGGCGCATTGCGGAACTGAAGAAAACGCAATTTAGGTACGGTTTCGCCTTCTGCCGGGAAAAGCTGCTGCATCAGGCCATTTTTATGTGCCTTGATCGCGTCGAGTTCTTGGGTTTGCGCGGCGATGACCGCATCAATGGAAGAAAGGCAGCTTCCGACTTTTTGCTGTTCTTCTTCAATTGGAGTGCAGGCAGAAATCTCTTTCAGAGTTTCAACAGACAGACCAGGTTGTGCCTGCCCCGTGGCATATTGGTTTAGGCCCAGTCGTGTCAACAAATAGAAAAGCCAATTTTCATCAACTTTGCTTCGCGGAGAGGCAACAACGGCATGCTCTGTTGCATGAAACCTGCCGGTTGCTAATGTCACATTCCCGCATAACGCACCCTGACGACCGATGAGCGGATATTTCCCCGTATGCGTGTAAGTCTTTGTGTATCCGCGTAAACCGTTTCCGCCAAAACACGGATACAAACCTTCCGCTGGCGCTTCGTGAATTGCCGAGGCGGCGACAAATTTTCCGGCTCGCATCTCGCAGATCTTGGCAAGTTGCTTATCTTGCCACGCCGGCGCATCGCGGAACTCAGGAAACCGCAGCTTAGGCATATTCCCGCCACCGTCAGATTTATTGCTCATTCGCCCCCAGCCCCGCAATTTTCCGCCCCTGCGTGAGTGCGTGCGAAGGTCTCAAGTCATTCTTGGCGACGGCCACATCGGTCTTGACGATCTTGCCGGTGGGCGCCTTCTCCCAGGAGGTCAGCCCCATGTTGGCCTTGCCGGCGTCGGCGCGCCGGCGGACCAGTTCAGCGGCCGTGTGGCCGTGGATGGCGAAGTGGAGTTTGTTTTGCACATGGGCAAAGAATGCCCTGGTGGTTGGGTAGTGGTTGGTGGCGTAGGTCTTGTCGTCGGCAGCAGTTGTCCGGAATTTCCGGATAACTGAGCTTTGGTCCAACTCGCTGCTGGCAAAGATGTTTTTCAGGTGCTCGCTGATCGTGCGCACATCCACGGCGAACAACTCGGCCATGAGCTTCTGGGTCAACCAGATCGTCTGGTGCTCATAGCGAGCCTCAATGTTCGATTCCCTGGTCTGTGCGGTGAAGATCAGGAACTCAGCGGTGCTGTTGCGGATGTGTTTACTGCTCATAGGCCCCCAATCCCGAAATCTCCCGCCCCTGCGCCAGCCGGTGCAGCAGCGGCATCAGGTCGTCCATCAAGGCCAGTTCCTTGTGCGTCCGCGCCTTCCAGCCCAGTTCCAGCGGCGCGAGCAGGTCGCTCAAGCGCTCGCCGTCGAAGATCATGCGGTCTAAGATGGCGTCCACAAAGGCTTGCAGCGCACCGGCTTCCAGTCCGTGCTGGTCGGCAATGGCCGCCAGTTGGCGGGCGGATTTCTCGGCCTTGAAACGCTCATAGCCCTGGCGGATTTGCGGCTCACTCAATCCCTCTCCGGTTTTCAGGGTGCCGATGTAGTCGGCGATGTCGTCACGCGCGTCCATGAGGTTAGCCGTGGAGGCGAGCAGACCGATCAGCTCCTCGCGGCTCATCTTCTGCTTGGCAGGCACGGTCTGGGTGTAGCGGGCGATCAGAGCCATGATGTAGTCGTAATCGATGACCGCCGAGGCGAACAGCACGAACTCGAAATCGAGCTGTCGTACCGGGCTGCCGTCATCGCCGCCCTTGTCTTGCTGGGCCTTGAGGCGTTGCGCGGTCTCCAGATAGACACCGCGGAAGGCTTGCAGTTGGTCCTGTGGGATGACGCGCTCGATGCTGGCGGCGCTGTCTTCGCTCAGGTCGGTGTATTGGTCGAGTTGGGTCTTGAGTCGCTGAACTTCTTTAAAAAGCGTGATGAACTGGCTACGCGCCTCGTCGCCCTTGAGATTGGCGACCGCTTCCGGCGCGCAGGTCAGGCCCTGAGAGGTCATGAAGGTGTCCAGCGCGGTGACGGCTCGCTCCAGCTTGCCGATGACCACCGGAGCGGGATCGACCAGCCAGATCGCCTTGGCGCGGTCGACCTTTTCGCCGGAGAACAGGGCGATAGCGGCATCGACGGCTTCCTGCTGCCGGCGGAAGTCGAGCACGTTGCCATAGGGCTTGGTGTCGTTGAGCACACGGTTAGTGCGCGAGAAGGCCTGGATCAGACCGTGGTACTTGAAGTTCTTGTCGGCGTACAGGGTGTTCAGATACTTGGAGTCGAAGCCGGTCAGCAGCATGTCCACGACGATGACGATATCGATCTTCTGGGCGTGCGGCAGGTCGCGGTTCGGGTATTGCTGGTCCTTGATACGCTTTTGCACGTCCTGGTAGTAAAGATCGAAGTTGTTGATGTCGTGGTTGGTACCGTAGCGCGCATTGTAGTCGGCGATGATGGCCTTGAGCGCGGCCTTCTTTTCTTCCGGGGCATCCTGGTTGTCGGCCCTTTCCTGGGGGAGGTCTTCCTGGATCTGCCCCTCCGCGGGGGGCGAGAAGACGCAGGCGATGTTCAGTGGCTGGAAGGTTTCGTCCTGAGCCTGCCGTTGGGCCTGGATCTCAGTGAACAGGCGATGGTAGTCGATGGCCTGGTTGATGGAGGCGGTGGCCAGGATCGCGTTGAACTTGCGCTCTGCGGTGGCGGCGTTGTGCTTGGCCAGGATAGCCTCGACCACAGCCTTTCGCGTCAGCGTCTCCCCGGCCTTGGGTTTGTCTTTCCCTTCGCCCTTAAAATAGTCGATATGGAAGCGCAGGACGTTGCGGTCTTCGATGGCGTGGGTGATGGTGTAGGCGTGGAGCTGCTTCTCGAAGATATCCTGGGTCGTGACGAATGAGGCCTCTTGGCCTTCGATCTGCTGATAGCTGGCATTGGCCTCGAAGATCGGCGTGCCGGTAAAGCCGAAGAGTTGGGCCTTGGGAAAGAACGCCTTGATGGCCTGGTGGTTCTCACCGAACTGGGAGCGGTGGCATTCGTCGAAGATGAACACGATGCGCTTTGCGCGCATGGGCTCCAGGCGCTGTTTGTATTGGCGCCTGTTGCTGTCGTCCAGGGCGAGTCCGAGCTTCTGGATGGTGGTGACGATGACTTTGTCGGCATAGTCGGTGGATAGCAGCCGTCGCACCAGGGTTTCGGTGTTGGTGTTCTCTTCGACGCAGCCTTCCTGGAAGCGGTTGAATTCCTCGCGGGTCTGGCGGTCGAGGTCCTTGCGGTCCACGACGAACACGCATTTATCAATGTCCGGATTGTCCTTGAGCAAGGTGGATGCCTTGAAGGAGGTCAGCGTCTTGCCGCTGCCGGTGGTGTGCCAGACGTAGCCGTTGCCCCGGTTCTGGTGGATGCAATCGACGATGGCCCGCACGGCATAGATCTGATAGGGCCGCATCATCAACAGCTTACGCTCGCTGGCAACCAGGACCATGTAGCGACTGATCATCTCGCCCAGCACACATTTGCTTAAGTATGCGTCGGCGAAAGCGTCGAGATGAGTGATCTTCTGGTTGTCTTCGGCGGCGAACTGGTAGAGCGGCAGGAAGCGCTCATCGGCGTCGAAGCTGAAATGCTCGGCGTCGTTGTTGGCGAAGTACCAGGTGTCGCTGCGGTTGCTGACGATGAACAGTTGCACAAAGCAGAGCAGCGTCCTGGTGTAGCCGTTGCCAGGGTCGTTCTTGTAGTCGACGATCTGCTGCATGGCGCGGCGCGGGCTGATGGCAAGCGCCTTGAACTCGAGCTGGACCACGGGCAAGCCGTTGATCAGCAGGATCACGTCATAGCGGTGATGGCTGTTCCGGGTGTTGATGCGCAGTTGATTGACCACCTCGAAGCTGTTCTTGCACCAGTCCTTGAGGTGTACCAGGGTGTACTGCAGCGGGGTGCCATCCTCACGCACGAAGGTGTTGCGCTCGCGCAAGTGTTGGGCATTGGCGAACACGCTGGGGCCGACGATCTGCTCCAGCAGGCGTGGGAACTCGTTGTCGGTGAGGTGAACACGGTTGAGCGCATCGAACTTCTCGCGGAAGTTCGCCTCCAGCGCTTCGCGGTCGCGGATGTCCGGGCGGTGGATGTACTTGAGATCCCGCAGTTTTTCGAGCAGTTTCTCTTCGATTTCTTGTTCTGTCATTGATCACGCCCGGCGAATGAGGAAAGATGGCGTCATGGCCGTAAGTCGTTGGCTAACTTTTTATAGAGTATCGCAAATTCCTGGACGATCCATGCCTCAACAGACGCCTTTGACGCGACTCCATGCCGACATCGAGTCCCGCGCGCGCGCCACCCTGGAGGCGTATCCCGGTTGGCTGTGCGGTAAGGGCTGCGGCGGTTGCTGTCGGGCACTCGCCGACGTGCCGCAACTGACGGCAGCGGAATGGGACCTCCTGCGCGAGGGTCTCGCTACGCTCGCGCCGGAGCAGTTACGAAACGTCGAGCGGGACATCGCGGCCCTGGCCGGTCAGCAAGCGCGACCTCTTGTCTGCCCGCTCCTGGACCAGCAGTCCAGCACCTGCCTGGTCTACGCACAACGCCCAACGGCGTGCCGCACCTACGGCTTCTATGTCCAGCGCAATCTGGGGCTTTATTGTCACGACATCGAAGTGCTCGTCGCAACCGGATCCCTGGCGGACGTGGTCTGGGGCAACCAGGATGCCATCGATCATCGACTCGCCGGTCTGGGCGAGACCCGGCCCTTGACCGAGTGGTTCGCGTCCGCGCGGCTGTTGAGCGACAGGTAATGCACGACAGTAGCCCAGGAATCAAGGTACAGCCAAGCTGGACGCCGGTCAGTCGAGCACCAGACTGACCATCCCATCCGCCAGCTTGATCTCGAACCAGGTGCACTTGGGCGGCATGGTCTTGCCGCGGTCGGCGACCGCGAACAGGTCGGATAAGGCCGTCGGATAGAGCGAGAAGGCCAGGCGCATGGCGCCGCTGTCCACCGGTTGCATCAGCCCTTCCAGACCGCGGATGCCGCCGACGAAATCGATCCGCGGATCTCGGCGGGGATCGCCGATCCCCAGGATCGGCGCCAGTAAGTGATTCTGGAGCAACCGCACATCCAGACGGGCCACCGGGTCGGCGGTCGGAACGCGCAGCGGATCCAGGATCAGACGATACCAGGACCTGTTCCCGATGTGATCTTCGGTGTGATCCCCCGTCGCATCAAGATACAGGCCGAACTCGCCCGGTCGGTCCGGCAGCACCGGCACCGGGCTTGCGGCCACCGTGAAGCGCTCGGCGACCCGGTGCAGAAAGTCCGCCGCGTCCAGGCCATTGAGATCACGTACCAGCCGGTTGACCGACAGGACCTGCAGCACATCGGCGGGGAAACGGACCGCCAGGAAACGGTTGTAGGACGCGGTGCCGGTATGATCCGGGTTGGCCGCCTGGCGCGCGGCGCGGATGCGCTCGGCCGCCGCGGTGCGATGGTGTCCGTCGGCGATGTAGAGGCGTTCCTGGGCCTCGAAGCCGGCGGTGAGCCGGTCGATCAGCAACTGGTCCGCGATCGGCCAAAGGGTGTGCCGCACCCCGTCCGCGGCCAGGACGTCCACGGCTGGCTCCCCTTGGGTGATCGCTGCCAGGGTGTCATCGATCGCCGACAGGCGCCGATGGATCAGCAAGGCCGGACCGGTTTGCGCGTTCAGGGCCGCGATCTGGCGCATCCGATCCTCCTCTTTGGCCGTCAGGGTGACCTCGTGGCGCCTGATCCGCCCCTTGCGGTAGGCCGCCAGTGACGCCGCCAGCACCAGCCCGGTCTGAACTTGGGCGCCGCGGATGAGTCGATAGCAGTAGAAGCAGGGCCGCGCGTCGCGCCGCAGCAGCCCCGTAGCGCCCATCCGCGCCAGTGTGGTCGCGGCCTGAGTAAAGCAAACCGGATCGTCGGGGCACTGATCGGCAGGAAAGTCCACCTCCGGGCGCGACAGGTGCAGGAAGCTCCAGGGCCGCCCGACAACCAGGGCGCGCGCCTCGGCGGCGTCCATCACATCATAGGGCGGTGCGATCAACTCGGCGGCGCGTTCGGGGACCGGGCGCAGGCCGGTGAAGGGGGCGATCAGAGACATGGTGCAAGGGTCGGCAGCGGTCATGGGTGCGACTATAGCGCGGGAGCGGAGCGTCAAGAGCAGGTTATAAAATCGTTGTCGCCGTTGTAATCGGAGAAACGATTCACTTTGGACATGAGCAGCCCGCTGTCGATCGGGTTTGGATTCTCGATTACGACAACGACCGGGATCGTTCCGCCTCAAGATCCGGTAGACTCCCGCCTTGCGCAACCTGTCTCCTGTACTCGCGACGCGACCTACGATGACCGTCCACTGCCCTGCCCTGTTCATCGCCGCCCCGGCTTCCGGTCAGGGAAAGACCACGGTGACCGCGGGCCTGGCCCGACTGCACCGGCGCCTCGGTCGGCGGGTGCGCATCTTCAAGACGGGTCCGGACTTCCTCGATCCCATGACCCTCGGACGTGCCGCCGGCGGCCCCGTCTATAACCTGGACCTGTGGATGGGCGGTGAAGACCACTGTCGGGCGCTGCTGTACCAGGCGGCCGGCGAGGTCGACCTGATTCTGGTGGAGGGGGTGATGGGTCTCTATGACGGGAGGCCCGCGGGCGCCGACCTGGCCGCCCGCTTCGAACTGCCGCTGCTGTGTGTGATCGACGCCGCGGCCATGGCGCAGACCTTCGCCGCACTGGCCTGGGGGCTGACCCGTTTCCGTCCGGGGCTGCGTCTTGCCGGGGTCTTGGCCAACCGGGTCGCTGGCGCGCGTCACGCGGCCATGCTGACCGAGCACCTGCCCGCCGACCTGCCCTTCCTGGGCGCACTGGCCCGTGACGCCGGGATGGAGTTGCCGCATCGCCACCTCGGGCTCTGGCAGGCGGCGGAGATCGCCGACCTGGACGCGCGACTGGAGCGCGGCGCCGATGCCCTGGCCCAGACCGGGCTTGCCCAGCTGCCGGCCCCGGTCCCCTTCCGCCCGGCCGCGCCCCGGCCGGCGATCGAATCGCTGCTGACCGGCGTGCGGATCGGCGTGGCGCGGGACCTGGCCTTCTCCTTCCTGTACCAAGCAAATCTGGACATGCTGCGCGAGGCAGGCGCCGAGCTGCGCTTCTTCTCGCCGCTCGCGGACCCGGCGCTCCCCGCGTGCGACGCGCTCTATCTGCCCGGCGGCTACCCGGAACTGCACCTGGACGGGCTCGCCGCCAACCGCGTCATGAAAGACGCCATCCGTGCCCACCAGGCCGCCGGGCGCCCGCTGCTGGCCGAATGCGGCGGTCTGCTCTATCTGCTCGACTCATTGGCCAATCCGGACGCCGATCCGACCCCCATGGTCGGTCTGCTGCCCGGCCGGGCGCACATGCAGACGCGCCTCGCCAACCTGGGGCTGCACGGCGTGACCCTTCCCGAGGGCGACCTCAGAGGCCATACCTTTCACCATTCCAGCGCGACAATCGACCTGGAGCCGCTGGCCCGCACCACGCCGCTCCGCGATCAGGGGACCCCGGAGGCCGTCTACCGCCTGGGCCGGCTCACCGCCTCGTATCTGCACCTGTATTTCCCATCCAACCCCGGCGCTGCCATCCGACTGTTTCTGCCATGAACCGATTCGCGCAACCCGAGATCACCGCGGTCGACCTGGACGCATTGCTGCATCACGGCGGCCGACTGCGCCAGGCGGCCGCCCGCTACCGGATTCCGCTGGCGGACTGGCTCGACCTCTCCACCGGGATCAATCCGCAAGGCTGGGCACTGTCCTGGTCCGGAGCGACCGAACCGGGCCTGTGGTCGCGCCTGCCCGAGGATGACGACGGGCTGGAGCAGGCCGCCGTAAGTTACTACGGCACCAAACATCTGCTGCCGGTAGCCGGATCCCAAGCCGCGATCCAGGCGCTGCCGCGCTTGCGCGCGCCCGGCCGGGTCGGCGTCATCGCGCCCGGATACGGCGAACACGCCCGCGCCTGGGCGCTGGCGGGACACCGGGTGACCCCGCTGGCGGTGGAGGCGATCGAGACCGCGCTGCCGACCCTTGATGTCTTGGTGCTGATTCATCCCAACAACCCGACCGGCGCCCGCTTTCTGCGGGCCGACCTGTTGCGCTGGCATGGCTTACTCGCCGAGCGCGGCGGCTGGCTGCTGGTGGACGAGGCCTTCATGGACACCACACCGGGGAAAAGCCTCGCCGCCGTGTGCCCGCGGCCCGGCCTGATCCTGCTGCGCTCGCTCGGCAAGTTCTTCGGTCTGGCGGGGGTGCGGGTCGGATTCGTGCTCGCCGATGCGGCCGTGACTCAACCGCTGGCGGCCCTGCTCGGCCCCTGGACCATCGCCGCGCCATCGCGCTGGATCGCCGCCCAGGCACTCGCCGACACCCCCTGGCAACTGGCGGCCCAGGCCCGGCTCGTCGCGGCCGGTGCACGCCTTGCTGACCTGCTGCGTGGTCACGGTCTGCCGCCGCAGGGCGGCTGCGCACTGTTCCAGTGGGTGCCCACCGATCGGGCACCCGAGATCCACGAGGGACTGGCCCGTGCCGGCATTCTCACCCGCCTGTTCGACAACCCGCCCGCCGTGCGTTTTGGACTGCCGGGGACCGAGATCGAATGGACGCGGCTGGAAGAGGCGCTGAACGCAATGGCTTGACCCTGCCCGGGCCTTTCTGCGACCGTCCGACCCTGTCGGCGCGGCAAGCGCCTATCCGCGAACCCTGAGCCGTAAGGTGATTTCCGGAACACCGGATACCACGCACCACCGGCTCGGATGTCGATGCGACTTCAGTCGCACCGATTCGGACGCAAGTGCGACTGAAGTCGCACCTACATTGACGGATATCCAAATTGTCGGAAATCGCCTAACCAGGATGAAGACCCCCACGCTCATGGTGCAAGGCACCACCTCCGATGCCGGCAAGAGCCTGCTGGTCACCGCCCTGTGCCGCTGGGCGACCCGCCGCGGGCTGCGGGTGGCGCCTTTCAAGCCGCAGAACATGGCCCTGAACAGCGCCGTGACCAGCGACGGCGGCGAGATCGGCCGCGCCCAGGCGGTGCAGGCCCAGGCCGCCGGCCTGCCGCCCCACACCGACATGAACCCGGTGCTGCTCAAGCCCAACACCGACATCGGCGCCCAAGTCATCATCCAGGGCCAGGCTGTCGGCAACATGAACGCCGTCGGCTACCAGGAGTACAAACGGATCGTCTGGAGCGCCGTGCTGGAGTCCTACGAGCGGCTGGCCGACCAGTACGACGCCATCCTCGTCGAGGGGGCCGGCTCGCCGGCCGAGATCAATCTGCGCGCCGAGGACATCGCCAACATGGGCTTTGCCGAAGGCGTGGACTGCCCGGTGATCCTGATCGCCGACATCGACCGCGGCGGGGTCTTTGCCCATCTGGTCGGCACCCTGGCGCTGCTCTCCGCGAGCGAACAGGCCCGGGTCCAAGGCTTCGTCATCAACCGCTTTCGCGGCGATCTCGCGCTGTTGCAACCGGGTCTCGACTGGCTTACCGCGCACACCGGCAAACCGGTGCTCGGGGTACTGCCTTATCTCAAAGGGCTGCACCTGGAAGCCGAGGACGCGGTGGCCCGCGACCAGGACGACAAAGCCGGGGCCGGGCTGCGGGTGGTGGTGCCGGTGCTGCCGCGCATCAGCAACCATACCGATCTCGACCCGCTGCGCCTGCATCCGGGGGTGGACTTGCGGCTGATCGGACCGGGCGACCCCATCCCGGCGGCGGACCTGATCCTGCTGCCCGGCTCCAAGTCGGTGGCGGCGGACCTCGACTGGCTGCGCGCCCGCGGCTGGGTCGCGGCCATCAATCGCCACCTGCGCTACGGCGGTAAGCTGATCGGCATCTGCGGCGGCTTCCAGATGCTCGGTCAGGCCATTCATGACCCGTTGGGCCTGGAGGGCGTGCCCGGTCGCACTGCCGGTCTCGGATTGATGGACTTCGAGACGACGCTGGACGCACACAAGCGCCTGACCAACGTCAGCGGTCGGCTCGCCCTGGATGACGCACCGGTCACCGGTTATGAAATCCATGCCGGCATCAGCACCGGACCCGCCCTGGAGCGGCCGGCGGCCTGGCTGGATGAGGGCCCGGACGGAGCCATCAGCGCCGACGGTCAAGTGCTGGGCACCTATCTGCACGGCCTCTTCGAATCCCCGGCCGCCTGCGACGCCCTGCTCGCCTGGGCTGGTTCGGACCAACCCCGAACCCGCGATTATGCCGCCCTGCGCGAGGCCGCCATCGAGCGGTTGGCTGACATGGTGGAGGCTCATCTGGATACCGCTGCCCTTGAGCGCCTGCTGCTGAGGCAACCGGGTTGAACTGGCCCAGTAGTTCCAAATTTGGGTGGCCGCCGCCGACCGCGTCCCGTCGGCGAGGCGGATGGTGGATGCGCTGCGCTTATCCACCCTACGAAACCGGCTTCCCTGTAGGGTGGATAAGGCGCGCTGCTCGGTGTCAGGGACTCGGCACGGCGGTCGCGCGCGCCGCATCCACCAGAGGTCACGTGATGCCGCCTAAATTTGGAATTGCTGGAACTCGTATCTCCACGAGGGTTTGCTGGCCCTATCGGACGACATCCGGTTGAGCATCGACCATAATGACAGTCAGGCACTGGACGAGGGCGTTACCTTGAAAAAAGGCATACAACGGTAAGATAGCGGCCTTTGATCAGTTGGCGGGCGATTGCCAAGGCCAGTCGATATCCCGAAGGAAAATGCCTGCTATTGCACGCGCCCACACGCAACCGACCCGGGGAACAACCCCATGAAATGCACTCTGAGCGACCTGGAACAAGCCCACATGTTCGCGGATGCCGCCGGGGCATTGGGCGGCGGAGCCTATCTGGACCGGGAGACCGGGGCCTTCCGCTATATCGGTGACGAGTTGTCCGACTTGAGCGATCCGGACGCCGAACCGGAGGAATTCGACCTGTCGGAACGGTATCTGCGCGTCCCCGACAAACGCGAGCTCGATCTCGGCACTGCGCTGGTCTACGATTTCGCGACGACGCGGCTGCCGGACGACTACGACCGGGTGCGGGACATGTTCCGGCACCGCGGTGCCTATCGTTCAAGGATTTCCTGGAGCACCAGAACCTACTCGAAGCGTGGCATGACTACGAGCGCAGCAAGACACTGGAGGCCCTGCGCGAGTGGACGCAGGACGAAGGCATTGAGCTGGTCGAGGCTGGGACGCCGCGCTAAGGACCCGAGCCGCCTCCGGCGGCGGTCTTGGACTTGAACGGATTAGGCACCGGCAGCCAACCGAACCAGGGCGCGGCCTGGTTGTAGAGATCGACGAGGCGCCCGGCGTAACCGGCGCCGCCCTCCAGGTGGTTGATGAGCTTGCGGATCGACTCGCTGCCGTCGTTGAGCCGGTCGATGAGTCCCTTGACGCGCGCCAGGGCGCCCTTATTGGCCGACGCCTTCGGGTCCTGGGCCTGCTCCAGGGTTGCCAGTGCCTTTTGGGTCTTCTCAAGCTCAGTGGTCAGGCGTTTGAGTTCGGCCGGGTCTCCGATGGCATCCGGTGCGTCTTCCGCGAGTTGGGCGAGGACGCCCGCGAGCTCGGCGCAGGCCTGGACCTTCTGTTCGATCGTAATGTCGACCCGCACCGATTGGTGCGCCTCGGCGTGGGCGCTGTTGTTGAGGTGGAGTTCGACCACCGTCTGCGGCGGAGCCGGGGGGCGTAGGTCGAGGGCGGCCAGCAACAGGACCGCGAGTGAGCGAAAATCACCGGCGGGCAGCCGGTCAAGCTCCCACGCAAGACCGCGCGGAACCATGGTCAGCCCAGGTAAGTCCGGATCCTCGCCGGTCAACACGGGCGGACGCCCCCGTCGGGCGTCGGCCACATTGACCAGGCCCTCCAGCAGCCCGGCAATGGAGACATCCGCGTTCCCGTCGGCGCAGCAGACGGTGCCGCGCCCGTTGCCGACCAGCTTCGCCAGGTCCCCGTAATCGTACATCCGCGGCTCGGGATGGGTCGCCGCGTCTACGCCCTGGACCCCGCCGGGCACGGCACAGACCGGGCAATTGCAGGGCACCCGCTCGTGGACCTCCAGCCCGCGAAAGGAGCGCGCGTGGGTGACGGCGATCTCATGACGCAGCACGGCCAGTAGTTGGCGGCGGTCCAGGGTCGGGCCGCTGATCCGGATACGCAGTACCTTGCCGCCGCGCCGGTCCTCGGTCTCGCGCATCTCCGCCCGCGCGCGGCCGAGCCGCAGCACGGCGCCGGTGCGCCACACCAGCGGGCCGCCATCCGCGTCCGCTGCGAGCTGCGGGTAGAGCCGGACGATGAAGCGCGAGAGCAGCCCCTTGGGCATGAAGGGATACTGGTACTCGAAGTGCAGGTTGTCCGCGCTGTCCCAGTCATAATCGGGCGCCACCCCGGGCAGGAGTTGGGGGACGATGTAGATCTCGCGGTCATTGTCCTCCACCGGAAAGCAGATCTCGAAGCGCTCGCGCTCAAGCAGCATGAACAACCGGTCGATTTGCCCTTCCCGATACCCCTCGGCAGCGAGCACTTGACTGAAGAAGCTCCGGCGCAGCCGTCCGCACGCGCGTTGGACCTCATCGCGGTCCAGTACCCGATACAGGGCATTCACCGCCCACTGCGGGTCGATGACGATGAAGTCCTTCAACTCCGGGTCCCGGTCGAAATAGACGCAGGTGCCGACGAAACTCAGGAACCGCGCCAGGGTGCGGGCGTCGCCCTCGTCCGCAAGACCATGGTCGGCGCAGAGTGCAACGAACCGCTCGAAACTCAGGTGATGCTCCTCCCGCCGCGCCTCGATCGCCGCGCGTACCTGCTGCCAGGCGGCCGGCTGACGCTCTCCGACATGGGGTAGGTCCGAGAGCATTCGCTGGACCCGTTGGCGCACGGCCTCCAGGCGACCGTCGTCCAGGTTTGCCAGGTCCGCCTCCATCGTCTCCAAAGCAAGCTCAGGGAAGCGGCGCCGGTACTCGCCCAGATCGAAGTCGCTGACCTGCCTGCCGCCCTTCTCATGGAGCAACACCAGCACCGAGCTGCGCCGACCGCCCGCCCGGTCCTCTCCCAGCAGCCGGATCACCTTGAGCCAATAGTCGTAGTCCGTCTCCTGTCGGCGCGGGTCCGCCACCAGGACATAGAGTGCATTGGGGGTGAGAAAAAACTGGTGAGTGGCGTACTGGATCTCCTGGCCGCCGAAGTCCCAGATGTTGGCCGAGAACTGAACAGTCGGGTCGCGCGCCCAGGGAAAGGACCAGTCGCGATGGACATTGATGCCGAGGGTGGACTCGTCCTCCCGCGGCAGGGGTGCCGCCGGGTCCAGGAGCTTGCGGGCCAGGGTCGTCTTGCCGACGCCGCCTTCGCCGAGAATCAGGAGTTTGGCTTCGTAGAGTCTCGGCCCCTTTGACCGCAGGTAACGCAGGACCGCACGTACGTCTTGGTCATAAGCGGCTTGGAGTCCGTCGGACAGTCGTTGGCCATCAAGATCAAGGCTGTAAAGATAATCCAGCTTGCCGAGCGCCTCCGGAAGATCTTGGATCTTGTTCATTGAAAGACTGAGGCTGGTAAGGCCGCGCAACCGGTCCAGATCATCTGGAAGATCGGCGAGCTGATTGTATCTGAGATCAAGCTTCGTAAGGTATTTAAGGCTTGTCACTGCCGCAGGTAATCGGGTAAGTCGGTTACCGCTTAAGCTAATGCTCGTTAGTCCGTGGAGTCCACTCACCACATTTGGGAACTCGGTCAATTGATTGTCCGCGAGATTCAGATCAAGGATACCTTGCGGTAGGAGAGCGGACTTTAGCAGCTCGGCCAGGCGATTACGCGATAAATTCAATCCGACTAGATTGTTGAGTTTGGCAAGTGCTTCCGGGAGCGTATTGAGTCGATTATCCTCGAGGCTCAAAATAGCCAAGCCCTGAAGGCTGCCGAGTATTTCTTGTGCGCCCGTAAGCCGATTTCCTGACAGATCAAGACGCATGAGACCACGAAGTTGCTTAATCCCGAGAGACAACTCTCTCAATTGATTTCCGGCAAGATTTAGGCTTGATAATTCTTGAAACTTTCGAAAGTTATCGAATGAAGCGCCCCTGAGCTTCTTGGATAATGCGAGGTTAATTGATTCATTGCGAACATATCTTAGGTCGCCCATTCGATCACCTGGTAAGATACTCGTCGAGATTATCGTGCTCCCGATTATTCCTGCCGGATCGTGAACTTTTTCTGCACCAATCTGAAAATCTTTCAACTGAAAAAACCGAGTGATTTTCTCTGCCACGAGGAGAAGATAGTTAGCTTGCTTAGCGCGAACCTTCTCGCGACTCATGGAGTCATTTGATATACCGAATCCATATGACAAGTGCGATTTAAGTGCTTGGTCATCTAAATCCAGAGAGACTAGTCCTGTCTGCTGGAACAACGCCACTCCAAACGCGTTTAGCTTATTGTGCGACAGGTCAAGATCAACTAGCCCAGGAATGCGGCTAATACGACATGTCATATCGCCCCATTCATTATGCGATAATGATAGATGGATCAGTGATTTAAGTTGCTTTAGCGCTGCCGGCAGGTTGGCTATCGGGTTGTGAGAGAGATCGAGGCTGGTTAGTTTCTGAAGCTCAGCGACCTCCTTCGGCAAATCCACCAGTAAGTTGTTAGCCAAGTCGAGCGCGCTTAAATCTTGGAGCAAACCTATCTCAGCGGCTACTTTAGCGATCTTGTTGCGCGAGAGATAAAGATCGGTTAGTGCGCGCAATCGGCCGATGACTTCCGGCAGTTCGGTTAGCTCATTGTCCGAGAAGTTGAGCCTCTTCAGGTATTTGATCAGGCAGAGCGCTTCTGGTAGCTCTGAGATCTGGTTACCACCGAAATCAAGTTCGGTTAGTTCCCGCAGGCGACCGATGCCATCGGGCAGCCGAGCGATTCGGTTATCCCCGAGATCGAGATGAACCAAATTGGTTAGATCCCAAATCGCGCCCGGAACCTCCGTGAGCCACGCGGCCCGCAGCGAAAGCCAACGCATCCCGCGTCGCCCGACCTCAGCCAGAAAATCGGTCTCGCCGCCCAGATCCTCCCGCAAGATATGCAGCCCATAGACCACCCGCTCGCCCAACTGCCCCGCCAGATGGTGCCACTGAAGCGTGTCGATGATCAGCGGCGGCAGGGCCACATCCGGCAGGCGCCGGATCGGGTTGCGCCGCAGGTCGAGCGATTCCAGCCCGGCCAGCCGCTCCAGCGTTGGCGGCAGAGACTGGAGTGCGTGTCCGTGGAAGTCGAGCGTGCGCAGCCCCGGCAGGTCCAGCAACTCGGGCGGAAAGGCCGGCAGTGCAAAGCCGAGCGTGTCGGCGGACAGATCCAGGTGCGCAACACCGGCGGCGCGCGCCTCCTCGATCAGTTGCCGCACCAAGGGCGGGGTGGGGAATGAGTCCATGGATCGCCTGCGTCTGCTGCCAAGGTCGGAGGCCAAGCCTACTCCAGCAAGCTCCGGCGGGAAACGGTCGGTCGCGCGCGGCACCCCATGGCCGCGGCATTCCGGGGTCGCCGAAGTAGCGCGAAGCGGTTACCCTTGCCCCATCGCCCAACCCCAAGGGTGCCCTGACCTGCACCAGCGAACGGGTTCCGGAGACCAGGCATACAATGGCAGAGAGCAAACGGCATCCCAGCCGCGATCGGGATATGCTTAGCGCCCCGTGTCTTCTCGACCTGCTGGTAATCGAGTCCGAGGTTGCCGACCGGGCCGCCGTGTTCGGCAAATTGCGGTAAGCTGAAATCGTGACCACAGAATCGCCGCGCACCCTCGACCCGGATACGACGCTGGCCCTGCGTCTTTTTCTGGCGCACGTTGCAACACGCTACGCGGTCAGCGGCGCCTACCTGTTTGGCAGCCGCGCCAGGGGCGATTTTCGGGTGGACAGTGACGCCGATGTCGCGATCCTGCTGCGCGGCCAGCCAGGCGATTTTCTCGACACCAAACTGGACTTGGCGGATGTTGCGTATAACGTCCTGCTGGAGAGGGGAATCCGCATCCAGCCGCTGCCGGTCTGGGATCTGGAGTGGGCTCACCCGGAGACCTACTCCAATCCAAGATTGCTCGGGAACATTGTCGTTGCCCTGAATGAGACCATTCGCCTGATGCAGGAGATCGACGAGGTGATTGAGCAACACGGCGGCTGGCCGGGTGCCTTTGTCCTGAACAATAGCGCCGCGTCGTAACGGCCCCCACGATGATAACACCAACCCAGATTTCCGCAGCCGTGGACCGGCTCGCACACGCCGCCCGACCCGAGCGCATCCTGCTCTTCGGCTCCCACGCGCGCGGCGAGGCGCGGGAGGACTCCGATCTCGATCTGCTGGTCATCGAGTCCGAGGTGACGGACCGTGCGGCCGAAATGGTGCGCCTGCGGCGGGCGCTGCGGCCCCTGCGAATCCCTGTCGATATCCTGGTGTATTCTAGCGCGGACGTGGTGCGCTGGGGTAACCAGCCGGGAAGCGCGTTGTTCTTGGCGCTACGCGAGGGGAAGGTTGTCTATGGCTGAGCGGACCTTGGCGGAGATCTTCCTACTAACTGCGCGGCGCGACGAACAAGCGTTCAGTACGTTAGCGGACGATCCGAACCTGCACGATTCCCTGGCTGGCTTCCATGCCCAGCAGGCGATAGAAAAGGCGTTGAAAGCAGTCCTGGCGCACTCCGGTGTGTCGTTCCGCCGCACGCATGATATCGCCGAGCTATTGGACATGCTTGAGGATGCCGGACTGGCTGCGCCGCCCCATGCGGATCGTCTGGACGAACTGAATCCGTACGCGGTGGAAATGCGCTACGGACTGATCGAACCCAGCGGTCTGGATCGAGCTGCGACCGCGCGCTGGGTACAGGATGTCATCCGCTGGGCCGGTGGCATTATTCAAACCTGACGGCATTCGCCGGGAGACAGGAAGATGACAGTCGCCGAACGCATCTACCAAACCAGCCTCAATCTACCTGAGTGTGCGGCGCGCGAGGCGCTTGACTTCATCGAGTTTCTTGCTGTGCGGCATGGTCATGGAGAGTCCGCGATAGTTATCGAAAGCCGATGCGATGAAGCTGCACGACAGGAGGCGCTGGCCCATCTTGCGACGGTGCGCATCGACTGGGGCGGAAAACCGATTCCGAACCGGACGTCGCTCTATGACCACACGCGCAAGTGACATGGGAGCCTTTCTCGATAAGAACCCCTTTTCTGGTGCCCATGATGCCATGACGCGATACCTGAGCCAAGAACGGGGCATGGCGAGCCAATGAGCGGCGGTAAGGTGGTCACTGAGTCGGTGGTTCACTACTTCGTGGACGAGGCGGGTGATCCGACCCTCTTCAATAGCAGGGGCCGGTTGATCGTCGGCGACGAAGGTTGCTCCCGTTATTTCATACTCGGCAAACTGGAGATTGACGAGCCGGACGTCCTCTCCGCGCAGTTGGAGACCTTGCGTCAAGAATTGCTGGCTGATCCTTATTTTAAAGCCGTGCCCTCGATGCGGCCGGAGAGACGGAAAACGGCGCTTGCTTTCCATGCCAAAGACGACATCCCGGAAGTTCGCCGGGAGGTCTACAGGATCTTGCTCAATGCGGAGGTGCGATTTTATGCCGTGGTGAGGGACAAGACTCACCTGGCGACTTATGTGCAACAACAGAACGCGCGGGATACCGGCTATCGCTACAGTCGGCCGGGGATATAGGGCTTGCGGATCGAGACCCACAAACCACACGGCATGAAGCCGAATTTCGTCCCTGGCCTGAGGCGCAAGATAGGCCAGGCGGCGCCGGAGTTCAAGCCCGGCATCGAGGGGCTGGACCGCGGCGGCTAGCCGTCCGCCAGCAGGTCGGCCAGCGCGAGTTCGATGGCATCGAACGGCGGGATGCGGCCACGGCCCTGATCCTTCAGGGTCGCGATTTCGCGCCAGTCCCCGCCGTCCAGGGCATAGGCGACCAGCGTCCGGTCCTCGGGCCAGATCAGCCAATAGAAAGGCACCCGGTGGCGTTTGAGCAATTGCGGCAGGTGGCGGGTGTCCTTGCGCTCGTGGCCGGGGGAGACGATCTCGCAGACCCAGTCCGGCGGCAGGTCGATGACCCCGGCGGGCGGTTGCGGCAGACGTTCGCGGCGCCAGCCGGCCAGGTCGTGCGACGGACACTCGTGGCCCTCATAGGCAACGCTGATTTCGGTTGCGAACCACCAGCCGCCGCCCGGGCCCCCGGCACGATCGAAGGGCCCGAGCTGACGCGCGGTGCGCATTTGTGTCTGTCCATGGGCGAACCGCGTCATCGGCCGGCGCACGATCTCCCCGCTGATCAGTTCCACCCGCTCCTCGGGTGACAGCAGCAGGTCATCGAGTGTCTTGCGTTTCAGCGCTTCCACCGGTTACCTCCAGCCACGACGGCTACACTAAGTCCCCATGGTGCCGCAACCGCCGCGCCGCCGCCAGTTTCCAAGCGGCTTCACTCAATGGCAGTGACACAGCAGGATCCACCGATGTGAAGCCGCGCCTGAGCGCCCCGGAAAACGTTCCAGGCGGGGCGAATGCCCGCCCGGCATTAAGGAACTGGACCGCAGCGGCTAGCCGTCCGCCAGCAGATCGGCCAGCGCGAGTTCGATGGCATCGAACGGCGGGATGCGGCCACGGCCCTGATCGTTCAGGGTCGCGATTTCGCGCCAGTCCCCGCCGTCCAGGGCATAGGCGACCAGCGCCAGGTCCTCTGGCCAGATCAGCCAATAGAAGGGCACCCGGTGGCGTTTGAGCAATTGCGGCAGGTAGCGGGTGTCCTTGCGCTCGTGGCCGGGGGAGACGATCTCGCAGACCCAGTCCGGCGGCAGGTCGATGACACCGGCGGGCGGTTGTGGCAGGCGTTCGCGGCGCCAGCCGGCCAGGTCGTGCGACGGGCACTCGTGGGCCTCGTAGGCGACGCTGACCTCGGTCGCAAACCACCAACCGCCGCCTGGACCGCCCCGACGGCTGAACGCGGCCAGCTCCCGCGATGTCTGGCTTTGCGTATACGCATGTGCGAACCGCGTCATCGGCCGGCGCACGATCTCGCCGCCGATCAGTTCCGCCCGCTCCTCGGATGACAGCAGCAGGTCATCGAGTGTCTTGAGTTTCAGCGCTTCCACCGGTTACCTCCAGCCACGACGGCGATACGGAGTCATCATGGTGCCGCAACCGCCGCGCTCGCGCTAGGATCCACCGATGAACTTAGCCACTCACCTCGGAATCATCCTCGCCGCCTGCCTGCTCGACGCCTTGTTCGGCGATCCGGTCTATCGCCTGCACCCCGTGCGGCTGCTGGGTGCCTTGAGCCTTGCCGCGGAGCGTCTGCTCTTTGCCGTCGATCTCAATGGTCGACTTGGGGGCCTGCTGCACTGGCTGCTGGTGGTCGGTGGGGCGCTCGTGGTTTGGTGGGGTGTCCGCCTGGGGCTTGCGTGGTGGCATCCCTGGCTGACCTTGGCCTGGGACTGCTTCATCGCCTACAGCCTGTTGTGCATGCGGGACCTGCTCATTCATGGACAGCGGGTGCTGGAAGCACTGGACGATCTGCCGACCGCGCGCCGGCGGCTCGGGATGCTGGTCGGCCGCGAGACGGATCAACTCCAGCGCGACGGCGTGGTGCGCGCCACCATCGAGAGTCTGGCGGAGAACCTGACCGACGGGGTCCTGACCCCGCTGTGGGCGCTGTGTCTGTTCGGGCTGCCGGGGCTGATCCTGGTCAAGGCGGTGTCGACGCTGGATTCGATGGTCGGCTACAAGAACGCGCGCTATGCCCGCTTCGGCTGGGCGGGTGCGCGCTCCGACGATCTGGTGCACTGGCTGCCGGCGCGCCTCTCGGTTCCCTTGATCGGGCTGGCCGCCGCCTTGCTCCGGCTGCACCCCCGCCTTGCTGTTCAGGCCGCTTGGCGCTACCACGCCCGCTTGCCGAGCCCCAACTCCGGCTGGAGCGAGGCCGCCTGTGCCGGCGCCCTGCGGGTACGGTTGGTCGGACCGGCGCGCTATCACGGTGCATGGGTGGAACGCGACTGGATCGGCGACTCCGACTGGCCGGCCGATCTGAACGGCAGCCACCTGCGCCGCGCGCTGCGCCTGATTCTGGTGTGCTGCGTGCTGGCGCTGCTGGCCGGATTGGCGCTCGCACCGCTGCGGCCGCTATTGCCTTGGTGATGAAACAAGGGCCTGCACGTTGACGGTAACGGCCATGAAGGGGCTGCCCGACACCCCCGAACATGAAAGATCATGCGCCCGAGACGGCAGAGAAAGGTCGATCAAGCTCTTGGAGACTCGATCACGCTCGGTAACGTGACCAGCCAGCACTGCCTCGCACCCCGGAATGGCTCGTTGGAGACCGCACGGTAAACAGACCCAGGCGCCCTGCGCCTGGCTGCATGCGAAAGCCGCGCGGGCCATGATCAAGGCACTGGTGGCGGGCGACACCCCGTCACAGGTCTTGTGCCATGCCAGCCAGCATGACATGCAAGCGTTTGGGGCGGAGCTTTGTCCGCGGCCACCCCAATCTTTCACGATAAGCCTCGACCTCCCGTGCGGGAAGCTCGGACGCCGACCGCAACGATGATCAAAGCCGCGCCGCGGAACCCCCGCTCTACCGGCTCAGTTGTAAACCAGCTCCGACCAACGCTTTTCGTCGATCAGCGTCTGCTTGCATGCCTTCCAGGCGTCGGCCGAGCCGGCCTGATCCGCCATGACCTTGTCCAGCACGGTGGCGATGCGCCCGAGTCCGGCGACGAACACATGGGTCTTGGGGTCCTGAATCAGTGCCCAAGCCTCGGCCGCGTGCTCAGCCAGCCCTTGCTCCAGGGCGTCGGAGGAGCGCATCAGCGGACGCTGGGCCAGCGACTTGAAGGCCTTGAAAGTGGCCTCGTCGTAATAGTGGGCGAGATCGGTGGTCTCATCGTTGGCGTACATGAGGTCGAGTCCGGTCCGGCCGCCGTAATAGAGGCGCACCTGACCCTGCCAACCGCCGCGGCGTTCGTAGATGAGTTGGGCGAAGGCGCGGAAGGGCGCGATGCCGGTCCCGGTGCCGATCATCAGCAAATTGGCGTTATTATCCAGCGGCATCTTGAATGGGCTGAGATAGGGCCCGCTGATCGTCAAGCGGTCGCCGGGTTTGGCATCGCAGAGGTAATTGGATGCGATGCCGGGGTAACGCTCACCGCTCACCTCGTCGATAGAGAAGCAGCGGCGCACCAGGAGGTCCAGGGCGACGCCCGCATCCTGCGGCACGCTGCGCGCATTGGCGATCGAATAGCGCCGCACATGATAGGGGTTGCCGAATGGATGAGGACCGGGGACGACTACCCCAATACTCTGACCCTCAACGAACTGGAAGGCCGGATCCAGTACCTGGACCGACAGATGGCGCACTTCATCGGCAGCGGCCGGAGTGATGCGCTTACTTTCTTTAATGATCGCCTCAGTGGTGGGGCCGATATCGGCCGGCAGCTCGCTCATGCAGTGCTCCAAATGGATGGTCTTGCCAAATAGTGTTGATTGCGCTGATCAGCCGACGGCTGATCACGAGTGCTCAATCGCGTTCGCAGCTTCCCTTACCGCAGGAGCAGCCCCCGCCGCACCCGCCATCGCCGCGGAAGGGGCCTAATTCCGGGTAGCGCCGCGCAAAACGGGCATAGGCCGCCTGCACCCAAAGCCAGCCCAGCATGACGGCGAAGATGACCAGGGATGCGGTGAGCGCCTTAACCATGGGAGCCCCCCAGTCCGGCGAAACCCATGAAGGCCAGGGACAGTAGCCCCGCGAGCATCAGAGTCAGGGCCGCGCCCTGGCTCACGTCCGGCACCCGTGCTAGAGCCAGCCGTTCGCGCAGCCCGGCCATCAGCATCAGGGCCAGGGTAAATCCGGCCCCGGCTCCCAGGGCATAAACCAGACTCTGGATAAAATCGTATTCTTTTTGTGTCTGAAACAACGCCAGGCCGAGGACCGCGCAATTGGTGGTGATGAGCGGCAGGAAGATACCTAACGACCGGAACAGAGCGGGGCTATAGCGCTTGACGAACATCTCGACGAGCTGCACGGTCGAGGCGATGACCGCGATGTAGCAAATCAGCCGCAGGAACTCGAGTTCTAGGTTGACCAGTAGCCAGTTGATCCCGAACGCCGCGGCGGAGCTGACCAGGAGCACGAAGATCACCGCTAACCCCATGTTCCAGGCCGTCTCTTTCTTCGACGAGACACCCAGGAAGGGGCAGATGCCGAGAAACATCGCCAATACGAAGTTGTTGACGATCGCGGCGTTGAGGAAGATCGACGGGAGCGACTCAGCGTGCATTGGCGGGAACTCCAGTCGGCGCATCGGCGCGACGCTCGCCGCGTTGCTTGATCCAGTTGAACAACAAGAGCCAGGCTCCGAGCACGAAAAAGCCGCCGGGGGGCAGGACCATCACGACCCAGGGCTGGAATCCTGCGCCGAACAGGTGCAGACCGAACAGGGTACCGCTGCCCAGGATTTCACGCACCGACCCCAGCGCGAACAGGGCGATCGTGAAGCCGGCACCGATTCCCAAGCTGTTCACCAGAGTCGGCACCAGACGCTGCTGCGAGGCATAAGCCTCGGCGCGGCCCAGGATGATGCAGTTGACTACGATAAGCTGGATGAACGCGCCCAGCGCGGCATAGAGGTCCAGACTGATGGCCTGAATGGCGTAGTCCACGATGGTCACGAAGGTCGCGATGATCACGATATAGCTCGCGATCCGCACCTGCTTGGGAATCCAATTCCGCAGCCAGGAAATCAGCGCCCCCGAGCCGGCAAGCACGAAGGTCGTCGCGAGCCCCATCGAGATGGCATTGATCGCCGAGTTAGACACGGCCAGTGTCGGGCACATACCGAGCAGCATGACGAAAACCGGGTTCTCTTTCCAGAGTCCCCGAACGAAGGTATCCAGACTCAGATCTTCCTGGTGTTTCGGCAATTCGGCCATGGTGTCAGTCCTGCCCGGTGTGGTTGGCCGCGGTGAGCTTCGCGAGATCCCGCTGGATCGCCGGCGCTGCTCGTTGTGCGGCGGTATTGGCCGCTTTACCCATGGCATTGGAGGAGAGGGTTGCGCCACTGATGGCGTCGATCTGCCAGGGGTGGGTCTTGCTGCCGTTCTTGACGGTCACAATGGGGTTGATGAGCGCCGTCCCATCGGCGTTCAGCTTGGCATCAAGCGCTTTCAGATTCTCCAGAAACGCCGGATCGGTCTCCAACTTGTCACCGAATCCCGGTGTCTCGGTCATCTGCAATATCTTGCTGCCGACGATGCATTGGCAGCCGGGGTCGTAATTGAACAGCACGGTCACCGGCCCGGCGTAGCCGTTGCCAACACCGGTGATCGCGACGCCCTTGAGTTGGTCGGCCGCATCATAAGCGGCATAGATCAGTTCGCCCTGAACACCCTCCCCCGCCGGTGCCAACCCCGCGTCGGTCAGGACGAAGTCGCGCTTGGTGACGGCGCCCGGAACGACCCGGAAGACCGCCTGCTCGGTGCGCACGCGCTGATTCTCCGCGATGATCGGCAGCGTGAATTGATAGGCCAGCACCACCAGCAGACCGGAGATCAGCGAGATCCCCCCCAGCGTGCGCAGCATGGCGAAGGTCGGCGTTGCATCCGGCGGGGCCTGCGGTGCCTCGACTTGTACGTCATTGGTCATAGTCGGAAAAAACCTGTTGATCCTGAGAACGTCCGGTCACCCGCGCGTTGCGGTGACCGCGCTGATCCACCCTGACGGCGGTGGCTGCATCCCGGCACCGCGCGGTCCCGGACGGTGCGGCCCCATCGCGAGCCGCGGGCACACCCGCGGCCGGGGATCAGGACTTAGCGCGCGCCTTTTTCACCGCCCCATAGACTCGCGGCTGAGTCCAGGCCGAGATCAACGGACCGGCGGCATTGCCGAGCAAAATGGCATACATCACCCCCTCCACCAAGCCGCCGAAGAGCCGGATGATCACCGTCAGCGCACCGATGAACACGCCGTAGATGATCGCCCCCCAGGGCGTCACCGGCGAGGCCACCATGTCGCTGGCCATGAACCAGGCGGCGAGCATCAGACCGCCGGACGAGAGGACGAACCAGGGCGAGGGATAGACGCCGGGATCGACCAGCCAGAACGGCAGCGCGGTGAGCGCGGCACCCGCCAGCACGCTGACCGGGATGCGCCAGTCCAGACAGCCGCGCCAGGCCAGCCACAGACCGCATACCAGGATCAGCAGGGCCGAGGTCTCGCCCGCCGAACCGGACACCAATCCGGCGAAGGTGTCCCAGGCCGGTGTTTCGACATGCTGGAACTTCTGCATCGCCAGGGGTGTCGCCCCAGTCCAGGAGTCGACGCCCAGTCCGGCGATCCAGTCAGTCACCGACTCCGGCCGCATGAAGGGCGCGGTCAGCGTGGTCGGGATCAGTTCGACGAAGCGGCTCGGGGCGAAAGCCGGGGTCCAGGTGGTGATGGCCACCGGAAACGCGGCCTGGACGAAGGCCCGGCCGATCAGAGCCGGATTCATCACGTTGTAGCCCAAGCCGCCGAACAGCGCCTTACCGAGCCCGATGCCGACGAAGGCCGCCACCGCGGCCATCCACAATGGAAAGCCGGGCGGCAACGTGAGTCCGAGCAGGATGCCGGTGATGACCGCCGACCAGTCGGCCACCGTATTGCCCGCCCCGCGCAGGCGCGAGAACCAGGCTTCGGTGGCCACCGCGGCACCGGTGGTCGTCGCCAACAGCAGGGCGGCGCTGAGGCCGAACTGCCAGATGGCGAAGGCACAGATCGGCAGCATGGCGTACACCACGCTGCGCATGATCTGCTGCACATTGAGCGCCCGCTTGAGGTGCGGGGAGGTGCGGATCTCGATGCCTTTGACCATGGCGGATTAGTTCTTCCTCTCCCGGTTGATCGACTTGGCGATACGGAAATACTGAGTCAGCGGGATGTTCGATGGACAGACATAGGCGCAACTGCCGCACTCGAAGCACTGATCCAGATTGTAGCCCTGGGCCATGAGCCCATACTCGCGCGCCTGCGCCAACTCACCCAGCATGGATGGATTGAGGTTGATTGGACAGGCCTTGAGACATTCGCCGCACTTGATGCAGGGGTAGACCTGGCGCCGCGCCGGATCGTCCTCGTCGCGCTCCAGGGCCACGATCCCGGAGACGCCTTTGGTCACCGGCACATCGATCGAGGACACCGACATGCCCATCATGGCCCCACCCAGAATCACCTGACCCAGGGTTGGCTTGATCCCGACATGGTTCAACAGGAAACGCACCGGGGTGCCGATCGGCACCATGAAGTTGCCGGGGTTGGCCACTGCCGGCCCGCTCACCGTCACCACCCGCTCGATCAGGCCGCGGCCCTTGGGCAGCAGATCGCCGATCTGCGCCAGGGTGCCGACATTGAACACCGCCACGCCCACATGGGCGGGCAGGCCGCCGACCGGCACCTCCTTGCCGAGCAGACTCTTGATGAGCATCTTCTCGGCACCCTGCGGGTATTTGCTCTCGACCGCCTCGGCGGTGATCGGCAGATTGGCGGGCAGCTTGGCGCGGATTTGATCCACCGCGTTCAGCTTGTTGTCCTCCACCCCGATGATGGCCCGCTTGGCCCCCGTAACCCGCATGATCAACCGGATGCCGCGCACCAGGGCGTCGGTCTGCTCCAGCATCACCCGGTGGTCACAGGTGAGATAGGGCTCGCACTCGCACCCGTTGACGATCACCGTATCGATCACCGCGTCCTTGGGCGGCATGAGCTTCACATGACTGGGGAAAGCGGCGCCGCCCAGGCCCACCAGACCTGCCTCCTGCACCGCCGCCACCACCTCCTCATTGGTCATGGAATCGATGTCGTGGCCGGTGTCGAACAGCACCTGCTGCGGGTCCGCCTGGTAGACCTTGAGATAGATGGCCATCGTCTTGGGGCCTTCCGGGGTCGGCGCCAGGTCGATCGCCTGAATCACCCCGGTGGCCGGCGCGTGCATGGGCACCGAGACGAACCCCGCGGCGCGGGCGATCGGCTCGCCACGCACCACCTCCTGACCGACCTGCACCAGGGGCTGCGACGGCGCCCCCCGATGCTGGGCCAGCGGCAGGACCAGCACCGGCGCGAACGGCAGACGCCGGATCGGCTTGTCAGCCGTCCATTCTTTATGCTCCACGGGATAGATCCCGTGGGGGAAGGTCTTGCGCTTGCGGAAGATCCGCAGCAGCCCGGACCCATGGCCGCCGGGGCGGGCGGAGGCCGGGCGCAGACCGGCGAGCATGCGCGCGATCATTGGCCGCCAGGTGCCGCCCGCCCCTTTCGGCGGGTCTTGTGAGGTGCCGTTGCTCATGGCTACTGGTATTTCTCCGCCCGCTTGATCAGTTTATCGACCCCGGCCTCGGCCGGATTGAAGGGCGTTCCCGGATGAATGCACCCGGCGGTGCACTTCTCGGCCGCCTTGACGATATCCTTGAAGGGCCCGCCGCGGGCATCCGCCACCTCGGCCTGCTTGGCCCCGTTGTACTTGAAGATCTTCGGGTTGATGTTGATGCACTCGTCGCAGGCCGTGCACTCCGGGGTATCGATCCACACCGGCGACCAATCCCCGGCACCGGCACCGGCACTGTCGGCCTGGATGCCGATGCCGCCGTTGCCGCCGTGTGCGACCAAGGCTCCCATGTCCCCACCGGCCATCGCGAGCAGGCTGCTGGTGAGCTTCTGGGCCATTTCGGCCTTGGCCTGATTGCGGATTTGTTCCACGTCGACCTGATTGAGTTGGCCGCAGATACCGCGTAACTGCGACCAGTAGCCCCGGCGTTCCTCGGTCGAGAGCACCAGTTCCGCGGCCACCAGGACGCGCATCAGCCGGTTCTTGCCGTCCACTCCCCAGATGTAGGGGAACATCCCCTCCCGTTCGTCTTCGGACAGATCGAGGAACTCCGCCAAGGGCACCATGGAGTCGTTCCAGGTCTCGGGCGGCGCCTTACGGAAGTGCTTGCGGAAGCGCCCCTCGCTCATCGCGAAGTCGGCAAAGGTGAAGGGCACGGTCATTTCGGCTGGCGCGCCCTTGTCGTCGGTGTACTTCAAAGTCCAGGAGATCCAGTCCTGGTCGATGTTCGGATTACCCTCGACCGAGCAGCACTCCTCGAAGGTGGTACCCGCGTCCGGGTCGAACCGGAACAGCGGATACGCGCGCGACTCCACGGCCATCCGCGCCTGACGGGTGGACATATCGTCACCGATCCCGTGTTCCGGCTGGCAGGAGCTGTAGACATTGAACAGGGTCGGATGGCGACTGTTCAGACCGTCGATATAGCCTTCCAGCAAATGGGTCATATGCGAGGTCGCGCTGGACAGAACGAAGCAGCCGCGGTGCGCCGCACCGATCAGCGCCACCTCCTTGCGGATCTCGGTCTTGCCCCGCCCGACCTTGCCGTAGGGCGCCATGTCCGCCACCTGGCCGATGAAGCCGGAGGTACAGGACTGACCACCGGTATTGGAATAGACCTGGGTATCGAGCACCAGGACCTTCACCGGATGGGACGAGGCGAGGACGCGCGAGAGGTTCTGGAACCCGATGTCGTACATGGCCCCGTCACCGCCCACCGCGACCACCGGCGGACACAGCCGCCACTCCTCTTCGCTGAACTGCTTCCAATCGTAATAGGTGAAGAACTTGTGATGCTCGGCCTCGTTGTACTTGCCTTCCAACTCCAGCCGCGCCATCCGCACCGCCTTGAAGCCCTCGGCCATCTTGCACATGTGGCCCTCGAAGAGCCCGAGCGCGATGGATGGCGAATCCTGGAACAGGTGATTGGTCCAGGGGAACGGATAGGGATTGTAGGGCCAGGTGGAACCCCACACCGAGGTACAGCCGGTGGAGTTCACGATGCCCATGGTCGAGCGCGGCTGCGGCTTGGTGTATTGGGTTTTGAGATGCCGCAGCTTATCGAGCAGTCCGGTGACCCAGCGCAGCCATTCCGTATCGACCGGCTGACCGCTGCGGTCCAGTTGAGCGGAGAGGTCCGACAGGGTGAGGTCGGTATGCTTACTGCTGTCGAGCGCCCGCACGATGGCGGCGCTGTCGCTCAGGTTGACCCCGGCGGCGAGCTTGAGTCGCACATGGGTTTCCAGCCGGTTGATGAGGTCATCGATCTCGGCCAGATGGGCCTTGACCCGCGGCTGCATCAGAGCGGCAACCGTGGCGGTGAAGAGATGGATGACCGTCTTCTCGCCGCAGCCCATGCAGGAGCCGTCACCCGAGACCATCGACTGGTAATTGTCCTTGTCGAGCAACAGGGTCTCCAGCGCACCCACCTTGCCGTCCAGATCGTCGATGCGGATGAACGACGGGTCGGTGGTCGGCAGCGCCAACCAGGTCTTCCAGCGGGCCTGCATCTGCACGATGCTGTCGGGGGTCTGGGGCTCGGCGATCAGGGCGCCGTCGCCGCAGACCTCGATGCATTCCATGCAGCCTTTGCAGGTATAGGGATTCACGGTGATGCTGAAGAGCCCGCCGGTGCCCGACTGCTTCTTCTCACGATTGGTCCAATACGGCTTGGTGACGGCGAACTGGTAATCGCCCAGCGCGGCCATCATCAGGCCCATTTCCTTTTCCAGAACCGGCTTCTGCTCCGGCTCACCGCTGAAGGCCGCCAGGGTTTCGAGCACCGCCCGATCCATCAGGGTGCGCATATCGGCGGCTTCCCCGGCACCCGCGATCAGTTCACGCAGGCGCTTCTCCACGGCGCGGGTCTCGCGGCGCAGGTGCTGGGTGGGCAGGGTCCGTTCGACCCGGTTGATGGCGGTGGCGAAGATATCGGAAATGGTGTTCACCAGGCCCGGGATGGCACTGTCCGGGCACACGGAGAAACAGTTGCCGCAGGCGGTGCAGTTTTCCGGAAGGTATTTCGGATAGTCGAACCGGATCTGTGTCATGTCACGGTAGACGCCGGTGGAGGCCGGCATCAGCGACACGGCCATCTGCGGGTCGACCAGATTGTCGCTGCCGCGGCCGGTGGCATAGAAGACGCCGGTCTGCTCCCAGAACCGATGCACGTCGGTGATGCCGCCATCACCCTCGGGCAACGCCTTCAGCATGACCGGCAGCCCCGGTGTCTTGCGCGAGATGAGTTGACCGGCGATGACCGGCTTGTCCTTGATCTCGACGATCTCGTCGAAGCCGCGGCGCACGATGCGCAGGTTGTCCTGCACCACCCGCTCGCCCTTGCCGCCGAATTTCTCGCGCAACTGATCGCCGATCGCCGTGAACAGGCCCTCCTCGGTGAGTCCGGACCGCTCCATCAGGGGCGAGGCCGCAAAGAAGGCACCCTGGAAGGCATTGCCCTGCATGCGGTATTGCATCTCGACATCGGACGCCTCTTCACGGGCGATCTTGAACCCGTCGATATAGAAGACACGGATCCCATTATCGATCATGAATTTGCGGGCCTGCGGCGGAAAACTCGCCCACACCTGCTCGGGATTGTCGAGGCTCGACTGAACGATGAATGAGCCGCCTTTATCGAGCCCGGAAAGCGGGTTCGAATGGGTGAACACATTGGGGTCAGGCGACATCACCACATCGACATAGGTGTATTCGCAATTGAGCCGGATTTCCTCCGGAGCGGCGGACAGGAAGTAGGTGGTCGGCTGACCCTTCTTTTCCGAACCGTATTTGGGATTGGCTCGGATATCGAAACCGAGCAGTTCATAGAGCGTCATGGCCAGGTTCTTGCCCGTGGTCACGGCACCCCAGCCGCCGACCGAGTGCATGCGCACCGTGATGGCGCCCTTGGGCAATAGATTGGGATTCTCGCTGCCGCGCAGCGCCAGATCCCCAATACCGGGATAGGCATCGGTCAGCCGATGGATACGGATTTCATCCTTGGGATCGGCCGCCTCGCGCACGAAATCGACCGACAGATAATAGAAGCTGCGGCGCTTGCCGTTCGGCAGCATGTTCTCCACCGCGGCGATCAGACCCTCCGGCTGCAGATCGCGCGACCCCAATCCATAGCAGCCGGAATAGAGTCTGGGCATGTCGCCCTGCTTGTAGGTGGGATACGCCGGATAGGGGAGCGCTTCGCCCTTGCCCACGGCGGCATTTTCAAGGCATTTGGCGAGTGCCGCGCGAACCTCGCGCATGATCGGCAAATCTTCAGCCAACGGCTGATCGGTCCGTTCGAGCACCGCCACACCACGCTTGCCCTGGAGCAGACGGGCGATCAGATCGCCCGGGAAGGGGCGCCACATGGTGAGATTCACCACGCCGACCTTGAGCTTGCGGGTGTCGCGCAGATAGTCCACGACCGCCTCGGCCTGAGTCACCATACTGCCCTGACCCAGAATCAGATACTCGGCGTCATCGATGCAATAGCCGCTGGCCCGCCGGTAGCGCCGACCGGTGAGATTGTAGTATTCGTCCATCGCCCGATCGGCGATCCCCTCGATGTGATCGAAGAAATAGGGACGCTGGCCGGCCACCGCCTGCATATAGGCATCCTGGTTCTGCACCGGGCCGGACAACGCCGGGTTGTCCACGTCCCACAGCATGGGGACGCGCCGCCGGGTTTCTCCGTAGATCATCTTCTGTGCCGGCGTGGGACAAGGAATAATGTCGTCCGGACGACCCAGGTATTCGGCGATCAGTTCACGCTCCGGGACACGCAGCGGCTCGATCAGGTGGGTGGTCAGAAAGCCATCCTGGCCGACCGCGGCGGGGGTGAGCGAGAGTTCAGCCACCTTGCGCGCGATCACGCTCAGGTCCGCGGCCTCCTGGGCACTCTTGCCGAAGACCTGAAAAAAGCCGGTATCGTCGATACAGTGGTAATCATCGTGGCCGCAGTGGACGTTCAGTGACGCCTTGGTGATGGCGCGGGCACCGATGTTGAGCACATAGGGCAGCCGCTTGCCGACCGCCCCATAGAGCGACTCGTGCATGAAGGCCACGCCCTGGGCGGAGGAGAAATTCACCGCCCGCAGGCCGGTCATCGACATGCCGGCGGTCACCGCGGCGGCGGCATGCTCGGATTCGGGTTCGACGAAGATCAGCGGATTACCGGAAATGTTGATGTGGCCGGCAGCCACCTCCTCGGCCCAGTATTCACCCATCTGTGTCGATGGCGTGATCGGATAAGCCCCCGCGGCGTCCGACGCCTCCCGCTCGCACATGATCACGGCCGTGTTGCCGTCCATCGCCATACGAATACCTGGGTATTTGAACTGTTTTTCGTCTTTCTTAGCGGACATGGGGCTTCTCGTGTGGTGGGCTGTCGGCGATCGATTGCCAGCCTTCAACTGATAAAAACGTCAAGGCGCCAAACGCGCCAAGGATCTCTGTCGCGGTCGCGTGTCGACCGGCCGCAAGCACCGCGCTTGCGTTGTCAACGGCGCGGCAACCATCCGAATTGAGCAAACTGGGGGGATGCGGGCAACGTCTGCGCAGACGCCGGCCGCTTCCTCGAAACGGTCAGGCCGTCGGCAAGGCGGCTTTACGGATGACCTTCTTCGCATCCCGCCCCTTGAGCTTGGAGCCATCCGCTTCAAGCCAGACGATCGCTCCCGTCGGGCAGCGTTCGATCGCCACATGGGACGCGAGGGCGTTCTTCGAGTAGTCGATCACCGCCAGATTGTCCTTGATTTCGATCAGACCCTCGGGCGAATCCTGAGCACAGCGGCCACAGGCGGTGCATACCACGTCGCAGTCCGCCTCGGCGACGTCGCCGATGCCATGACTGAGACAGGCAACCCAGAGGCGATGGCTGACCGGGTGCAGACTCAGCAGATTCTTAGGGCAGACCTCGACACAGTCGCCGCAGGCCGTGCATTTCTGTGTATCCACGATCGGCAGACTGAAGCTATCGAGTTTGATGGCGCCGAAATCACAGACCGTCATGCAGTCGCCAAACCCCAGACAACCCCAGGAGCAGCCTTTGCCGCCACCCGACACCAAGGCCGCGCCCCGGCAGGACTTGACCCCGCGGTAGGACGCCTTGGTGTAGGCCACGTGGCTGCCGCCGGCGCAGGCGAGTCGCGCCACCTGACGCTCGGCAAAACCCACGGCGACACCCAAAAAGTCGGCGATGAGCTGATTCATGGACCCGGCGTTGACCGTGCAGGCACCGGGGGCGGCATCGCCGCGGATCACGGACTCGGCGAACTGCCGGCAACCCGGACTGCCGCAGGCACCGCAGTTGGCCCTGGGCAGCAATTCCTCCACTTGATCGATGCGAGGATCTTCAAAGACATAGAGTCGCTTGTTGGCGACAACCAGGATGCCCGCCAGGGTCAGACCAAGGACGGTCATGAAGCCGACGGCGGTCAGGATAGGTTCAATCAGAATGGGTTCCATAGAGGCTTGAGTATGACCCGATCACGGTGAACCGCCGGACGCTACGTCACCTGCGCCGACCCGCGGGACGGGCCTGATAACCGGGCGCTGGGAACGTCAGCCAAGTCGGTAACTGAATGACTCGGGATGGTAATGTTTTATCAACACCAAAATTGTCCTTTTCGTTAATGGTGAGTATAGAAATCAGCAGAAGCGATCCGGCGCGGCCTGATGAAACCTAGAGATCAATGGATGGTCGAGATGTCAACCATTTTAATTACATGGTTTAGCGCCACCGACGATCACTCGGCGCCGACCCCGGAATCGAAGAATCCACTATACGCTTATATTCGAGAATTCTTATTAATCTCAATGAAGAGCCTTGACAGATCGATGATTCGCTGAGTCGCATTCTTGACCGCGCCTCTTAAACCGGGTCCGGCGCAAAATCCGTAATTTCCATCGCATACCACGCCGGGCGCGGTTTAGTCGCGACCGCGGGTCCGGGACGCGTAGCACGGGAGTAAACTCCGCGCTTCTTCATCGCCGACCGCCGCGTCATGGCTCCCCTTGTCCTCACCGTGTTCCTGCTGGTCTATCTCGGGATGATCCTGGGCGGACTGCCGTTCCTGAAGCTCGATCGGACCGGGGTCGCGCTGCTCGGGGCCATCGTCCTCGTGGCGAGCGGGGCGGTGACCGAGGAGGCCGCGCGCGCGGCGATTCATACGCCGACGCTGGCGTTGTTGTTTTCGTTCATGGTGGTGTCCGCCCAACTGCGGCTGGGCGGCTTCTACGACTGTCATTCGCCGACTATCTCGCCCAAGCCGCGCTGCCGACCGGGTTAGGACTGGCGGTGGCCTGGGGCCTGATCCTGGTTCTCACACGCGGGCGCTGGGCACTGCCCGACGGACTGCCCAGGGCCTTTGCCGCCCCGGAGCCGCAGGCCGAGCCCGGCCGACGGCTCGACCGTTGGCAGAGTGCCAAAGGGCTCGCGGTCGCCGCGCTGCTGTTCGCCGCCTTCCTGTTCGTGCCCTGGCCGCGCGACCTGCTGGCCCTGGCCGGGGCCGGATTCCTGCTGACCAGTCGGCGGCTGCACTCCCGGCGTATGCTCGGGCTGGTCGACTGGGAACTCCTAGTGCTCTTCATGGGATTGTTCGTCGTCAACCACGCGCTTCAGGCGACCGGCATCCCGGCACAAGCGGTGACTGAACTCGCCGCCGTCGGCATCGACCTGCGGGACCCGGCGCCGTTGTTCGCCGCCGGCTTTCTGCTGAGCAATCTGGTCTCCAATGTCCCGGCCGTCATGCTGCTGCTGCCGACCGCCACCCACCCGTTGGGCGGCACCCTGCTGGCGCTCTCCAGCACCCTGGCCGGCAATCTGTTCATCGTCGGCAGCATCGCCAACATCATCGTGGTCCAGGCCGCGCAGCGGCGCGGCATCCCGATCGATTGGCGGCGCCATGCGCGCATCGGCGTGCCGGTAACCCTGTGCACCCTCGCGGTGGCCGCGGTCAGCCTGTGGCTGGGGGTGCGGGTCTGAAGGGGGCGCAGCCTGGTGTCCGGTGGGCCTGCGCGTCACTCACCACCAATCCGGCGGTAACCACGGGAGCGCCGCACAGCAGCGCCGCCACCACTACGGGGGTTATCCTCTTTCAGGCCGCTTGTTAGCCCAGGCGATGGAGTACCGCGATGTTTGTACTGTAGGGGAAGCCCTCATGATACGTCCGATCAATCAGGCCATTGTTTGCCAGTAATGATGTAACAGTTTGATAACTGACATTGAAGTTGGCAGCTGCGTCTTCAACGGCTTCCTCAGAAAAATCATTTTGTAAAAACTCTAGCAACCCATTGATAGGGCATAAAAAATCGGCAGAAAATGCTCTCTGATATTTTTGTCTTGCGGTGCCTAGATCTGTGTTAGTCAACCAGCGGCTTTGTCTTCCGTTCAGGTAATCTCCAATAAACCGAGCCAATTCGAAGCGCTTGCTAATTGGGTGCATTTTGCGAGGGACAAACTTTATTGACTTATCGGGGTTCGGTATGCCAACAGAAACACTTGACCTGCCAGCCGGAACCCATTTATCGACATCAACTGATGCAATACCCAACAAATCGCACAAAGATCTAGTATCTATCGGCCCCCCCTCATTTCCAATTGCTTTTCGCACGTGTTGGGCATCTTTTACCGCCTTTTGCCATGGCGCTAATCGTCTATTCTGCGTTGATGTGCTTGGTAATGGAAGCGACGGCTTTCCAATAACCCCGGGGGCCTTGGTCAAGTTCTCGATAGCTCCAAGAGATTCTACATGGGCCGGCTTTCCATAAACCGGTGCAAGTTCCGATAGCGTTGCGTCACCATATCTTCTGCATAACTCAATAGCATAATCCATGATATCTTGCGGGCACTCGTCAGGATCAAATCCCATTTGTGCTTCAAGTTTTCTGTAGCCGAAACTTTCGGAGTCTTGTTGCTCGTCGAGAACAATTTTCCAAAGCTCACTCAATTCCGAATGTGGCAATCCGGTTGCATCGAGCCTGCTAACTACTTTCGAAATAAAATCAGTTATAGAGTTTTGAAAATCCTTAATAGCGATGGACTCTGGAGCACTTAATCCATTCAGGTATCTGGCCGATTGTTGACACTTGCTATCGGAAGGCGTCGACCAAATCTGAATTTCCTCGCCGTCGCTCGCGAAAACTACGCTTGGCCATACAAAGCCGTGACTTGATGCCGCCATTTCATGAGCCATACGCCATTCGATTGTAGGAGTACGTCCATGTGGCGGCAAAGGCTCAAAAATGAGCCGCCACCACGACTGTAAGCACCATATTGCTAAAGGATAGGTCGACACAACTATATTTTCTTGGACAGACTGTGACCAAATGTTCTCGTTCCTTGTCAAATTAGTATCACCTACATGAAGTTCCAGCAGTGACATTGTCTTGCTAACTTCAGGCTCTCCAGTCCCAGGTGTTATCCAGCTCTGACGAAACTCAAGTAGCGCCATTACGCATTTTCCACTCATTGATTACCGCGGATGCGAAAGGATCCGATGACGGCATTGGGTAGCCGTGATACGCTCCCAAATCCGCGTTTTCCAACTGGGCTTCTAAAGGTTCCCCATTATCCGTTAACGCCCAGATATTTTGCGGCCAATCGCTTTTTGCGCTACAACTTACCATCCCCAACTTTAAACCGCGACGTAGATATCGCAGCGCGATCTTGCGGGAGAAAATATTTACAGTGTCGCAGAGTGCTTTTACCGGTCTAGGAGTAGCGGGTGGGGTAAGATTGAAATCACCTGGGTTCTTCTTGTGTTCCGGGTTCCCGCCGTACTTAACCTTTTTTGCCAGTAAGGCAAACGACTTAAGATTGCTCTCGCTTGTGGGCGAAATTTTTCTCTTAGTATTGAACCGATCAGGCCTTCTCTGCATGTGAATTCGATTCCTATTGGCGCAAAAATTCAGCTCAAAATTTCTGGACGAGTACGATTGCTTCTCATTACATCCTCGTTGCTTTTACCCAGGATGAGTCTCCTTGATGAAAGGCTATTGTTCCATAAATTTCGTCATCACTAATGATTTCAAAGTATCCTTGGCCGGAAGCTTCATCTATTATATCTTGACCTGTCCAGGAATATTCAATTTTATTTTTGTCGGCTTTAGCGTCTCTGAAATCAATCTCACCTTTTACATAGCCAAACATAAATGAGCCCTGGTTATTTGGCTTGAACTCGAAATAACCCGCCCCCTGTTCATTAATAAATTTCAAATCCCATTGTTCCATTTCGGTAATTCTCCATTTTCCAATAATTCTGTTAATTGCCATTGCTTTCGTAACTTAATGCCAGATCCGAGTTTGTGAATTGCGCTTTGATTCCACCCGAGCGCACGCTGTGTCAGGGTTCATCACCCGCTCGTGTCCCAGCCCAAACAGTTTCATCATCGTACTTCATCCAGAAACCCTCGGAGCTTCCCGAGTTCTCGAACGTCTCTCTTCTTACATGCTATGGCCTGAGGACTCCGGCTGACATCGGTACTCTCGCGTTGACACGAGCACTTCATTTAGCCTTCCAGCACGTTAAAACTGTCTCCGAATCCCGGGGACAGTTTACTCAATTCGGTATCTGTGGCCAGCGGGGAGATAAGTAAACTGCCCCTGGAACTCAGAACTCTCCGGAATGCGACAAAGCGAGACCTGACACCATCCCCTCGTGCTGACCCCATCCCCTTCGTACTCGACCGGGCTTTCTGCGGAACTAGGAATTGACGACGGGCCACGATCACTACCGCGTCTCGGGGTCGGACGGTTCCGGCTGGTCGGCGAGCAAGCGCTTCAGCCGCTCGATCTCGGCCAACGCTTCGTCCTTGGCGGCCCGCTCCTGCTCTTTGGCCGCCTGCTCTTGCTCCTTGGCCGCTCGCTCCTGTGCTTTTTCCGCCCGCTCCTGCTCCGCGTCCGCCTGCGCTTGCTCCTTAGCCGCGCACTCCTGCTCCTTCGCCGCTCGCTCGTGCTCAGCGTCCGCCCGCGCCTGCTCGACCTCCGCACGTAGATCGTCGAACTCGAGTTGGATACTTTGCTGTTCGCGCAGATAGTCCTGCCGCGCCTGGTAGGCATGGTAGGCGTGTTCTTTCTCGGAGAAGGCCTTCAGTGTGTTCATGGCTCGCCTCATCTCTTGGGTCTGCATCCAGGCCGGCAGGGCGTCCGCGTCCAGGCGCTCCGCCTCGTTAAAGAACTTCAGCCAGCGCTGCTGCTCGGTTTCGACCGCGTCGGCAGCGAATTTGCTGAGCTCCAGCAGCCACATACCGCCGTGGTCCAGAAAGACGCGACCGTGCGGGTCGCGCAACCGGAACTCATGAGCATACTCCGGAGCATCCGGCAACAGCGTCTGACCCAACAGCCAGATCGCATAACTGGGGCGCAGCTTGCGGTAACTCTCGCCCTCCTTGATCTGCGCGCTGTAGAGGTCGGCCCAACCGTAGAGGATGCGCGCCGGCAGATCACGATGATTGAGGAGTTGGATCTCGACCTGATAGAGCTGCCCGGTCGCGTCGCGGGCCTTGACATCGACCACGGTGAGCTTGTCGTCAAGGAACTCCTTTTCGTTATAGGGATTCTGGATTTCCACCGCGGTGATGGGCCGGGGCAGCTCCGCGCCGAGGATGGCGTTGAGGAAGTGGATCAGCAGGTCACGATTGGACTCTGCCCCCAGCAGGGCCTTGAAGACGCAGTCAACCTTGGGATCGATGGGATGGCGCATGGTGACAGTGTAGGCAGGCATCGCCGAGGCGACAAGGGGCGCGGTCCGGCAGCACCACGCCCGGCGTGATGCACCGGCGGCGCGTCTGGGGGCAGTTTACTCAATTCAGGCGCCTTAGCCAGTCAAGAGATAAGTAAACTGTCCCTGGAACTCAAGAGATAAGTAAACTGTCCCTGGAACTCCTCCCTGGAACTCCTCCCTGGAACTCCGGTCCCTGGAACTCCGGTCCCTGGAACTCCGAGTAGTTACCGTCACCTATTTCTTACTTCGTCAGCGGCCAGGAGGCTCTGATCTGCTCGACGCTTCCGTTATAAACATTGATGTCCATGTCAGGCTTGGTTCCCGGTATCGGCTTCTGTAGCAGGATCTCGCTTGAGAATTGCCAGAGCGTATAGCTTGGCCAGAGACCAGACGGGAAGTCGGATACTTTGCTTTTGAATCGGGCATACCAGAGTGGTGTCTTGGCAAACACACTGTCCATGAACTTAGCCGTAATGAGCTTAGCGCTGGCATGGTTCGTGTATAGGACCGGATACCGCCCGGTGCGTTGCTTTACGCGCTGGACAAAGCGGATAGCCTCGTCGGCGTTCATCAACTCGGACGACGCTGCATCCTCCAGATCAAGGGCTATGAGTTCGTCAGGGGTGGGTTTGACTTTGTCGATGTAGTAGTCGGCCTGACGCTCCGGGTTGCCTGATTCACCCCAGTGGTAGGAGCCCCACAAATAGCCTCTCTTTCGGGCCTCCTCCTTACGTGTCAGGTAGCTCGGGTCAAGCTTTCTGGTTCCGATCGTTGCTTTGTGAATAATGGCGACGACGCGCGGTTCGGTCGCCAGTTTATTCCAGTCGATGCTGTTTCCGTAGTAGGGATCGATCACGAGGGCAACCTTAGGGTCGTTCCATGGGGCATCGAATTCCCCAGCCCACGCGAAGGCCGAAGCCGAAGCAAGGACAGTGACCGCAAGAAATTCTGAAATCGTGCGCACGGCGACTCCTGTGTTGTGAACGTTAACGGTTGAGCTGAGCGGCGCGCGCGCCGACGTGTGAGCTTGGCACTTTATCCCTCATGCGTCCGCTCCAGCGAGTTGTTAGATTGCATCTCGCGATCCCGCAAGATCTTCTCTCGCATTGAGTGGGGATCTTGATACTCCTCCGCGAGTTTTGACAGATCAGAAAGGACATCCGAATTCCGGGTCCGAATTCCGGGGACAGTCCGAATTCCGGGGACAGTTTACTCAATTCGGTATCTGTAGCCTGCGGGGAGATAAGTAAACTGCCCCTTGAACCCGGAACTCTCTGGAATGCTACAAAGCGAGACCTGACCCCATCCCCCGCACTGGCCCCTTTTCCCAACCTTGTCTTGACCCTTTTCCCCCGGATCGTAAAGAAGCGAGTTAAGGACTGGAAAGAAGTTGTTCAAGACCACGCCAGGCACCGGCACGAGGCAACCTTTCGAGTGGGTTGACAAGGCCAGCTTCCTGCAGTGTGTACTGCATACGGCCGTAGTTGCACGGAGCGCACGTAACGACCAGGTTGGTGAGTATGTTCTCGCCGCCGCGTGAGTGCGGAACAAGATGATCGTATTGAGCCCACATGCATTGAAGGGCAGCGTGCTGTTCTACGTTCTTGCGACCCCATAGCTGAACTTCCGGGTACAGTTTCCGAATTCGCTCGCGTACTTGTTTCCTGACGACCGGGATACCGCAGAAGCGGCAGTAGTAGCCGTCGCGTCGATGTAGTTCGTGTTGAAGTTGAGCAGACGGCATCCGTTCCGGCGTAGCTGCCACAAATGCTGGTGATGGCAAATATGGCCCAGAAGGCGCGTAGGCGCTTTTCTTCCCCCATAGCGATTCGGTCCACCTACGAACTGATGGCATGTCGGCGCTAGCGAGCAGTGCAGCGGCGTTGGACCTCCGGCCCGCTAGATGTTCACTTACTGCGTCCGCAAGAATTCCTGCTGCGTTTTCGATTTCGGGGATCGGCTCACGCAGACAAAGGCGGGATGGTTGCCTACACTGTGAGTTCATGTGCCCTAACGTGTTCTAGAGTAAAGTTAGTGGTCTGGACTGCACTCAGTCTAGCACCCAAGTATCCTACCGCACCCGCGCCCCGCCGCCAAGAGGGTGTCGAGTCGCTTTGTGTCCGCCACCTGGGCGTTGCCCTCGATCATCGTACCGGCCGGCGCTGGTCATTCGTCGTTCAAGGCTTTAGTCCTTAGCCTGCCGATCCAAGGCTGAAGCTTTGGACTCCGGTCGACCGACTGGCTCGACTGGCCGAAACAATGATCACGGCCTCGCGCCGCATGGGGGACCGCGCAATCGCTGCGGTGTGGGCGGTCTGCGGCGGCGCAATACGGGCGCCGTCGGCATCGGAGCCGGTCCGATCCTGCTGGGCGCCCTATTGCGCCCTACGCCGAGAACCTATCGATCAGCACCCCGTGCCGCAGACCCCGGTCGCTGACCGCGAGACGTTCCTGCGCAAGCTTCGCCATCAGGGTCCGCACGACACAGGCGCCGGCCAGGATCACGTCGGCACGCCCTGGCTGTAGTCCAGGGATGGCGCGGCGCGCCTCCGACGCCAGGCCGGCATAGAGCGCAATCTGACGCTCGACCTCGGCGGCGGTCAGGATTGCCCCCTGGATCAGGTCCGGGTCGTACCGCGTCAGACCGAGACTGACCGCGGCCAGGTTGGTCACGGCACCCCCCATGCCGACCAGAGTGTCCGGCGGCGCGACCCCATCCAGCCGGCTCAGATCCCGGGCAATGGCGGCCAGCGCGGCATCCAGGACCTCCCGTCCGACGACCCCATCCAACCCGAACTGCTCGGTGAAGCGGACCGCACCGACGTCCACACTGAAGCGCTCCAGCACCTGGCCGGCCTTGCCGATGGTGATCTGCGTACTGCCGCCGCCGGTATCGAAAACCGTGACCGCACCCTCCGGTAACCCCACCCCGGCCTGCACCGCGAGATAGGCCAGACGCCCCTCCTGCGCACCGTCGATGACCTCAATGGTTACCCCGCACTGCGTCCGCACGGCGGCGATGAAGGCCGCGCTGTTGCGGGCATTGCGCATCCCCATGGTGCCCAGGGCGACGATCAGCGATGCACCCGCCGCCCGCGCATCCGCCGCCATGTCGCGGATGGCGGCCAGGGTGCGTTCCCAGGCCGCCGGCGCGATCTCGCCGGACTCCCGCAGCCCCTCTCCCAGTCGCGTCACCTCGGCGCGGTCCAGCACCCGCAGCCAGCGGCCCGCGGCATCACGTTCACCGATGTGGAACTTCACCGAGTTGGTTCCCAGATCGATCACCGCATAGCGTCGCCGCGTGTCCATCGGACTAGCCCGCGACCGGCGCGCGCAGCAGGGTCGCGTGGTGTTCCAGCGCCCAGCGGGTCTTGGTCTGCTGCTCCAGATCGCGCTCGGCGCCGATTTCGGCGACAAAGGCCACGAAGCCGGCACTGGCCACCGCGGCCTGAACCACCGGGGCCTTGATCGACAACTCCATCAGGCGCGCGCCATCCTGGCGCTTCCAGAGTTCTGCCGTGATCGGCCACGGGCAGGCCGCGTCCTCGAACTTCCAGCGATGGTGACTTTGATCTCGATGGCATCGACCGTCAATGCGTCGCGTTGCGCGCGCGGCCATTCAGGCATCACCTTAACGCCCCCGGGCGAACAGCCGGTCCAGCTCCCCATGGCCGATCTGGATCCAGGTCGGACGCCCATGGTTGCATTGATCGGCACGCTCCACCCGCTCCATGGCGCGCAGCAGGGCATTCTGCTCATCCAGGGTCAAGCGCCGGTTGGCGCGCACCGCGCCGTGACAGGCCATGGTCGACAGGACCTGATTGACCGCCGCGGTCACCCGGTCGGATTCCCCGTGCACCGCCAGATCGGACAGCAGGTCGCGCACCAGGCGCTCCAGGTCGGCATCGCGCAGCAGCGCCGGAACCTCGCGGACCGCCAGGGTACCCGGACCCAGCCGATCGATCACCAGCCCCAAACGCCGCAGAAATTCGCGCTGCGTCTCCAGCAGATCGGCCTCGCGCGCACTGACCTGCACACTGACGGGCACCAGCAGCGGCTGGCGAACGATCGGGCCGGCACCCCAGGCGTCCTTGAGCCGTTCGTACCCGATGCGCTCATGGGCGGCATGGATGTCGACGATGATCAGACCCTGGGCGTTCTGGGCGAGCAAGTAGACGCCGTTGAGTTGGGCCAGGGCGAAACCCAGCGGCGGGCTGTCGGTCGCCCCCGTGTCCGGCAGCGGTGCCGCCGCCGGACCCGCGGGCGACGCCTGCGGACGCTGGAACGCAAGCCCCGCGGAATAGTGCGCCGCTGACACCTCGGCCACGCGCAACCCCAGGTGTCCGGTGCGCAAGGACGCGGATGATTCCTGCGGCGGCGGCGCGATGAATGACTCGTCCACGGGCGCCGCGACCGCGGGCAGCATGACCGACCCCAAGGACCCCGCCGCCAAGCGCCGCTGCAAGCCGCGATAGATGAAGTCGTGGACCTGGCGCCCCTCGCGAAAGCGCACCTCGTGCTTGGCCGGGTGGACATTCACATCCACCAGCCGCGGCGGCAGCGCAAGAAACAGCACGAAGGCCGGATGCCGGCTGTGATGGAGCACATCGCTGAAGGCCTGACGTACCGCATGGGTGACCAACTTGTCGCGAACCATGCGGCCGTTGACATAGAAGAACTGCTGATCCGGCTGACCACGGGAGAACGCCGGCCGCAGGACCCAGCCGGAGAGACGCAGATCCACCGCCTGTTCGTCCACCCACAGCGCCTGCTCGCCGAAGCCCGCGCCAAGAATGGCATCCAGCCGCCCGCGCACCAGCGCCGGGTCCTCGCCCGCCGCGGGCAGTTCCAACACCGTGCGGCCATTATGTCGCAGCGTGAAACCGACCTCCCGGCGGACCAGGGCGATGCGGCGCACCACCTGGTCCAGGTGGCCGAACTCGGTCTTGTCGGTGCGCAGAAATTTGCGCCGCGCCGGGGTGTTGTAAAAGAGGTCGTGCACGTCCACCGTGGTCCCCGGCGGGTGAGCGGCCGGACGCGGCGGCGCGAGTTCGCCATCGGTACCCACGCTCACCTCGTGCGCACTCCCCTCCCCCGGCGCCCGTGAGATCAGCGTCAGCCGGCTCACCGAGGCGATGCTCGGCAGCGCCTCGCCCCGGAACCCCAGGGTGGCGACCGCGTCCAGATCGTGCAGGTCGGACAGCTTGCTGGTGGCGTGTCGCGACAAGGCCAGGGCCAGTTGCCCGGGCGGGATGCCGCGGCCGTCATCGCGCACCCGCAGGCGCTTGATGCCGCCCTGATCCACGTCGATCTCCACCCGCGTGCAGCCGGCGTCCAGGCTGTTCTCCAGCAACTCTTTCACCACCGAGGCCGGGCGCTCCACCACCTCACCGGCGGCGATCTGATTGATCAGATGATTCGGCAGGACCCGAATGCCGGGGTCAGCCGTCACCCGGGCTCCCTCCAGGGATCGTCAGCACCTGACCCGCGCGAATCACGTCGCCGTCCAGGTTGTTGGCTGAACGCAGTGCCGACAGGCTCACCCCATAACGCTTGGCGATCACGGCCAGCGTATCCCCGGCCGCGATGGCATGTTGACGGCCGCCGGGGGCACTCGCCGGGACTGCCGCGCCGCTGGCCAAAGCCTCCGAAACGGCCTGCTGGGCCGCCTCCGTGGTCGTGCCGCGCACCAGACTGCGCGGCCGGTACTTGTTGAAATACTGCTTGATCCCCGCCAGGATGGCCTGGGCCAGGCGTTGCTGGTTGGCCGCATTGAGCAAGCGTGCCTCCTCGGCCGGATTGGTGATGAAGGCCGTCTCCACCAGCATGGACGGCACATCCGGCGACTTGAGCACCATGAACCCGGCCTTCTGGACCTCCCCCCGGTGCGTGGCACCGAGCCGGCTGAGATTGCTCAGCACCGCCCGCGCGGCGTCCGCGCTGTGTTCCAGCGTCGCATTCTGAGCCATGTCCAGGAGCACGCCGGCCAGCACATCATCACTCGCCCCCAGATCGACCCCGCCGATCAAATCGGCACTGTTCTCTTTATCCGCCAACCACTTGGCCGCCTCGCTGGTGGCGCCGCCGCGGGACAGGGTAAAGACCGAGGACCCCCGCACCTTGGGGTCGGTGAAGGCATCCGCGTGGATCGAGACGAAGATGTCCGCCTCATGCTTGCGCGCCTTGCGCATCCGTTGGCGCAGCGGCACGAACACATCGCCGTCGCGGATCATCACCGGGCGCATCCCCGGCTCCTTGTCCACCAGGGCGGCAAGGCGCCGGGCGATGGCCAGGGTCACGTCCTTCTCGCGCGTGCCGCGGGACCCGATGGCGCCTGGATCCGCGCCGCCGTGGCCGGCGTCGATCGCTACCACCAGATCGCGCGCCGGGCTCGCCCGGCTGCCGGCCGCCGGGCGGGACGCGGCGGCCGCGCGCGCCGCGCTGCCGCCTTTGGCCGCGCCCCTCGGGATCAGGTCCACGACCAGCCGATGTCCGTGATCGGCGTCCGGCGCCATTGGGAAACTCTTCGCCCGCACCGGCTGTTTGAGGTCGAGGACGATTCGCAGATCATCGCCCTCGCGCACACCGCTGCGCAGACCGATGAGGATCGGGTCATCCGCGCCACTCTGGAGCGCCTGACCGGTCAATTCGGCATCCGCGATATCGATCACCAGCCGGTCCGGTCCCTCCAGGGGAAAAATCTTGTGGGTCACGGGCCCACTGAGATCCAGCACCAGCCGCGTCTGGCCCGCTGCCGGGGTCATGCGCACGCCCTGCACCGCCACCGGCCCCGCCGGCGCGGAGAACGGCAAGATGGCGAGGAGCGCGGACAGCACGATGATGAGCAGGAGCTTCACGATGTAGACCCTGTTTGGAGTGCGATTTCCAGGGAGACAGCACTCTGAATATAGCATGGTCGAGAAATTGTTCCGAATATGAATCTGTGTATTAGACAGCTTTCCTCACAACTGATCTGGTTCCCACGCTCCTGCGTGGGAGCAAGTGCGGGCGCTCTGCGTCCGGCGCCAAGACCGGACGCGGAGCGCCCGCCCGGCATTCCCACGCGGAGCATGGGAACGAGAAACACATGGGAGTTGACGGAACGCGCCTAAACCCCGTCGATCGCCGCCGCCAGCGTCTTGACCGCCAGGATATCAAGGCCCTCCACCCCTTCCTTGGGCACGTTCCCGGCCGGTACGATGGCGCGCCGGATGCCGTGCTTGACCGCCTCGCGCAGGCGGTCCGGACCATTGGGCACGGGCCGGACCTCCCCGGACAGGCCCACCTCGCCGAAGGCCACCAGATCGAGCGGCAGGGGACGGTCGCGATAACTCGACAGCACCGCCAGCAGCACCGGCAAATCCGCCGCCGTCTCGCCGATGCGCACCCCGCCCACCACGTTGACGAAGACATCCTGGTTGAACATCGCCACCCCGCCGTGGCGGTGCAACACCGCCAGCAGCATCGACAGCCGGTTCTGATCCAGCCCCAGGGCGACGCGCCGCGGATTGGCGAGCGGGCTCTCGTCCACCAGCGCCTGCACCTCGATCAGCAGCGGCCGGGTGCCCTCCCTGGTCACCATCACCAGGCTACCGGGCACCGGCTGATCGTGACGCGCGAGAAAAATGGCCGAGGGGTTCTTGACCTCCCGCAGACCGCGGTCGCCCATGGCGAAGACGCCCAACTCGTTCACCGCCCCGAAGCGGTTCTTGATTGCCCGCACCAGCCGGAAGGTCCCGCCCGACTCGCCCTCGAAATAGAGCACCGTATCGACCATATGTTCCAGCACCCGCGGACCGGCCAGCGCCCCCTCCTTGGTGACATGGCCCACCAGAAACACCGCCGTATCGGCGCGCTTGGCGAAGCGCACCAACTGCGCCGCGGTCTCGCGCACCTGACTGACCGAACCGGGCGCCGATTGCAGCAGATCGGTATAGAGGGTCTGGATCGAATCCACCACCATCACCCGCGGCGGATCGCGTTCCGCCAGCGCCAACACCCGCTCCACACAGGTCTCGGCGAGCAGCCGGATGCCCGCGCCCACCACCCCGAGACGGCGGGCGCGCAGCCCGATTTGCTGCGGCGACTCCTCGCCGCTGACATAGAGCACCGGATGCTCCGCCCCCAGTGACTCGCACGCCTGCAGCAGCAGGGTCGACTTGCCGATCCCCGGATCGCCGCCCAGCAGCACCACCGAGCCGATCACCAACCCCCCGCCCAGCACCCGGTCCAACTCCCCGATGCCCGTGCTGGTGCGCACCCGCTCCTCCGGGCGCAGATCCGCCAGCGTATGGATCACCGACTCGGTCGGCCCGGCCGCGGCGAACCCGCCGCCCCGTCCACCCGCGCGCGACTGACCCGCAGGCGGGCGGGCCACCTCCTCCAGGGTATTCCAGGCCCCGCAGTCGGCGCACTGCCCGCTCCACTTCGGCTGGGCCGCGCCGCAGGCGTTACAGACATAGGCAGCGCGCGGCCTTTGGGGGTTGGTAGCCATGGGTTTGATGTCCCGACCGTCTGGAGCTTGGTGACCTTGATCGCCGGAATTTAGCACGCGACGACGCGCTGGGCGCGCGAAACGCGAGGCACAGCCGATAGGCTCGCCGTTCCGTCGATGCCTGGGGCGGCGACGGCCAAAGCTGCGTGCCGGGGACGGCAACGACAAGATAGATGTCGCTGGAGTCGGCACCGCGACGGACGCGATCAGCCGACCACGCCCAGCACGAGGAACAGGATGGGGACGATGCCGAGTGCCTTCTGCCAGCCGGGGGTGCGACGCGGCGGCCCGAAGGGGTTGTCGCCCTCGCTGCCGCGCTTGAGCGCTAGCGGTTGTTGGTCCGCGCCGCGGACCCGACGGATCGCGGCCTTGCCGTCCACGGTGCGGACCGATCGCCGCCAACCGCAATGATGACCTACTCGCCACGCGCTGCTTGCTGCGCGCACGGGTCCACAAGCGTCATCCGCGCCCGGCAGCCGACCTTGCGCAGCGCGTTGTCCAGCCGATGCGCCTGGAAGCGATAGAGCGGCAGGGACAAGGCCACCGGCAGGTCGCCGAGCAGCGCGCGGGCGTCCGCCAAGTGCAGTCCGGCATTGCGGTGCAGGGCGTTGGCGCCCTCGAAGCGAGCGTCGTCGCTCAGCACGGACTCCAGCCGCAGTTCCCACCAGGCCGGGCGGACGGCGCGCTCGCCCTGCTCGATGCGGCGCATCCCATCGACAGTCACCAGCACCGCGAGCCGGTCGCCGGCCGCCAGGCGCCAATCGTCCGGCGGCAGCAACCGCGGCGCCGCGCCCGCGCGCTGCAACAGGATGGGCACCATCGCATACCCGTAAGCGGCCTCGGCCAGCAGCAGTCCGTCGAGCGTGTCCCCCGGCTGAACCTGATACTCGGCGATCAGCACGTTCCTGCGGTTGAGCCGGAACACCCCGAGCACGCCTTCGCCCAGCGCCGCCCCGGCGAAAGCATCGGCGGCGACCTCGTAGGCGCACAACACCTCCGCCTGGGGGAGCAGATAGGCCAGATGGTCCGTCAACTGGCGCTCGAAGGTGCGCAGGACCAGCGGGCAGCCCGGGTAGCGCGCGGCGACGGCCAGGCCCGCCTCCAAGTTCAGCAGCTCGTCGTCGGTCACCGCGACCAGACTCTTCGCACCCTCCAGATGGACCCGCCCGAGTGCTTCCTCCAGTCCGGCGACCAGGAGCGGCAGCCGCGGGAGCAGGCCGCGGTCCACCGCCGGATCGAGCGAGACCCCCACGACCGATGCACCGAGCGACTGCAGCAGCGCGGCCACCCGCTGTCCGACCCGACCCAGGCCGATCACTACGACATGCCCCTGGGTGGGAATCGGCGGTCGGCGCGCGACGAACTGGAACTTGGAGGCCAGCAATGCCTCGGTCACCAGGCCGTAGAGCAGCCCGACCAGCGCGATCCCGGACAGTGCGAAGAACAGCCCGATGAGCTGAAACCACCACGGAAACGGGGCGCTGCCCCGCAGGGTTCCGAACACGTCCGCATAGCCGCCGAGCAGCAGGGTGGTGGTCGCGAAGAAGCTCGCGGGCACATCGCTGCCCGCGTCGAAACCGGAGAACAGCGCGGTACCGGTGAGCAGCAGCACGCAGAGGACCAGGCCGTAGACGATACCGACCCGCCGCCGTCGATCCGCGCCGTCGCCGAGCCACAGGCGCCGCCAGGCGTCCCGCGGTCCGCGGGGGCGCCGCAGCTCGCGCAAACGCCGCCACCGCGCACGGGCACGCGCGGCGAGCGAGACCCGCGGCGGGTCGCCGCGGCCTGGGGACGCGGCCTTGGTATCGAGCGAGACCAGGATGTCGCCCGGCGCGAGCCGCGCATCCGGGTCCCAATCGTGAAAGGTATAGTCCGGCGGAGCGCCGCTCGCCGGGATGTGGCGCAGCACCAGTCGACCATCGGCGCAGAGTCGATGCAGCGCACGGTCCACCCGCGGGTCCCCCGCGGCGATGGTCTCCGCGACGGCCCGCATCCATTGCTCGTTGAGCTGAAACCAGCCGACCGTATCGGTGGCCAACGCGGCCATTGCGAACGCCGGAGCCGGGAGTTGGGTCGCCTCGAAGGCGGCGAGATTGCCGAGCTGGCTGGCCAGCAGCCGGTTCAGATTGACCTGGGCCGAGCGCAGCACCAGCCGCGCCCGGGGGTTGAGGCTGCGCACCGCCAGCGCGGTCGCGACATTGGTGTGCTCGTTGCTTGCAACCAGCAGGACGGCCCGGCAGGCGCGCACACCGGCCTCTTCCAGCAGGTCGACGCGACGGCAATCGCCGACCAGCAGCCGGGCGAGCCGGGCGTCCAGACCCGGCAGTTCCCAGTGGGTCGGCGGCTGCTCCTCGATGCCGACCACGGCGACGCCGAAGTCGGTCAGCGTCGCCGCGCACTGTTGGCCCAGGCTGCCCAGACCGCAGACGATGAAATGGCCAACCACGGACGCGGCCGGCTCAGTCGCCGAAGATGCCGTCGGCGCGCTGCGCCGTAGCCGCGGCCAGCAGCCAGCGGTCGAGTTGACCGGGATCCCGGCAGGCGCCGACGCGCACCCTGGTGTCCTCGTCCACCGGGATGCCGCGCCCGGCGAGCAGGTTGAGGACGGCCTGGGCGAGTCCGTCGGCACGGCCCTCCTCGATCCCTTCCGTGCGGCCCTCGGCGCGCACCGCCTCCAGGTTCGCGTAGCCGCAGCGCTGCAAGAGATTGCGCAGCGTCGCCCGGTCGCCGGCCGCCCGGTCGAAAAGCGCATCGACCGGAACCGGATTACGCAGGATGCCGGGCGCCAGGAGGTCCTCCCCCGGGCGCGCGACGCGCATCGGCTGCCCGGCAGCGTAGACCTCGACCCGCCGCGGGCCGGTGAGCCGCGCCACCCAGACCAGCCGGGTGCCGTGGCCGATCAGTTCGGCGATCTTGGTCTGGAGATCAGTCTCGTCCTGACCGGACGCGGCATACTCCAGTGCCAGCGGCGGCACCGACGCGATCCAGCCCCGGCCGGCGGCGGGCTGGGGGCCGACCGCCACATCCGGGGCGCGCAGCAGCCCGGGCTCCGGCGAAAAGCCCGCATCGATGCCGGCCCATTCGACGTCCGGGTCGCTGTCGAGCACTGCCGCGCCCCGCAGGTTGCCGGTGGCATGCACCGGACCGGCGGGGGCGCAATAAAGCGGGTGTCCCGCCGAGAGCTCGTAGCGGTCCCCATCGCGCAATTGGTCGGCGCGGAAGGGACCGGAAATGGGTCTGGGGTCACGCGGGGGGTGACTGGCGCTCATCGTTGGGTCCTCGGCGATCGATACCGGACAGTGGCGCGTGGCTGGGGAACCAGCGGACCTGCCACGGATATCTCAGCAGGATAGCGCAACCCGTGACAAGTCATTCAACCGTGAGCACCTCGCGATCGTCGGCCAAGGCGCGTTTCAGGGCAGGAGACGGCGGCTTGCCGCAACACTGGGGGTCTGCGCTCCAGGTCCGGCCTGACGCCGCGAGCCGCCATCCTGCGCCAAGCGGCAAGCAGGCGACGCTCCCGGTTGACCAATCCGTTGCTCAGATCGGCCGGGCCTCCCCCGCCGACCCGGCCGCGCGCACCTGGCTGGCCCGCCAGCGGGCCAGGTCGTACTCCATCATCGCGGTGGCGCCGGTGGCGACTGCCCCGTCGAAGGCATCCAGGGCCGCCGCCCGATCGCCCGCGAGCCAGGCCCGCTCCCCGATGTGGTACAGCGCCTCACAGCGCCCATCCGCGCGCTCGGGCTGCGGCCGCGCGGCGGCCACCGCCAGCAGATCCTCAGGCGACAACTGGCCGAGCAGCATCCTCGCGATGGGCACGGGCCAGCGGTCAGGGGACAGCGGGGCGATGTACTCGGCCAGATCCCGGTCGGGATCCCCAATCGGCCCGAGCCCGGCACCGGCGAACGCTGCGCCCTCCGGACCGGCGAGGCGCCGCGCGACAATGTAATGGATCATGGGGGCATACGCGTTCGCGGGAGCAAGCACGCGGACCCGGGCGTATTCACCCAGCGCGCCGCCCAGGTCGCCCGCCAGGAAATACGCATCGCCCAGGTAACGATGGATGTCCTCATCCGGTCGGTCCGCGAACGGCTCCAGGCGGGCGATCACACCGGCGAAGTCGCCGACACACAGGAGCGCATTGGCAAGCGGCGCAAAGATCTTGGTGTTCTCGGGCTCACGCTGGTGCACCAGTTCGAGGTCGGCGCGCGCTTCCGGGCAACGGCCCGCCCCGATCAGCGCCCAAGCGCGCAGGACCCGCAGCCGGCTCTGGTCTCCAGCCAGCTCCAGGGCACGGGTGTAGGCGAGCACCGCCTCATCGTATCTGCGGGTGGCCTCCAGCACGTCGCCCAGGTTGCGGTGCGCGACGGCATCCTCGGGCCGTATCCGGACTACATCCCGATAGTCCCGCTCCGCCTCCGCATAGCGTTGGAGACTTTCCAGGACAACGCCGCGCGAAGTGATCAGCGCCGGCTCGTCCGGATGGGTCGTCAGGGCCTGGTCGAGCATCGACAGCGCCCGCTCCGGCGTCCCCAGACGGACGTAAGCGCGGCCGACATCGGCCAGCACAGGCACGTTCTCGTACCAGAGATTGACGATCTCGTCCGCCTCGGCGACGGCGTCCGCGATGCGACCCTGCTTTTCCAGCATCGCCAACCGCTGCGTGCGCGGCGACAAGAAATACTGGGGCCCCTGAGACGCCGCGGCCAAGGCATCCAGTGCCCCGTCCGCGTCACCCTCGACTAGAAGGTCCTTGGCCCGCCGAAGGTTGCGGGCCGGCTCGCGCACCGCGGCCATCAGGCTGGGATCGAACCGCTCGGTCTCGCGCAGGTCAAAGTCCAGCATCGCGAAAGCGAGTTCGGTATCCCCGAGCGCCTGCTGAGCGATGACCATCACGTTCAGCGCCATCTCACGGCGCGCCAGGTCGGGATCGACCGAATGATTCACGGAGCCAAGAACGCCCAGCGCATACCCCTCGCCTGCGCGGCGCAGCAGAATGACATAGGGTGGCGGGCCTTCGATGATCGCCTCATGAAGGTCGCGCGCAAAGCCGAGCACCCGCGCGCGCTCTATATCGGTGTCGTCCACCACATAGAGGTCGCCCGCGCCGCTGATGCGGCCGAGCGGGGCGGTCCGGTTGAAGACCAGCAGCACCGCACCCGCAACCACCAGCCCGGCGATCACCGGCACGGGCAGGGTGCGCGCCTCCCGACGGACGACGCACGCCTTGGCGGAATCGTTGCGCTCACGACGGGTGGCCCGATCGCGTATCTCGGACACTCGCCTGAACCAGGCGCCAAGGGCCATCCCCGCCACCAACCCGCCGAGGTGCCCGATCACACTGACCCCCTCACCCATGCTCGAAAAAAACAGCAGGGCCACCGTGCTCGCCTGGACCACGCCGGCGCGCCGGTTCATCAGCACGCCCCAACGGTCGAGCCGTGTATTCAGCGGCACATGGGCGCCGATCACCGCGAAGATCGCGCCCGACGCACCAGCCGTAATCGTCGCCGGGGCCGCCAGCGCGAGCACGGCCAGCGAACTCGCCACGAGGCCGCCAAAATAAATGGCGAGAAAGCGCCGCGCACCGTACGCGGCCTCTACGGCGCGCCCGAAGTAGATAAGCGCCAAGCAATTGAGGATCAGATGCCCGAAATCCCAATGGAGCCAGGCCACCGTCAGCAGACGCCACCACTCCCCCGCCGCCACCGCCACGTTGAACTCGCCCCCCCATCGGTAGAGACAGCCGTAATCGAGCGCGCAGTCGTGACGCACCACGAAAAAAATCAGGGCATTGACCGCTGCGATGAGGAGTGACAGATAGGGGACAGCGTCGCGACGGATCAAATTGGACGCATCGTTCATGCGACGCCCTCCCGGCGGGATTGTCGGCAGCGACGAATAGTGGGTAAACAACTCCAGAGAAAATGGTCCACCAATTCACTGACTGCCGTCAAGTCCGAAGCGGGCGAATCAGCAATTCCAAATTTGGGCGGCATCGCGCAACCCCTCGTGAGCCCATTCCGGAAGGGCCGGGCGGTTGGTGGATCGCCGCCGAGCCGGAATTACACTTCATCCACAATACCGAGTTGCCCTCCCGGGAGGACTCGCTGGCGATCGATGAGGGATGTCGGGCTGGACCACGTCGGACTCCGAGAGCTTGACATCCGTGGGGGCGAGGAACGGGCGACAAGGTCGGCCCCGTAACGGCAGCTCGATCCGGATGGACAGCCGCAGCACCACGTCCTGATGGTTGATCGAGGGCGCTGGCGACATGGCGTAGGCGACGCCATCGATCAGCTCCCAACGCGCATCGTCGGGCCAGGATCGGTAATCGCTCCAGGTGAAGCGCTCGGTGGGCTGGGCGGGTGCGATCAGGGGCATCGAAGGGCTCCGATTGGATGGTCCGATCTCGTTACGAACGGCTCAGTGCATCTCCTCGCCGTAATAGTTGTCGGTGTAATTCTCGAACTTGGTGTACTTGCCCAGGAACGCGAGCCGCAGGGTGCCGATGGGGCCGTTGCGCTGTTTGCCGATGATGATCTCGGCCACGCCTTTGTCTTTGCTCTCGACGTTGTAGACCTCGTCGCGGTAGATGAAGACGATCAGGTCGGCGTCCTGTTCGATGGCGCCCGACTCGCGCAAGTCCGACATCACCGGCCGCTTGTTGGGCCGCTGCTCCAGACTGCGGTTGAGCTGCGAGAGCGCCACCACCGGCACCGACAGTTCCTTGGCCAGGGCCTTGAGCGAGCGGGAGATGGCGGAGATCTCGGTGGTGCGGTTCTCGTTGGAGCCCGGCGCCTGCATGAGCTGGAGATAGTCGATCACCACCAGCCCCAACCCGCCTTGCTCGCGCTTGAGCCGGCGGGCGCGGGCGCGCAACTCGGTGGGCGACAGGGCCGGAGTGTCGTCGATGAAGAGCGAGGCGCCGGCCAGGATGTTGACCGCGGAGGTGAGGCGCGGCCACTCGTCGTCCTCCAGCTTACCGGTGCGCACCCGGTGCGAGTCGATCCGCCCGAGCGACGCCATCATGCGCATGGCGAGCGCATCCCCCGGCATTTCCATGCTGAATACCGCGACCGGATAGCGGCCCTGAATGGCGGCATGCTCCGCCAGGTTCATCGCGAAGCTGGTGTTGTGGACGCAGATGTCGTTGGCGATGAAGTTGTGTGTGTCGGGGATGGTCAGGTCATAGACCCGGCGCAAGCCGATCGGCTCAATGGCGACGATCTCGTCCCAGTAGAGGTCGCTCGCGGCCAGGTCCTCGAGCCGCCGATCGCCCAAGGCCCCGGCGAGGCGAACCCGCTCCAGCGCCGTCTCCTTGGAGAAGATGCCGATCTCGGCCAGGAAGGTCTCGATGGATCTGGAGTCGGTGATGTCCAATTGCCAATAGCGCGCCGGCCCATTGGGACCCTTGATCTGCCGCAGCCGCCGTTTGGCGATGATCCCGAAGCGCAACAGCAGGTGTTGAACCTGTCGGCCGAGCCGGTCGCTGACCGTGGCATAGCCGAGTTGCGACTGGCCGGTGGCGAGCACCGTCGCCCAGCCATCGGTGGCAAACAGCCGATTGAGGAACAGCGCCATCTGGTCCTTGGGCAGCCGAAAGACTGGCGTCGGGACAGACTTGTCGTGGGCGTTGCGGCCCCACAAGCCGAGCGCGTCGAGCCAGCGGGTGAGCGCATTAGGGGCGTTCTTCGCGGCGCTGTCGCGCCCCTGCGGCACCCAGGCCGCGATCGCATCGGGAAACAGTCGGCTAATCCCGTCGACGAGGGTGGCGTTGGGCATCGCGCGACCCTGGGTCCAGTTGCAGACGCTGGCCGGACTGGCACCCAGTTCCAGGGCCAGATCCCGCTGGGACCAGCCTAACCGCGCGATCGTCTCCTTGAGCGACTGACCGAAGCGGACGCGGCGCTCCCGCAGATCAACCAGGTCCGCGGCAACGGTGATATCCGTCGGGCGCGCGGCGCGCTTGCGGATTACGGCACAGACCCCGCCGAACGCGCCGAGCGCGGCCACAAAATCGGCCTGGATGCGCGGGTCCGCGTTGGTCAGCTTGGGCGAGCCGGCCGTCAAACCGCCGTCGCCCAGCAGGTAGCCGAGGAGACGGACCTCGCAGTCGCGCATGGGGGTGTCGCCGAAGACCGGCAGACGCCGGGGCACGGCGACGGCCTCGCCAGGGGCCAGTTCCAGCAGCGGACGCCATCCGGTGGCGGTCAGATACGGGTGACTGGCGGTGGTTTCGATCTCACGGCCCAGGCGGGTGGTGACCCGAAAGACGGGCTTCATGCCGTCATCGACGTACGCGCTCGGCTGCGTCTGATGCAGACGCCAGTCATCCCCCAGAGTCAGCAAACGCGCCTGGCGACGCTGCACGACTGTCTCGATGGTTTCCAGGCTGCCGTCCGCCAACAGCACCTCGGTGCCGGCCTCCACACACTTGCCCATCGACGGCCGCCCCGCCACGATGATCAGATCCGAGGGCTGCAGCCCGGAAGTCATCATGTCGAAGTCGGTGAAGCCGGTGGAGAGACCGGTGATGGGCTCGTCGCGCCGGTAGAGGTCGTCGATGCGCTCGACCGCGCGGGTCAGTAGCGTCTTGATGGGCTGGAAGCCGACGCCGCCGCGGCTTTCCTGTTCGGCGATTTCAAACACCCGCTGCTCCGCCGCATCCAGCAGTTCCGAGGCTTCGCGTCCGCCTGGGTTGTAGCCGCTGTCGGCAATGTCGGTGCCCGCGGCGATCATTTGCCGCAGCACCGAGGTCTCGCGCACGATCTTGGCATACGCCTTGATGTTGGCCGCGCTGGGGGTCTCGTTGACCAGGGTGCCGAGGTAGGAGAGCCCGCCGGCCGGCTCCAGTTGCTCGGTGCGCTCCAGGGTCTCGGCCAGGGTGACCACGTCGAACGGCTGATCCGCCTCCGCGAGCTTCGCGATCGCGCGAAACACCAGACGATGCTCACGCCGATAGAGGTCGCGCTCCACCACCATGTCGGCGATCCGGTCCCAGGTGCTGTTGTCCAGCATGAGACCACCGAGCAGCGACTGTTCGGCGTGGATGTTGTGGGGCGGTGTCCGCAGGCTGTCGGTTGCGGAGTCGGCATAGGGGACCAGGAATTCCTGATCGGTCGGTTCAAGCATGTTCCCCCCAGGGCGGGCGGCGGGCGCGCGCGGCATACCGGCAGCGTGCCGATCGTCCGCGCGACAACCTGATGAATGGCAAAGCCCACCCTGGTGCCGCGCGGTCAAGCGGATCGGCGCACCATCAGTCGGGGGGGAGGGATCGATCGGCAGGGATCTTCGCCCCGCCCGCGGACGCGGGCAAGGGGCCGATCGATCATCCTGGGAAGCACAGCCGACGGTCAGCCCAAATCCGGCAATAGCCCACGCCAAGGCGCCAAATTCGCCGGGAAATAGCGCCGGCGAACGTGATCGCCGGACGTAGGGGCGGGCATCAAACCCGCCTCTACCCGACTGTGAACCCGATTTCCGCCGCGGGACTGCGGCGGCAGCCGAGGGTCAAGGCCGCGATCAAGCCTCGGGGACGATGTCCACCGTGACGGTCGCGTCCACGTCGGTGTAGAGGTGCAGGGTCACCTCGAACTCACCGGTGGCGCGGAACGGACCGCCCGGCAGGCGGACCTCGGCCTTGGTGACCTGGACACCCGCGGCGGTCAGGGCGGCGGCGATGTCGCCGGTGCCGACCGAGCCGAACAGGCGACCTTGCTCACCGGCCTTGCGGGCGATGGTCACACGGGTCCCCGCGAGCGAGGCCGCGCGCGTCTGTGCGCTCGCCAGGTTGTCGGCCGCGGCGCGCTCCAACTCGGCGCGGCGCGCCTCGAAGGCCTCCAGATTCTTGGCCGTGGCGGTCACCGCGAAACCGCCGGGAACCAGGTAATTACGGCCGTATCCGGGACGCACCTTGACCTTGTCGCCAAGTGCGCCGAGCCGACCGACATTCTTCAGTAGGATGACTTCCACTTCTCTTTTCCTCAGTCTCTTGGGGGACCGCCCCGGATGCGGCCGCCGCGCGCGCGGCCCTCAGCCGGGGCTGGGGGGGCGCCGTCCGCGACGGGCACGCAGATCGGCCCAGATATCCACCAGGCCCAGACACGCCACTAAGATTTCGGCGTGGGGCATAAATACAACCAATAACACGTAGAGACCCACCAACCAACCGCGATGCAGGCCATAGGCCGCATGCAGGGTGTGGATCACCGCCAGCCCCTGCAACAACCACAGGGGGGACAGCACGATCAGTAGATCCGCGACCAAGCCGGGACCCCGCGTGAAACCGATCAGAGCAACCAGCAGGACACCGATGGCGCCGAACGCCGGATGCAGACGCAGGGTCCGGAATTCCGCTCCAAAGCCGCCGGGATTATAGAGCGCGGCCTGCCACCAGCGTCCGATGAACAAGCCCAGGAGCA
>Ga0247839_1000437_pt1 | contig 74083 bp, 66 predicted proteins | sample LaCruzMarch2015__6_FD_192405 | JGI IMG/M metagenome (GOLD analysis project Ga0247839, IMG submission 192405) | Freshwater microbial communities from meromictic Lake La Cruz, Castile-La Mancha, Spain - LaCruzMarch2015_16m | ecosystem: Environmental > Aquatic > Freshwater > Lake | place: Spain...
GGGGGGGCCTCCGGCGGCCTGGCAGGGGCCTGATTTAAAAATATCCAAAACCGAATTCAGAAACACTTCCCCACGAAGTCATGTTTCATTGGTTCGGGAAACTACAGAATGAATGTTGCACTACCGCTGCCATCCCTGTGGAATGAATTGGTACTTCCAGTCCGAATGGCCAATTTCACTCACGATGGCATGGTAGGTTTCACTGTCGCTCCATGAGGTTATTTCAACGGAGACCGTCCCTTCGGTTGGGTCGTCACAATCGTAGGCAAGAATCGCGGACAGAAGGTTGGGGCCGGCGCGTTGTTCTGAGAATCCCACGAAACCCAGGAAGAAGGCAATCATCAGCGGCCAAGGATGCCACAACACAATGGCTGCAAGAAGACCTATTGCGGCTCCTGCCAGAAACCATTTGTTCATTTGAGGCGCAAAGATTACGGAAGGTCTGAGGCGTGCAATTTGCGTCTGGACTGAAGATGTACTCATGTGGATGGTTGGGTAACGCGTTATACCCGGAGATCCGACATGGTGGAAATAAGGTCCCCCTGTTTCGAGCAGACAGTTGGCTTCGCTGGCGTCGTCGCGAGTCGAAATCAGGTCTTTCAGTTCCACTTCCAATGCACTGGGCAGCGCCGCATGCACCTACGACCCGGCCTCCAATACCGGCCTACTGTTCACCCGGCGCAACAAGACAGAATCCAGTTACACCATTGAGTTCTGGCGGACCGGTCTGCGCTTCTGATGCCCATGCTTGCTGCATCCCAAACCAGCGAGCTGATAGGTGCGAACGTGTAGCGATGTTCAGGGATGCAATCCGGTGGCGTGCAGCGACCAGGCCAAATCGGCTTTATCCGACAGGTCGCGCAGCGTAAAGATCACACCGGTTGCACTGTTGGGGTCGTAGGTGGCGGCCCCCGGACCCTGTTCGGATTGGGTTGATGAGTGCAACCTTGCCCGCACAGCAAGCCGCCCACTGGCGTCACGCGCCAGCGCGGGCTTGCTGAGCGACGCGACTTCCACAACGACGCAGCCATGGTGCATGATGCCGCCAAACGCATCGCCGCCAAACTCTTTGGCGGCTTTGGCATTGAATGTTTCAGGCGTCAACAGCGCAAGCAACTTGCCGTCTCGGCCCTGCGCCAGCTCCAGTTGTGTCAAAGCGTCGCCGCCCAGTTCCCTGGCTTCGGCATAGGAAGCCAGCTTGCCATGGTAGGCCCACTTCCAGGACTGCACGGCACCGCCTAGCGATGTCGAAAAAACCGCAATGAAGCTCTTGGGAAAGTCAGGTGACTGCCCATAAAACGTCATTACCACGAAGGCCAGATAAAGCCGACCGTTTTCAAAGTACAGCGCCGGCTCGTTGGGAATGAACAGCGCAGGAAAGTCTTTGGAATAGTCGCACACGTTGATGTTCACCTGACATTCTGGTGAACTCTTGTCATGACCAAAAGTGACGTAAGGCGCATTGCCCAGGGTTTGCGGGGTGGGCGCCACCATCAGGCGGAAACAGAAGGACAGGTTGTCGCGGTCTTTGTAGTTGCCGTCTTGACCCAGGAAATAATCCAGCCGCACCCCCACCCAAGCGGGATGGCCGTCAATGGCGCAGGGCAGGAGGTTGGGCACCTCGTGGCTCAGGAATCCGTCACGCGCGCGGCCCTTTTTGGAGTCGTGGAAACGGGCCGGTGTCCTGGGCCACAACACCTGCTCGCGCTTCCAGGATTTGCCGTTGTCACGGCTGGAAGCCAGGTGGGTCTCCACCCCAAGAACTGTGCTTTTCCGAAAGCCCTTCCCAATAGTCTCCACATGCGGCCAGGAATATGCCAGCCACAGCAGCCCGGACACAGGGTCCTTGCGCAGACACGGATCTGCAAAGCCCCGAAACACAGCAGGCTTCCCCTTGCCATCGCGCGACTGGTCGTCCCCTCCAATCATCAGGGCAGGAAATTTCTCGGGCGTGCAGTCCAGTTCTACCTGAGCAGCCCAGGAGCCTGGCGAACCCCAAGCCGCCCATACACCAACACCAAGGCTGCGCGCCGTCGACAACATCCAGGTGCGTCGCGGCGAACTAAAAGAGTTGATTGACATCGCAAGTTCCTTTGTCGGACAAAAGATTAACAAGAAAGCCCAATTATGTTTTGCCACCGATCCCCGGGTTCCAGGAGGGTGCGAGGGCCCACTCATTCAACCATGCTTTAGCGACCGCGCTTTCTTTCAGATAGGCGTCCAAAAAAGCAGTGCTCAAGGCCAAAACCATGCAATGGTGGTTGGGATTGCATTTCCCCGATTCGCCGGTCATCAGTATCCATGGAGTAGACACCCGCCCGAAAGACCTTGACGAGTCGCCACCGTGGCGTGGACTGCTGGGGCTGAACATGGCTGCGGCTTCAATCCGTGAATCGGTGTAGGACGTGCGGCCGTACTCGAACGTTTGATCACTCACCGCTTGCGTCGTACTGGCCCCGAATGAGTGTCCTGACATGCCGACCTTGTTGATCGGTGCGGTTTACTTGGCAGCGGTGTGCTTGTCGTGCTTTTGGCGATGAATCGCTGCGCTGTTGCGATTGGCTTCGCGCTGTAACTTGACACGCTCGGCGCGAGTTACTTTGCCATCGGCCTTGGCAGCTGCTTCATTGGCCGCCAGCCTGGACTCGCGGGCTTCCAGGCGGGTGGTTTCCTTCGCGTTTAACTGGCCGGATGCAACCCCTCTATCAACGCGTTGCTCTTGGTTGGCTTCGCGCTTGTCCAGATTTTGCGTGGCGGGTGCAGAGTCTTGGGCAAAGCTGGCGCCACTTGTGGCCAGGGCAATCGCAGCAATCAAAGTGTGAATCTTCATGGTGAACTCCAGTCTGGTTAAATATGGAACGACTCCACGAGGCTACAACGCCAGTGTCCCAGGTTCCAGTTGACTGAGTTCATCAAGTACGCTGTAAAGATTTGTCAACGCAAATCGTTCCTTGTGCCTTACTCTTCTTTACGGACCAACGATGGATACCTGCGTCAAGTCCGGAGACGACAAGGTCGTTGCAATCTGCATTCCATATTTACGCACTCGGCCGCTTAGCCCGACTGACGGCCGCCCCACAAGAGCCGTCGATACCAACAGGCTGGCTTTTCAAATCGAATAGCCGCAATACGGAATTTGCTTCGCTGAACATCTGCTATTGAGCGAGAAGGGAGTGACACACCTCTGCGGTCGGGCATCCTAGGAACCTTAACGACTCCAGAAATCCAGACCGACGGCCTGGACGGCAATAAACGCAGCATTGGAGCCAATGTGGATTACCAACGCGAGCTGCGCTTTGAATCCACGGGTAGACGCTGAGTTTTGCCAAATTCTGTCGTCAGTGGGCAAGAGTCCCTGGGGAATTTTTGAACTAATCAAAGTCCCGATAAACTGACCTCGATTCCAAAGCCAAAAACCTGTATCTGCCCGACCTCATTCCCATGCCCCTTAAAGACCTTCCCTTGGAAGCCCAACCGCGTGAGAAGTTGCTCGCGCGCGGCCCCGGTGCGCTCAGTGATATCGAATTGCTCGCTATATTGCTGCGTACGGGCATTCAGGGCAAGGGGGTGCTGCAAATGGCAGAAGAATTACTTCAACTCAAAAATGATAGCGCCTCACGAAATGTGGACGCGGGCTCAGGTGGTTTCGGAGGCATAGCCGGGCTGCTGGGTGCTACGGCAGAAGACCTCAAGCGCGTCAAAGGCCTGGGCCCGGCCAAGCGGGCCGAGATTGTGGCGGTGCTCGAACTCGCCCGCCGCGCTATGGCCCAGCGCCTACAAGAGCGTGAGGTGTTTGCCGATCCCCAAGCGGTCAAACACTATGTGCAGTTGCACCTGGCGGCCCGCAGCCATGAAGTGTTCGCGGTGCTTTTTCTGGATGTACAAAACAAACTGTTGGCGATGGAAGAGCTGTTTCGTGGCACGCTGACGCAAACATCCGTCTACCCCCGGGAGGTGGTGATCAAGGCCTTGCACCACAATGCCGCTGCCGTGGTGCTGGCGCATAACCACCCCAGCGGCACGGTGCAGCCGTCGCGGGCCGACGAGGCGCTGACGCAAACCCTCAAGGCGGCTTTGGCGCTGGTGGACGTGCGGGTGTTGGACCACATCATTGTTGCGCCGGGCCAAGCGCTGTCCATGGCAGAGCAGGGCCTGCTATGAACGCTGCCACCCCCAGGACCAAGCCTTTCAAGGTGGAGACGCTGGCCGATCTGAAACTGATCAAAAAAGAGATTGCTGCGCACACCGAGCGCGAAGCGCGGGCCGCCGCGCTGCGGGCGCTGGAAGCCAAGCGCCAGACGGTGCAGCGCAGCCTGTTTCAGGCGGCCGCAGGGCTGGTCACCCGTATGCACCCCCAGCCCAGAGCCAACCTGCAACCCGCGCCACCCGCGCCCAACCCAACCCAGCGCTTGCTGGACGAAGCCGCCGCCCTGCGCGAGGCGCTGAGTGACGAAGTGGACGTCACAACCCTGCTCGACACCGACGAACATCTGAGTTTTCGCCGCCCCGGTGTGGGGATGGATGTCGCACAAAAGCTGCGACGTGGCGAATGGTCGATCCAGCGGCAGGTGGACCTGCACGGCCTGCGTACCGACGAGGCGCGCGACGTGCTGGGCAGCTTCATCCGAGAGGCGCACAAACAAGGCATCCGCTGCGTGCGGGTGGTGCACGGCAAGGGCTTGAGTTCGCCCGGCAAGACCCCGGTGCTCAAAGACAAGGTACACCGCTGGCTGGTGCAAAAGTCCGAGGTGGTAGCCTTTGTGCAGGCGCCGCGGGCACATGGCGGTGCCGGTGCGCTGGTGGTGCTGCTGCAGCCTTTGCGTCATCGAACAGGGCTACGCTAAAGCCAACGCGCCCACCGGGCCGCTCGGGGCACGGCGCCATGCGGAGGGATTGACCGCAAACCAGCCCTTGAATGCGCGCGTAAAGGAACTCTGCTCCGCATAGCCCAGCAACAAGGCCAAGTCCAAAATGCTCAAATCCGGATCACGCAAATAGATCACCGCCATGTCCTTGCGCACCGCGTCCAACACCCCTTGAAACCTGAGGTCGGTCTCGCCCAAACGGCGCTGCAGGGATCGGGGTGACATGTGCAACACGGCCGACGCTTTCTCCAGCGTGGCCTCGCATTTGGGCATCAGCGCAATCAAGGCCTGGCGCAGTCGGTGCGCCAGATCGGTCTCGTTAAAGGTCTTGTCCATCGCCGCCTGGGCTTGCGCACGCATGGCCAGGTGCAGTGTTTCATCCGCCTGCACCAAGGGCATATCCAGCAGCGCCTTGGAGAACACCAGCGCATTCTCGGCAGCATTGAAATGCACGGGACACTCAAAGAACTCTTCATACGCCCGGACATCGGGCGGGGCGTCATGCAGAAACGACACTTCTAACAGCGGCAAACCCACACCCGCAATCCAGCGCCCGAATTGGTACCAACTGGCAATCAGGGACTCCGCCAAACTGCTGCAATAGGGCAGCGATTTGGACACCACATGCCAGCCCAAGCGGGCCTCGTCGTGCGTGCTGACAAACTGCATTTCGCTGTAGCCGATGTCAAACACCAGGCGGCGGTAATGCGGCACCAAGGCAACTGCCTCCCCGAGGGTCTTACAGGTCATGAGCGCGTAGCCCAGCACATTAAAGGTGCCTGGGCGCACATGGCGGGCAAATTCCAGACCGAGGTCGGCGCGCCCGGTCAGCGCCACAGCGGACTGGAACAGCGCGATCACATCGGCCATCGGCATACGGGCGTTGGCATGCTGCCCCTGCGCGGCCGCAAGCCCGGCATGGCGCATCAGGTCTGCCCGGCCAACGCCCGCACGCTGCGCGGCATCCAAAAGCCCGGACACAAATCCCGCCCCAACACTACTTTCTTGTTCCAATGCGGGCTCCTTTTTGCGGGTTGGCGTGAATTGACAAATAACGGGGATTCTGTGACAACTGCGAAATTGGGGCAAGGGCCTACCATCGTGATCGACCCCAGCGGTGTGGGAAAAATACAAAACGAGGAGACAAATATGCTGCCCATAGACCAAGTGCAACTGCACTTTAACCCTGCCGCCTTGGCTGGCCTCAACGTCATTTTGGGGCTGGTGATGTTTGGCATTGCGCTGGATTTGCGCGTTGCCGACTTCCGCATCGCCTTCAAGTCCCCCAAAGGGCTGCTATTGGCCACCGTAGGCCACCACATCATTTTCCCGGCGATGACCTACGCGCTGATCTGGATCATCAACCCGGTGCCCAGCATTGCACTGGGCATGATTTTGGTATCGTCCTGCCCGGCCGGTCATCTGTCCAACTTTTTGACGCACTTGAGCAAGGGAAACACCGCACTGTCGGTGAGCGCCAGTGCCGTGTCCACCGCGCTGGCCATCGTGATGACGCCGCTGAACTTCAATTTTTGGGGCAACCTGCACCCCGTCACCCACGACTTGATGCAAACCATCTCGCTGGACCCACTGGTCATGCTCAAAGATATCGTGATTCTGCTGGGCTTACCCCTGGTCGCAGGCATGTGGGTGGCGCACAAATTTCCGATGTTTGCCAAACGTGCTGAAACACCCATGAAACGCTTTTCCATGGTGGTGTTTGGCCTATTTGTGGTCGGCGCGCTGGCGGCCAACTTTAAACACTTCATGCAGTACATCGAGTTTGTGGTGGTGGTGGTTTTCATCCACAACGGGCTGGCATTGGTCACCGGTTTTTCGCTCTCCACACTGCTGGGGTTGAATGACCGGGACCGCCGTGCCGTCACGTTCGAGATGGGCATTCAAAACTCGGGCTTGGGCTTGATTCTGATCTTCAACCTGTTCAACGGCCTGGGGGGCATGGCCATCATCACCGCATGGTGGGGTATCTGGCACATCGTCTCCGGCCTGACGCTGGCGACCTTTTGGAGCAAGCGCGATCCGAAGACGCCATCCCTCCCATCTGCCAATTAAGCGAGTCCCACATGCATCTCAAAAAAATTCTCGTCACTGGCAGTTCCGGCTACTTGGGCAGCCAAACTGTTGCCGCGCTGGCCAAGCGCCCTGACCTAATGGTCGTTGCACTGGATGTGCGTGAACCCGCCACCCGCCTGCCCGGCGTGGTCTACGAAGTGGCTGACATCCGCGCCCCCGAGGTGGACGGCATCATTGAGCGCAACACACCCGACGTGATCGTGCACCTGGCCAGCATCGTCACCCCCGGCAAGAACAGCAACCGCGCATTTGAATACGACGTCGATGTGAATGGCACGCGTAACCTGCTGCAAGCCTGCGTGAAGCACGGCGTAAAGCGCGTGATTGTCTCCAGCAGTGGTGCGGCCTATGGCTATTACGCCGACAACCCGGAGTGGCTGATCGAGACCGACACCATCCGTGGCAACGAGGTGTTCGCCTACTCCTGCCACAAACGCCTGGTGGAAGAAATGCTGCTGGACTACCGCCACAAGCACCCTGAGCTGGAGCAAATCGTTTTCCGCATCGGAACCATCCTCGGCCCCGCGGTGCGCAACCAAATCACCGATCTGTTTGAAAAGCCCAAGCTTCTGGCCATAGCAGGCTCCGACAGTCCGTTCGTCTTCATCCACGACCAGGATGTGGTGGGTGCCATATTGCATGGCATCGATTCTTCCAAGGTGGGGATTTTCAATGTGGCGGGCGACGGAAAGTTGACCATTTTCGAAATCGCGCAGCGGCTGGGGAAAACCTGCCGCGTACTGCCGGCGGGTTTGATACAGACAGCGCTGTGGGTGCTCAAAAAACTGAATCTCACCCAGTACGGACCCGAGCAGCTCGACTTTTTGCGCTACCGCCCGGTGCTGCTGAACACGCGGCTGAAAGAAGAGTTTGGCTATGTGCCCAAGCTCACCAGCGCGCAGGTGTTTGAGCTGTACCGCCAATCCCGCCAGAACGCTAAGTGAGCGCTGAACTTCAAAAATTCCAAAGAGGAGACTGATCCATGAACACACGAATAGGGCATCGACTGGCACAGGCCGCATGGGCGATAGCCGCCACAGCGGGACTGTTGGCTGGGCCCGCCAACGCGGTGGTAATCACCGTCAACGACACCGGCGGCAAACCGCTTCCCACCGTGATGGTGAGCCGCCAGCCGGTCAAAGCAGCAGGGGTGGACGTCTCGGACAACGGCTACCCTGCCCATGGCAAACCGCAGCAAGCTTTTTTTGAGTTAACCCGTTTCACCGATGCGGCGGGTCGCACCGACCTGCCCGCAGCAGAACACCCCTGGCAAGTCCGCCTGCGCAAACCCGGTTACCAAGACAAGGTCTTGCCGTCCAGCGCCATCGGCAAACCCGTGGTCATGGCCCTGGAAAAAGACCCCGCCGCACTGGCTGCGCAGCAACCCGCCAACGCATGGTCATCCACCATTGACTTTGGGGATGAGAACCTGAAAAAAGAGTTCATGCTGCAATGCAACTTTTGCCATCAACAAGGAAGCGCATTGCTGCGCCGTGAGCGCTCGGCAGACGAGTGGCGCGCGGTGATCAAGCGCATGGTGCGCTACGGAACCCGCCTGTCCAGCGAAGGGCAAGAAAAGATCCCCGCCCTGCTCGAAGCGCATTGGAAAAAGATCCACGCCAACCCATCACTGGTGCCACAGGGCACGCCCTGGTCACCCGCGCTGGCAAGCGCCACCATCCGTGAAATGCCAATCGGCGACAGCATGTCGCAAATGCACGATTTGCTGCTGCACACCAATGGCATGGTCTATGTGGGTGACAACCTGCAAGACCGGGTGTACGAGGTTGACCCCGCCTCCGGCAAATACACGGTCTACAAAATTCCGCCGCAGCCGGGCGACCAGTTAGGAGGCCTGCTGGCCGGGCGCTTGCACGACTTCCCCAAACACGAAACTTACCAAGGCATTCATTCGCTGGCCGAGTCGCCCAGGGATAAGCACATCTTCATCACACCGTCGTACCAACGCCGCCTGATCGAGTTCGACCCCGTCACCAAGACCTTTAGCGTGCACCCCATGGACAGCGGCTTCTATCCACACACCGTGCGCTTTGATGCCAAAGACCGGGTGTGGTTTACCTTGGCCTTGAGCAACCAGGTGGGCATGTTTGACCGCGCCAGCCAAAAATACACGCTGTACGACCTGCCTTTTCGCAGCCTCATGGAGCGCATCACCGTCAAGCTGACGCCCTTCATTTTCAAGCTGCTGGGCTGGGGCATCTCGGTGGCCAATTACGTCAAAGTGGACCATGAATCCACAGGCGTTCCCCTGCCCTACGGCATGGAAGTGACCCCCGACGGAAAAGCATGGATCGCCCGCGTGCACACCAACGAGATTGCCTCGGTGGACCCCGAAACTGGCACGGTGACCATGATTAAAACGCCGTTTAAGGCACCCCGCCGCCTGCGCGCTGACCGTGATGGCAACCTGTGGATCGTGGCGTTTAACGAATCACAAATCGCACGCTACGTGCCCAAAACCGGTGTATTTACCCGCTTTGACTTGCCACTCATCCCCAAGGGAAGCGACACACCGTACTCGCTCAACGTAGACCGGGCACGCCACCAGGTATGGGTCAACGGCACCAACTCCGACTCGGTTTACCGATACGACATTGCCACCGAGAAATGGAGCATCTTCCCGATGCAACGCCATGTCACCTTCACGCGCGATGTGGAAATCTCGCCCAAGGGCCGGGTCTATGTCACCAGCGCTTCGTTCCCCAGCTGGCACATTGAAGATGCGCAACCCACGCTGATGGAAATCACCCCGTGACCCGGTTTTACCTGTCGTGCCTGCTGGCATTCACCGGCGGGCACATGGTGAACTACACCGTGATCCTGTACCTGCAGGAGAAGGTGGGGTCGGACCTGTTGGCTGGCATTGGCTTTGGCCTGTCGTTTGGCACCTCCATTGTGTTTGGCTGGTTTGCGGGCGTGCTGTGTGACCGTATTTCACCCACACGGGTGATCCAAGCGGCACAAGCCCTGTTTTTGCTGAGCCTGGCAGGCCTGTGGTGGACCGACGCTGGCGCCACCGACCAAACCCGCGTGGTGGGGACCTTGTTTTCGGCCTTTTTGGCTGGATTGGCATGGTCGTTTGTTGGGCCAGCACGCCTGTCGACACTGGGGCAAATCGCACCGCCGGACAAACTCAAGCCCGCCACCATCATCTTCAACCTGCAAGTACTGCTGGGCTTCGGATTGGCACCCGTCATCATTGGATTGGTGCGCAGCCGCTACGGCTGGCCTGCCGTTTTTGCCACCGGCATGGGGCTGTTTGCCACATCGTCGCTCATGCTGCTCGGCACACGCACGAGTGGCAGTGGCCGACCCAACCTTGGCGTGACCAAAGAGTTGGCGGAAGGCTTTGCCGCCGTCCGCGCCAACCCCTTGATGGCCCAACTCATCCTGGCGGCCATCATGGCCTACGCCATGACCGGGCCCATGCAGATCCTGCTGCCCAAGCTGGCCCGCGAGGTGCTGGGCTTGTCCGAACTGCAACGAGGTGCCTATTTGGGCCTGATGGCACTTACCCTGATTGCAGGGGGCGTATCGGCCCTGCTGCTGGGCAAACACCTGCACCATGGCGTGGCCATCTTCGCAGGCACCGTCATCGCCAGCCTGCTGTTTGCCTCCTTGAGCTACTGGACCAGCGCATCCGTCTCCAGCATGGCGCTGGGCGGCATGGGCTTACTGGGGGGCATGGTGATCAGCTTTGTTATTGCAGGTATTCAGGGGCAGGCACCGGAGGCGATGCGCGGGCGCATCATGGGCATCTACTCCATCATTTCCCAGGTGGTGCCTGCCGCGTCAGGCGTGGCGGCGGGTGCGTTGGTGCGCTCCACTGGAGTCACCAGTGCGATTTTGATGGCGGGTGTGGGCTTGGCACTGATCGCATTGCTCGCAGCCATGCTGATGCCGAAATTGCGCCGCATGCCCGCGTGATGGCGATGGCACTACGCTCCGCGTCAACGACCCCGGTCCGTGAGGTGTACCGACTCTAAATCTAAATCTAAATCTAAATCGAAGGCGATGCAGTGCGCTAGTCAGACGTCAGTGGCAAGCGCTTCAAGATGCGCGCATATTCCCCATTGCGGCGTATCTCGGCCAAGCCGCGATTGAAGTCATTCAAAATTACGGCGTGATTGGGTCTGCTGCGCGCAATTCCAATATGCAAAGGCATGGTCTGCAAAGCAGGTTCTCGCCACATCAGATTGGGGTTTCCAGCCGGCCATTCCTGACTAACCAAGTACTGGGCCAAAGCCTTGTCAACCAACACTAGGTCCAACCGCCCTTTATCCAACTTACGCAGGTTAGTCAGGTCATTCACCACTTCGTCGGTATTTAATCCTGCCGCATCAAACGCGGGTGGATTGGCATAGCCGCGCACGGTTCCAACCAAGCGCTTTCGCAGGTTCTGCAGCGACCCCACATCCAGCGGCAGACTGGCTCGGCCGTAAAACCCAATTTGCGTATCAACGACCGGCGCGGACAGTGCCAAAAAATGTTCCCGGTCTGCCTTGTACCAAACGGCAACTACACCGTCATGCTTTCCGCGTTCCAGCTCAAGCATCAACCTAGCCCACGGAAGAAAAACGAGTGTGATGTCATACCCCGCAGCTTTAAAGGCAGCCCGGGTCAAGGCGGTCAGGGTGCCCCCCTCAGGTAAGGCACTGGAAAAATAGGGTGGGTAGTCGGTCGACGCGAGCTGCAACTGCTGCTCCGCGCGGGCTAGGAGCACAGTCAGCAAAAGCACCAGACAAACGAGCAAGCGATGAAACATCGCTGCAGTCTACGCCAATGTTCCTTCACCCGTGAGATAGATGTTTTCATCCTGACCCAAGGGCTCCAGGGTTTGCAGCTGGTGCTCCAGCACCTCCAGCGTGGCTTCCGAGGCATCGCGCTGCAGGGCATTGCGCGCAAGAATCCTTGCCCGCAGCACTTCAGGCGGCGCACGCGGTGCCAGTATGCTGAATGATGCACCGGTTTCGCGAGCCAGCGCACGAAAGGTGTCGCGGTCGGCCCGCTTCAAAAAGGCGGCATCCACCACCACTGACCAGCCGGCTCCCAGCAACCTGCGGGCCAAATCACGCAAGTAGGCGTAGGTGCTCAGGTGGGCATCATTGGCATAGATGCCGGCGTTGGTGGCCGAGCCGCTGTGTTGCATGGGCCTGAGGCCATGCAGACGCTTGCGCTCCACGTCCGAGCGAAGCCGAATGGTTGACGCATGCGCATCGCTTTGCAACAGCGCGTTAGAGGCCACCGTTTTGCCGCAGCCCGACAGCCCGTGCGTAATTACCAAGCGCACAGGCGGGGGGGCGATCACGCGTTCCGCAAGGACGATATGCGCCACAACATCGCCATCGTCCCCCTGGGTCTGGGTGGTGCGGATGGCGGCCACTTTGGCACGCACCAGCGCACGGTACACCGCATAAAACCGCAACACCAGCGCCGCCTCGTAGTCACCGCTGCGGCTCCAGACTTCATTCACAAACCCGTTGGCCAGACCCGGCCGGTCATGCGCCAGCAGGTCCACATAGGTGAAGGCGATCTCATTGGCCACGTCAATCCAGCGCAGGTCTTCGTTGAACTCAATGCAGTCGAACATACGGACATGGTCACCGATCAACACCAGATTTGCCAGATGCAGATCACCATGGCACTCCCGCACATGGCCCGCCCGCTTGCGCGCCTCCATGAGCGGGGCGAGTTGCTGGAATTGCGCCTCGGTCCAGGCCTGCAAAGCCGCAAGGCGGGTTTGCAGCTGCACATCAGGGAGCATCTTCAGCAGATCCTCAAAATTGTCGCGTGCCGGCACCATGACTTCACGGGCCGATCCAAAGCGAGATGCCGGTGGCGCTACGGCCGCTGTGGCGTGAAAAGCCACCAAGGTGTCGGCTAAGTCCGACAAATGCGCAGTCGCCAGCTCGCCACGGGCGCAGACCCGGTCCAAGCGTGCGGACTCGTCGAAACGCCGCATCTTGACCGCGTACTCGATCGGCTCGCCCACTCCTACCCATTGCGGGTCTTGTGGCGTATTGAAAATGCCGACCACGTCCAAATAAAGGTCAGCGGCAAAGCGGCGGTTCAGGCGCAATTCATCCAGGCAGCACACTTGGCGCTTCGACAGCGAGCCGAAGTCCAGAAACGGCAACGTTAAAGGCTTCTTGATCTTGTAGGCAAACTCCCCCGCCAGCAGCACCCACGAGATATGGGTCTGCACCAGCTCCACCTGCAGCACCCCGTCGGGGTAACGCTGCGGCTTCAGCAGTGCCTGTATCAGAGGGGGCAGGTTTTCGTCCATGGTTTTGATGATGCCACAGCGCCTAGTTATTGGTGGCGCTGTGGCCCGTCGCTGGACCCCGTCCCAAACCTTGCGCCATGTGCTGCGCCCGCGGGTGCAAATTTACGCCGCAGTGCTGGGCACAATCGCGCTGGCCATGGTGATCAGCCTGTCGCTGCGCGTTCGGCTGCAGGCTTCGGCCGGTGCGGTGGCACCGGGCTCGCACACCATGCAGTTTGAAATTCAGTCGCTGGACGCACCTGGGCACTTGACCGAGAAATCCATCTTTCTGGTTCCACGCTAAGCATTATTTAAGCAAATAATGGCCACAACCCCCGTAGAACCTGCGCGACCAGCTACAAAGTTAATAGCAAATTAACACCGCATCAGGTGGCTGCGCGGCGCAAGGTCTCCACCACCGGGCGGCGCAGCACATCGCGCAGCCCCCACCAACCAGCGGCCAGGGCCAGCACCGCGCCCGCGAGCGCACCGAACAGCGGCACCCACAGCGATACCGACCACTCGAACTCAAACACGTAGTGCGCCAGCGCCCAACCCACCACGGACGCCACCAGGGATGCCAAAAAGCCGGCCAACAGGCCCACACCCGCCAACTCAGTGCGCTGCACTTGGCGCAGCAAGCGGCTCTGCGCCCCCACCGCACGCATGATGGCGAACTCCCGGGCCCGCTCCTCGCGCGTGGCTGTGACTGCGGCAAACAGCACCACCAGCCCGGCCGCCAGGGTAAAGCCGAACAAGAACTCCACAGCACGGCTCACCTGGTCCAGCACACGCTGAATCTGGCCGATGGTGGTGGTCATGTCCACGTTGGTCACATTGGGAAACTGGCGCACCAAGGCGTTGTCAAACCCTTTGGTCAAAGGTGCTTTGAAGGCTCCCATGTAGGTCGTTGGCACGTTGTCCAGCCGACTGACCGGGTACATGACAAAGAAGTTGGCACGCATGGAGCCCCAGTCCACTTTGCGCAGCGAAGTGATGCGCGAGTCGGTCTGTACGCCGCCAATGTCAAAGCGCAAGGTGTCGCCCAGCTTCAGGCCCAGGGTCTTGGCAATACCCTCTTCCACGCTGATGGCGCCCGGTTCTTCGTCGGTCCAGCGGCCCGCCACAATGTCGCTTTTGTCGGGCTTGCGGGCGCTGTGTGAGAGGTTGAACTCGCGGTCCACCAGCCGTTTGGCACGTTCCTCGTCATAGTCGTCTGCCGTCACGGCTTTGCCGTTCACGGCCACCATACGGCCCCGAATCATGGGGTACCAGTCAAACTGGGTGACACCTGCCTGATTCAAGGCTTTTTGAAACTCAACCGATTGCTCCGGCATGACGTTAATCACCAGACGGTTTGGCGCATCCGCTGGGGAAGCCTGCCGCCAGCTGCTGATCAGGTCCGTGCGCAGCAGCACCAGCAACACCAACGCCAGCAAGCCCACCGCCAGCGCGCTGACCTGCACCACGGTGTAGGCCGGGCGTGCCGAGACCTGCCGTGTGGCCAACACCAGCCAGCGCGGCGCCGTGGTTTCGTTCACGCTTTTTCGCAGCAGCTTGACCGCAAGCCAACTCAAAGACGCAAATATCACCACCGCCCCAGCAAAGCCGCCCACCGCAATCAGACCGAGTTTGAGGTCACTGCTGGCCGCCAGCAACAGCGCGGCAAAACCCGCCACGCCCACGGCCAACACACCCAACGAGGCGGGTCGCAAGTTACCCACATCACGGCGAATCACCCGCAACGGTGGTACCTGGGCCAACTGCAGCACCGGCGGCAGGCCAAAGGCCATTAGCAGGGTCAGGCCCATCCCTAAACCGAGTAACACGGGCCACAGCGTGGCGGCGGGCAAGGCCGAATCCACCAACCCTGCCAACAACAACACGAACAGGTAGTGCACGCCATAGCCCAGCAACACGCCTAAGCCACTGGCAAACAGGCCGACCAAGCCGAACTCGAACGCGTAGCTGGCGGCAATGGTGCGCTGGCTCAGGCCCAGCACCCGCAGCATGGCGCAGTCGTCCAGGTGACTGGCCGCAAACGAGCGCGCGGCCAAGGCGACGGCCACCGCACTCAGCAAGGCGGCCAGCAAGGCCACCAGGCTCAAGAACTTCTCCGCGCGGTCCAGCGTCTGGCTCATTTCCGGGCGACCGCTTTGCAGCGACTCCACCTGCACGCCACGCACGGCGCGCTCGCCCCCCGCCTTGACCTGGGCATCAGCCCATTCCACAAAGACCCGTACCGGCGCATCGGCGCCTGCAACGGCCATGCGGTACTTCAAACGGCTGGCCGGTTGGACCAGCCCGGTGGCCGCCACATCGGCCCGGTGAATCATCACCCTGGGGGCAAAGTTCATGAAACCCGCGCCCCGGTCCGGCTCAACCACGACGACGGTGGTAATTCGCAGCTGCACGCTGCCCAGCAGCAAGTTGTCCCCCACCTTCAAGCCCAGCGCGTCCAGCAAGGGGGCATCTACCCAGGCTTGTCCCGGCGTGGGGATGTCGCGGGTGGTGGCGTCCGGAGCACCCGGCTCTGTGGCCACGCGCAGCGCACCCCTCAGGGGGTAGCCGGGCTCCACCGCTTTCAGCGCCACCAGCTTGGCCGTACCACCCTGGGCATCTTGCGCCCTCGCCATGGTCGGAAAGCCCACTGTATTCACCATCTCCAGCCCCAAGGCGCGTGCCTTGGCCACAAACACCTCGGGTGTCGGGTTGTCGCTGGAGATAACTGCGTCCCCACCCAGCAACTGGCGGGCATCGCGCTGCAGGCCCCCTTTAAGTCGGTCGGCAAAAAAGCCCACCGCAGTCAGCGCCGCCACGGCCAGGATCACGGCCACCATAACCAGACGCAAATCGCCAGAGCGCAGGTCACGCCACAAAGTGCGCCAGCCAAGGCGCCAGAAGGAAAGATTCATGGAATCAGGTGTTTTTACTGATGCTGATGGTGGGGAACTTGGAAGAAAAATCCTTGTTCTTGGCCGCGATGGCCAACGCTACACGGCGGGCGACCGCCTTGTAGATGCCTGCCACTTCACCGTCCGGGTCCGCCACCACCGTGGGGTGCCCGCTATCGGCTTGCACGCGGATTTGCATGGCCAGCGGCAAAGCGCCTAGGTAGTCCATGCCGTAGTCGGCCGCCATCTTTTTACCGCCATCCGCGCCAAAAATGTGCTCCACGTGACCGCAGTTGCTGCATACATGCACTGCCATGTTTTCCACAATGCCCAGAATCGGCACACCCACCTTCTCGAACATCTTGATGCCTTTGCGGGCATCCAGCAGGGCGATGTCTTGCGGCGTGGTGACGATGACCGCGCCGGTCATGGGCACGCGCTGGCTCAGGGTGAGCTGAATGTCGCCGGTGCCCGGAGGCATATCGACGATCAAATAGTCCAGATCCTTCCAGTTGGTCTGGCGCAGCAACTGATCCAGCGCCTGGGTGGCCATGGGGCCGCGCCAGATCATGGCCTCGTCCTGCGCCACCAAAAAGCCGATCGACATGACCTGCACGCCGTAGTTTTCCATCGGCTCCATGGTTTTGCCGTCTTCGGAGTCAGGGCGGCCGTCAATGCCCATCATCATGGGCTGGCTGGGGCCATAAATATCAGCGTCCAGCAGTCCCACACGGGCGCCTTCCGCAGACAGGGCCAACGCCAAGTTGGCAGCAGTGGTGCTTTTGCCCACGCCGCCCTTGCCCGAGGCCACGGCCACAATATTCTTCACGCCGGGCAGCAACTGCACGCCACGTTGCACCGCGTGGGGCACGATTTTCATTTGCACATTGACGGATACATTGCCCACGCCAGCCACGCCCTTGGCTGCTGCAATCAGTGCGCTGCGAAACTCTGCGGTCTGGCTTTTGGCTGGGTAGCTCAGTTCCACATCAAACGCCACATCACTGCCTTTGATGACCAAATTCTTGATGCATTTGCTGCTGACAAAATCTTTGCCTGTGTTGGGGTCGATAACGCTTTGCAAAGCGCCCATGAGGGTTTGTTCGGTCACTGTCATTGAATACTCCTGTGTGCCGCAAGTTTAGCCAACCTGTTAAGACCCGATTCCCTACGGGTTAACCCCGTTTTCATTTGGGTTTACAAGTGCTTTCAACGTCCCATAATCTTCACCATGAGCAGCACTCCTCCTGTGCCCCAAACCACCGGTTTGTTATTGACCGGCGGCGGTGCCCGTGCGGCCTACCAAGTCGGGGTGCTCGAAGCCATTGCAGACATTCGGCTGGCCTGCGGTGCGGGCAACGAGCCCAACCCGTTTCCCATCATCACCGGCACTTCGGCCGGGGCCATCAATGCATCCGCGCTGGCCTGTGGTGCCGACAACTTCGACGCTACGGTGCGCTTGATTGCCAGCACCTGGAAAAACTTCCATGCCCATGACGTGTACCGGGCCGACCACTTGAGCATGCTGCGCTCAGGTGCCAGCTGGATGACGCTCCTGTCGGTGGGCTGGATGCTGGCCAAGTGGCGGCGCATCAAACCCCGCTCTTTGTTGGACAACACCCCGCTGGGCGAGTTGCTGACCAAGCTGGTGCCGCTGGAGCGCCTGCCCTACCTGATCCGCAAGGGCCATATGCAGGCGCTGGCCGTCACGGCGTCCAGCTACAGCTCAGGCGAGCACATCACTTTTTTTGAGGGCGACAAACGCCTGATGCCCTGGGTGCGCTCACAGCGCTTGTCGGTGCGCGACAAAATCACCCACGCCCATTTGCTGGCCTCCAGCGCCATTCCTTTTGTGTTTCCTGCCACTGAACTGCACATTGACGGCCACACCGAGTACTTTGGCGACGGCTCCATGCGCCAAAGTGCGCCGGTGGCCGCCGCCATCCATTTGGGGGCGGCGCGCATTTTGGTGGTGGGCGCCGGGCGCATGCACGAGCCCAAAAAAGAAGTCCTGCCGGATGCCAGCCGGAGCTACCCCACCATCGCGCAAATTGCAGGCCATGCACTGTCCAACATCTTTCTGGACGCGCTGGCGGTGGATGTGGAGCGGGTGCGCCGCATCAACCAAACCATCAAACTGGTGCCGCCCGAGGCGCGCAAAGCCAGTGCGCTGCGCCCGATCGAGTTGTTGGTCATCGCACCCAGCCAGCGGCTGGACACTGTGGCATCGCGCCACATTGGCGAATTGCCGCATGCGGTGCGCGTGATGCTGGGCGGCGTGGGCGTGTCGTCGGCCAAGGCCGATGTCAAGGGCGCTGCCCTGGCCAGCTACTTGTTGTTTGAATCTGGTTACACCAGTGAGCTAATGGCGCTGGGCTACGCCGATGCCCAGAGGCAACGGGGCGAGGTGTGTGCGTTTTTTGGCTGGCCCGACCCCACAGCAGCAGCGCCAGCACCCAGCACGCCCGAGCAACCCCCTGTAGAGCGTCGCGTGGACCCACTACGGTTGCGTTAAAGCGACCTCTTTTGCTATGTATTTAGTAGCTGCTTGCGCATACTGCGTAAGGGCTAGAGGCCTAAATGGCTTGTATTTTTCAGCCCCCGCAGAAGGCCTGGGGTATGCGCCGCCGCTCATGTCCCCCAGCCTTCGACCTCCTCCTTTACTTCGCTTTGGCGCACACCCCAGGCCTACTGCTGGAATGCTCGCTGGCGGAATGTGGATACATCAAAAATTGTCGGAACACCCATTCCCACTGGGGATCGAGCGTCAATCCAGGCCCGTTATTACTGACGGGCGAAACTGGGCGGCGCACTACAACCCATGATCGAGGTCGGCATGACGGCAATCAGACGCCGTGGATGCCTTGATGGCAACACAACACCGCACCACTGGACGGAACAAGCCAGAGATTGCGCGGGATGTTTTGTATAGGTGAGCACCTACGCCTTGCGCGATATCTTGGCAGTTTTTACCGCCTTGGGCGCAACAGGTGGCAGGAAGTTGTCGCCAGACAGCACCGACTTGCCGGTCTGGCTTTCCAGTTGATTGCGGGCCTTGGCGGCAATACTGCCACCGGCTTGGGCTGCGGACTTGTTTTCCGTCATGCCGGTAGCCTCCACACTTTCGGCAATCTGCCGGGTGGACAACTCGGCCAAGGCAGTAAAAATAAGCTCGGCCTCGCTCATGTGGTCACGCAGGTTGTGGCTGCTCAGGCCCTTCATGTCTTTGTGCTGCGTCACACTCACTCCCGACCACTCTTGGTGAATGATGTTGGTGAGGATGGCGAACTCACTGCCTTTTTTGATGTCGTGCTCACTCCAATAGTCCGTGAGCTTGTTGCGCGTTTCCTGCCCGGTCATGCGCTGTTGAATCCACTTGTCGCTGCGGCCATGCTGCTGCCAGGTTTGTCGGGCACGGTCGAGCGACAAAGCGGGGTCCGCCATCTCTTGCATGCGCTCGTAGCCGACCTTGGCCAGCCAGAGTTTGATGGGCTCGGCCTTTGGGCTGGGGATGGATTGCACCAGACGCAGCAAGATTTCGGCGGTCGCGCAGTCGGTTTCGCGCTTTTTGCCGTCCGGCGCAGTCAATTTCAACCTTACGATTTTTTCGTAAGGTTGCTCAGAGCCAGCCTCCTGCGCCAACTTGCGCTTCAAATCTGACCAGTACCGATTGGCGTTGGTGCTGTCCGTCAGCACCTGCACCACGTCAATGACCGAAAACCACCAGGTTTCCGTGGTTTCGTCGTACACGCGGCGGATGGATTTACCGTCAAATTCAGAAGGTAGGATTTTCATTTTTTGAAGGCGCTAACGTGCCGTTACGAATTTTTACTGGGAATTTAACCAGTATATTGCAGGCGTTTGAATCCGTGAGGAATTTCGGGACCAGCGGAGTGCTTGCTGGAATCAACGTACTCTCGTCATTTTCTCCCTCAACCGAACGGTGGCACCCCCACGACATTGTGGGATCAGGCGGGTTGGGTGTTCTGCGCAGTGAGGTATAGGAGGAGGCCGCAGGCCGGGGGACACGAACGGAGCAGAGCACCCAGCCCACCTGATCCTGAAGCAGTGCCCGCCTGCAAGCACCCCCAAGAGAAGTGGCCGCAACCCAAGACTAAAATCAAGGGCTGTCCCTTGAAAGCCGACCCTGATGCCACGCCAACTCTTCGTCACCACCGCCCTGCCCTACGCCAACGGCAACTTCCACATCGGCCACATCATGGAGTACATCCAGGCTGACATTTGGGTGCGGTACCAGCGCATGCAGGGCAACGCAGTGGACTTCTGCGGGGCAGACGACACCCACGGCGCGCCCATCATGATTGCCGCCGAGAAGGCGGGCAAGACGCCGCAGCAGTTCGTGGCCGACATCGCGGCCGGTCGCAAGCAGTATCTGGACGGTTTCCACATCAGTTTTGACAACTGGAGCTCCACCGACTCCCCGGAGAACCACGAACTGGCACGCCAGATCTACCGGGACCTGCGCGACAACAAGGACGGTTCGCTGATCGAGAGCAAAACCATTGAGCAGTTTTTCGACCCCGAGAAAAACATGTTCCTGCCCGACCGCTACATCAAGGGCGAGTGCCCCAAGTGCCACGCCTTGGACCAGTACGGCGACAACTGCGAGGTGTGCGGCGCGGTGTATGCGCCGACTGACCTGATCAACCCGTTCTCTGCCCTTTCGGGTGCCACGCCGGTACTGAAGAACTCAGAGCATTTCTTCTTCAAACTGTCCGACCCGCGCTGTGTGGCGTTTCTGGAAAAGTGGACACAGGATGGCAAGCTGCAACCCGAAGTGGCCAACAAGGTCAAGGAATGGTTCTCGGTGCGCACCAACCAGGACGGCACCCAGAGCGAAGGCCTGGGCGACTGGGACATCTCCCGCGACGCGCCCTACTTTGGCATCGAGATTCCCGACGCGCCGGACAAGTACTTTTATGTGTGGCTGGACGCGCCCATCGGCTACCTGGCCTCGTTAAAGGACTTACTGACAAAACGCGCGGCTCTAGATCCGCAAAGCCCCAGCTATGACGACTACATGGCGAACCCCGCCCTGGAGCAGTACCACTTCATCGGCAAGGACATCGTCACCTTCCACACCCTGTTTTGGCCCGCCACACTGCATTTCAGCGGCCGCAAGACACCGGACAACGTGTTTGTCCATGGCTTTTTGACCGTGAACAACGGCGAAAAGATGAGCAAGAGCCGCGGCACTGGCCTAGACCCGCTCAAGTACCTGAGCTTAGGCATGAACCCCGAGTGGCTGCGCTACTACCTGGCCGCCAAGTTGTCCGCCCGCAATGAAGACATCGACTTCAACGCCGACGACTTCATGGCCCGGGTGAACAGCGACCTGATTGGCAAGTTTGTGAACATTGCTTCGCGTGCGGCGGGGTTTTTGACCAAGCGCTTTGAGGGCCAGTTGACAACCCACTTTGGGGCCATGGGTGCGGAGTTGCTGGCGGATATTCGATCCGAGGCCGATGCGATTGCTGGCCTGTACGAGACACGGGAATTTGGCAAGGCCACCCGTGAAGTCATGCTCTTGGCCGACCGCGTAAATTCCTATGTTGACCAAAACAAGCCCTGGGACCTGGCCAAAGACGCGGCCAACAACGAAGCACTGCACCAAGTGTGCTCGGTGCTGGTGAACTGCTTTTCGGTGCTTGCCCGTTACCTGGCCCCCGTGCTGCCGGACCTGGCACGCGCGGTGCAAGACTTTGTGGGCCAGCCCATGAACGACTGGAATGTGGATCGGGATGTGCACGCCATCGCCCCCTACCAGCACCTAATGGCCCGCGTCACCCCCGAACAGCTGGATGCACTTTTTGAGCAAAAAGAGGCCACAGCCCCCGTGGAACCTGCGCAAGCAGCTCCTAAAAAAGTAGCAAAATCAGCAGCGCCCGTCACCCCCGTGGACCCCAACGCCCCCGGCGGCGAGGCCTTGGCACCCACTATCAACATTGACGACTTCGCCAAGATCGACCTGCGCATCGCCAAAATCCTGAACTGCGAGGCGGTAGAGGGCTCCACCAAACTCCTGCGGCTCACCTTGGACGTGGGTGAGAAGGATGCTGACGGCCAGCCCACCACCCGCAACGTCTTCAGCGGCATTGCCAGCGCCTACCAGCCCGAGCAGCTCATCGGCAAGCTGACGGTGATGGTGGCCAACCTGGCACCACGCAAGATGAAATTCGGCATGAGTGAGGGCATGGTGCTGGCCGCCAGCCACGCTGACGAGGCGACCCAACCCGGCATCTACGTGCTGGAGCCCTTTGCCGGGGCGCAGGCCGGGATGCGGGTGCACTAACCTCACCCACCATGATCCCCCAGTTGCGCGGCTGGACTTCGGTCCAGCGGACTGCCAAAACCAACCTCCGCTTGGGTGCCACCCTGTGCTTTATTGCCGGTGCCACCAACGCCGGGGGTTTTCTGGCGGTGGGGCAATACACCTCGCACATGACGGGCGTGCTGTCCTCCGTGGCGGACAACCTGGTGCTGGGTCAGGTCACTCTGGCCATTGCGGGGGTGGCCTCGCTGCTCGCGTTTCTAGGTGGCGCCATGACCACGGCCTGGATGGTGAACTGGGCGTTGCGGCGCAATTTGCAAAGCGCCTATGGCCGCCCCTTGCTGCTGGAAGCCGGGTTGCTGCTGTTGTTTGGCTTGTTTGGCGCCGGCATCAACTGGTCGGCCGGGCTGTTTGTACCGCTGACGGTGTTGGTGCTGTGCTTCATCATGGGGCTGCAAAATGCGGTGATCACCAAAATCTCCCATGCCGAGATTCGGACCACCCATGTCACCGGGCTGGTCACCGATTTGGGCATTGAGCTGGGCAAGCTGCTCTATGTCAACCGACTCACAGACGCAGCGCCGGTGACCGCCAACCGCAACAAGCTTCGCATCCACCTGATACTCATCAGCAGCTTCTTTATAGGCGGACTGGTGGGGGCGGCGGGCTTCAAGTCGCTTGGTTTTATTGCCACGCTGCCCTTGTCCATTCTGTTGACCTTGCTCGTGTTGCGCCCCGTACTGAACGACGCAAAAAACTGGATTGAACCCCACTAAACCCATGACCACTGCGCCCGCACACCCACCCAAGCTGCCAGCACCGTCGTTCTTCCGGCCCCGCCTGCTGGACGCTCTCCAGGGCTATGACCGGCAGAAATTCATGCGTGACGTGGGGGCCGGCCTCACTGTGGGCATCGTTGCCCTGCCGCTGGCCATGGCCTTTGCGATTGCCAGCGGGCTCAAGCCCGAGGCCGGGCTGTTCACAGCCATCATTGCGGGCTTTTTGATTTCGGCCCTGGGCGGCAGCCGGGTGCAAATTGGCGGGCCGGCGGGTGCGTTCATCGTCATCGTCTACGGCATATTGGAGCGCTACGGCCTGGCCAATCTGATCATCGCCACCGCCATGTCAGGGGTGATGCTGTTTGCCATGGGCTTCTTCAAACTCGGCACGCTGATTCGCTTCATCCCGATTGCCGTGGTGATTGGTTTTACCAATGGCATTGCGGTGCTGATCGCGCTATCGCAAGTGAAGGACTTTCTGGGTTTGCAGGTAACGTCCATGCCGGCCGACTTCTTCGGGATACTGCTCGCACTGAAAGGTGCGCTGCACACGTTCAGCCCGCTGTCCACCCTGCTGGCTTTGGGCAGCCTGGCCGTCATCGTGCTGTGGCAGTTCGCATTGCCCGCCTGGGGCAAGACATATCCGTGGGCGGCGCGCCTATCGCTCATACCCGGCTCCGTGCTTGCCTTGGTGCTGGCCACGGCCTTTGTGGCACTGTCGGGCCTGCCGGTAGAAACCATTGGCAGCCGCTTTGGCGGTATTCCGTCCAGCCTGCCAGCGTTCCAGTGGCCGGAGGCGTCCTGGTCCACCGTGCGCTTCTTGTTCATCCCGGCCACCACACTGGCGCTGTTGGGTGCCATCGAATCCCTGCTGTGCGCACGGGTGGCCGACGGCATGATTGACGACCGCCACAACCCCAACCAGGAATTGATGGCGCAGGGCATTGCCAACTTTGTCACCCCGTTCTTTGGCGGCATGGCGGCCACCGGCACCATTGCCCGCACCGTGACCAACGTCAAAAGCGGGGCCGTCAGCCCAATCGCGGGCATCGTGCACGCCATCACCCTGCTGCTGGTGATGCTGGTGGCGGCCCCCTTGGCACAAGACATTCCACTGGCCGCCATGGCCGCCATTTTGATGTTCGTGGCCTGGAACATGGGCGAGTGGCGCGAGTTTGCCCACCTGCGCCAATACCGCCTGCCCTACCGCGCCACGCTGCTGGCGGTGTTCTTTTTGACGGTGGTGTTTGATTTAACGGTGGCAGTGGAGGTGGGCCTGGTGGCCGCCTGCATCACCTTTATTTACCGCATCTCCAGCCTGTCACGCTCCGAGCGGGTCAGCGCCGCTGACCACCCGCGCCTGTTAGGGCATGAAGGCCGGTTGACTGCTTTTCGCCTGTATGGCGCGATCTTTTTTGGCGCGGTCAAGCTCATTGAAGAACTGCAAGACAACCTACCCACAGGCACCCTGGTGGTGGATTTTAAGAACGTGATGTACATCGACTCGTCCGGTGCCGACACCGTGCTGGACCTGGTGCGCGTCTGCCGCAAACACGGTGTGCGCTTCATCGCCTGCGGCCTGGGGTTTCAACCCAAAGACATCCTGCAGCGCTGCGGCATGATCGACGCCTTGGCAGACGGCAATCTGTTTGACACCTTGGCCGACGCGGTTGCCGCAGCCACCCAAGACGCCCCTGCCGCGTCCGACGCACAATCCACCCCATGAACGCCACCGCATCCCACCCCACCCCTCTTCATTTTGATGTATTGATCGTCGGCAGCGGCTTGGCGGGCCTGAGCGCTGCCTTGTTGCTGGCACCCACCCAACGCGTTGCCATCATCACCAAACGGGCCGTGCGCGAAGGCTCCAGTGGCTGGGCACAGGGCGGTATTGCGGCCGTATGGGGCAAGGGCGACACCTTCGAGGCCCATGTGGACGACACGCTGGTGGCAGGCGCTGGCCTGTGCGACCTGGAAGCCACCCGTTTTGTGGTGGAGCACGCCCCCGAGTCCATCGCCTGGCTGCAAAAATTGGGCGTGCCGTTCTCACAAGAAGACGGCCAACTGCACCTCACCCGCGAAGGTGGCCACAGCGCGCGGCGCATCGTGCATGTGACCGACGCCACCGGTGCCGCGGTGCAGGGCACCCTGATAGAGCGCGTGCAGCAAATGCCCAACATCACCCTGTTTGAGCACCACACCCTGGTGGACCTGATCACCAGCGCCAAGCTAGAGCCGCACGCCGGCGCACCCGCCACGGACACAGCCAACCGCTGCCTGGGCCTGTACGCGCTGGACGATGTGACCGATGAGGTGCTCACCTTTCAGGCACCCCACACCATTTTGGCCACCGGCGGCGCGGGCAAGGTCTATCTCTACACCACCAACCCCGACACCGCCACTGGTGACGGCATTGCCGCGGCCTGGCGCGCCGGGTGCCGGGTCAAAAACATGGAGTTCATCCAGTTCCACCCCACCTGCCTGTACCATCCGCACGCCAAGTCGTTCCTGATCAGCGAAGCGGTGCGCGGCGAGGGCGGACGCCTGTTGCTGCCCGACGGCACCCGCTTCATGCCCAAGCATGACCCACGAGCCGAGCTGGCCCCGCGCGATGTGGTGGCCCGTGCCATTGACTTCGAGATGAAGAAAGGCGGCTTGGACTGCGTTTACCTGGATATTTCTCACCAACCGCTGGCTTTTATCAAAGAGCATTTCCCCAACATCTACGCCCGCTGCCTGGAGCTGGGTATCGACATCAGCAAGCAGCCCATCCCCGTGGTACCCGCCGCGCACTACACCTGCGGCGGCGTGCTGGCCGACCTGAGTGGGCGCACCGACGTGGCGGGCCTGTACGCCATTGGCGAGACCGCCTGCAGCGGCCTGCACGGGGCCAACCGGCTGGCCAGCAACTCTTTGGTGGAGTGCATGGTGTTCGCCCGTGCCGCCACGCATGCGATTGAGACTGCGCAGGGTGCCCCCGCCCTGCCCCTGCCCGCCTGGGACGACAGCCGCGTCACCGATGCCGACGAGTCGGTGGTGATCTCGCACAACTGGGACGAGTTGCGCCGCTTCATGTGGGACTACGTCGGCATCGTGCGCACCAACAAACGCCTGGAGCGCGCCGCCCATCGCATTGCGCTGCTGCAAGGTGAAATTCAAGAGTTTTACGCCCACTTTCACGTCACCCGCGACCTGCTGGAGCTGCGCAACCTGGTGCAAGTGGCCGACCTGATCGTGCGCAGCGCTCAGGCCCGCCATGAAAGCCGCGGCCTGCATTTCAGCCGCGACTACCCGCAACTCAACCCCGAAGTGATTGATACCGTGCTGGTTCCCTGAGCACCGCGGCACCTTGGGGGGGCGAGCGCGGTGCTCGTGTCGCCACCGAACCAGGACTATTTCAAGTCAAAACGGTCCAGGTGCATGACCTTGCTCCAAGCGGCGACAAAGTCGTGAACAAACTTGGGGTTTGCATCGCTGGTGGCATAGACCTCGGCCACGGCACGAAGCTGCGAGTTTGAGCCAAAGACCATGTCCGCCACCGTACCCGTCCACTTCAGTTCGCCGGTGCTGCGGTCGCGCCCTTCCAGCACGCCCTCGGTGGCAGACTTGTGCCACTGGGTGCGCATATCAAGCAGGTTCACGAAGAAGTCGTTGCTTAGCGTTTGCGGGCGCTGGGTGAACACACCGTGGCGGGACTGGCCCACATTGGCATTCAGCGACCGCAAGCCGCCAATGAGTACGGTCATCTCTGGGGCGCTGAGCGTGAGCAACTGCGCCTTGTCCAACAGCAACTCTGCCGCAACGCCCTCCAAGCCCTTGCGTGTGTAGTTGCGAAAAGCATCCGCCGCGGGCTCCAGCACGCCGACCGATTCCACATCGGTCTGGGCTTGCGACGCATCCATGCGGCCCGGCGCAAAGGGCACCGTCACGGTGTGCCCCGCCTTGCTGGCAGCGGCCTCCACGGCGGCGCTGCCGCCCAGCACGATCAGGTCGGCCAGAGAGATTTTTTTTCCATCTGGCTGCGCCGCGTTGAATGCCTGCTGAATCGCTTCGAGCGTTTGCAGCACCTGCGCCAATTGCGCGGGCTGGTTAACCTCCCAATCCTTTTGCGGTGCCAGGCGAATACGTGCGCCGTTGGCACCGCCACGCTTGTCGCTGCCCCGGAAGGTGGCGGCAGATGCCCACGCCGTGCCCACCAGTTGCGCGATGGACAGGCCCGATGCCAGCACCCGGGCCTTGAGTGCCGCGATGTCCTGCGCGTCCACCAGCGCGTGGTCCACGGGCGGAATTGGGTCTTGCCAAAGCAGCACTTCCTGGGGAACCAGGGCACCAAGGTAGCGCGCGCGCGGCCCCATGTCGCGGTGCGTCAGCTTGAACCAGGCACGGGCGAAGGCGTCGGCAAACTCGGCCGGGTTCTGGTGGAAGTGCCGGGCGATTTTCTCGTAGGCCGGGTCCATGCGCAGCGACATGTCTGCCGTCGTCATCATGGGCGCGTGGGTCTTGCCCGCCTCGTGGGCATCGGGAATCATGTGCTCTGGCTTCACGTTCTGGGCCTGCCACTGGTGGGCACCGGCGGGGCTCTTGGTCAGCGCCCATTCGTAGCCAAAGAGCATGTCGAAATAGCCGTTGTCCCAGGTGGTGGGGTTGGGTTTCCAGGCGCCTTCTATGCCACTGGTGGTGGTGTGCACACCCTTGCCGCTGCCGAACTTGTTGATCCAGCCCAGGCCCTGTTCTTCAATGGGCGCGGCTTCGGGCGCGGGGCCGACCAGGGCCGGGACGCCCGCACCGTGCGCTTTGCCAAAGGCGTGACCACCAGCTACCAGTGCCACCGTCTCTTCGTCATTCATGGCCATGCGCGCAAAGGTTTCGCGCACATCACGGCCAGACGCCACGGGGTCGGGGTTGCCGTCCGGGCCTTCCGGGTTCACATAGATCAAACCCATTTGCACGGCGGCCAGCGGGTTATCCAGTTGGCGCTCGCCGCTGTAGCGGCTATTGGCCTTGCCGCTGGTGGCCAACCATTCGGATTCGGCACCCCAGTAGACATCCTGCTCGGGTTCCCATATGTCCACGCGGCCACCGGCAAAGCCGAAGGTCTTGAACCCCATGGATTCCAGGGCCACATTGCCCGCAAGAACAATCAGGTCGGCCCAGGATATCTTGCGGCCATATTTTTGTTTGATGGGCCACAGCAGGCGACGCGCTTTGTCCAGGTTGCCGTTATCAGGCCAGCTGTTCAATGGGGCGAATCGCTGGTTGCCGGAGCCCGCGCCACCCCGGCCGTCCGCCACCCGGTAGGTGCCGGCAGAGTGCCAAGCCATGCGAACCATCAGGCCGCCGTAGTGGCCCCAGTCGGCCGGCCACCAGTCCTGTGAGTCGGTCATCAACGCGTGCAAATCCTTGACCAGCGCATCCAAGTCCAGTGACTTGAATTCCGCCGCATAGTCAAAGTCTTCGCCCATGGGATTGGACTCAGCGGAGTGCTGGTGCAGGATGCCCAGCTTCAATTGATTAGGCCACCAGTCCGCGTTTGACGGGGCACCGGCGGTCGTGCTCTTCAGCGCGACGTGGGGGAAAGGACACTTGGCTTGTGTTGACATGGCGAACTCCTTTTGGGGTTGGTAACTGACTTGTTCATAGTCTATGTCTAAAGCCAAAAACCCCTCAATTGATTTCCCCAATGACCCAGATAGCGAGCCCTGCTTTTCGTAGAAACGGAGCGTTTCAATGTCCAAAGCCGTGGCGCTGGAGAGTTCTTTGATCTCCATCGCAGCCACTCTTGGTGAAAAATAGTGATTGACAATGTAGCCGCTTCAGGGTTTTTAATCGGTCCATTGAAAGGAAAACCCTATGTCTGCCCATTGCTGCGAACACGAAACCCCTGCCGCTAGTCAAATCGTCAACCTTGCCCGCTATCGCCAGGTGCTTTGGATTGCGTTGATCATCAACGCTGCCATGTTTTTGGTCGAAATCACGGCGGGGATTGCGTCCGACTCGCTCTCGCTGCTGGCGGACGCCATCGACTTTGCGGGCGACGCCTTGAACTACGGCGTGTCTTTGGCGGTGTTGGCATCCGCCTTGGCCTGGCGCTCGCGGGCCGCGCTGCTCAAAGCGGTGAGCATGATGGGCTTCGGGCTCTATGTGCTGGGCCAGGCGGTTTGGTCGGTCTGGCATGGCCACCTGCCCGACGCTGCCACCATGGGAGGGGTGGCCGTGCTGGCGCTGATTTCCAATGTGGCCGTTGCCTGGATGTTGTACGCCTTTCGCGAGGGCGACGCCAATATGCGCAGCGTGTGGCTGTGCTCGCGCAACGATGCCATCGGCAACGTGGCCGTGATGCTGGCCGCACTGGGCGTCTTTGGCACGGGCTCGTCATGGCCTGACTTGGCGGTAGCAGCCATGATGGCAGCGCTTGCTCTGCGCGGCGGTTGGCAGGTTTGGCGCCAGGCACAGGCTGAACTCTCAGGCGAGCCGGCACCAAATGCACATGACCATGCCCATTAGCACGCCCGAATCCGAATCCGCACCCGCACCGGTATCGTTCTGGCAGGCCTTTGCCTTTTGGCTGAAGCTGGGCTTCATCAGCTTTGGCGGGCCGGCCGGGCAAATTGCCATCATGCACACCGAGCTGGTGGAGCGCAGGCGCTGGATTTCTGAAAAACGCTTTTTGCACGCGCTGAACTACTGCATGGTGCTGCCCGGCCCCGAGGCGCAGCAGCTGGCCACCTACATTGGCTGGCTGATGCACCGCACCTGGGGCGGCGTGGTGGCGGGGGTGCTGTTTGTGCTGCCGTCGCTATTCATCCTGATCGCGCTGTCGTGGATCTATATCGCTTACGGGCACGTGGCGTGGGTGGCGGGCTTGTTCTACGGCATCAAACCGGCGGTGACAGCCATCGTATTGCAGGCAGCGCACCGCATTGGCGGGCGGGCCTTAAAGCACAACGCGCTGTGGGCCATTGCTGCGGCGTCGTTTGTCGCCATCTTTGCGTTCAAGCTGCCGTTTCCCCTCATCGTGTTGGGTGCGGCGCTAATCGGCTACGTTGGCGGGCGCTGGGCACCGCAGTGGTTTCAGATGGGGGGCGGACATGGGGGCGCGGATAAATCCTACGGCGCGGCGCTGATTGACGACCACACCCCCACGCCCGCGCACGCCCTATTCCGCTGGAGCCGCCTGGGCTGGGTGGCCGCCGTGGGCTTGTTGCTGTGGGCCGTGCCCATGGGGCTGCTGGCGTACGCCTATGGCTGGGAGCACACGCTCACGCAAATGGGCTGGTTCTTTACCAAGGCGGCGCTGCTGACCTTTGGTGGTGCCTATGCCGTGCTGCCCTATGTGTACCAGGGCGCGGTGGAAGGCTTTGGCTGGCTCAACCCCACACAGATGATCGACGGGCTGGCGCTGGGCGAGACCACGCCCGGGCCACTCATCATGGTGGTGGCGTTTGTAGGCTTTGTGGGCGGCTACATGAAAGCGGTGTTCGGGCCGGACAGCTTGTTTCTGGCAGGCACGGTGGCGGCGTGCGTGGTGACATGGTTCACATTTCTGCCGTCGTTCCTATTCATTCTGGCCGGTGGGCCGGTGGTGGAGACCACGCACAACCAGCTGAAATTCACCGCCCCGCTGACCGCCATTACCGCCGCCGTGGTGGGCGTGATATTGAATCTGGCGCTGTTTTTTGGTTACCACGTGCTGTGGCCACAGGGGTTTAGCGGGCGGTTTGACGCGATGTCTGCCGCCATTGCACTGGCGGCGGGGGTGGCGCTGTTCCGCTTTAAGCGCAACGTAATGCATGTGATTGCCGCATGCGCGCTGGTGGGGTTAGCTGGATCAGTATTCAACGCTGCATATCCATAGCGAATGTCCGGGTAATGCCGCTGTCAAATCCCTCAACCTAGGCATGACATGCTGATTCTGTGAAAATTGTGCGACGCAGATACGGTGTCACCACCCTGCCAGGATTGGCCTCACAGGGCCTTCCAAGAACAACCACCACCAAGCGGAATTAACCATGCAAGACGAAGAACGTTGCTGCGGTACAGGGACCTGCATCATTGATGCCCAGGGTCGTTGCTGGTGCGGACAGCAATGGGATGGGGAGAAGATGTGTCGGCCTCCTATGGAAAACACGGTGACCCTGGAAACTCCCGAACGAGGCCAATCTCCAAAACCAGCGGACCCCGCCGAATGATGGGGGCGAAGGCACTGGGATACGGCGGACTCGTACCCTTCGTTGGGTTGGCGCTGACCCTATGGATGGTCGACCCAGCACAGCGCAGCTTCATCGGGTTTGCGCTGCTTGGGTACGGCGTAACGATCACCAGCTTTCTTGGTGCAATCCATTGGGGCTTGGTCATGCGCAACCCACCGGAGCATTCGCTTGCTTATTTGGTTTGGGGCGTGGCGCCCAGCTTGGTGGCTTGGACCGCGTTGCTGGTGGGGCCCAGCTATGGTTTGTTGGTTATTGCAGGCTTGCTGTGGGCATGCTTCGCGGTCGATCGCGTTGTGTACCCCCGGTTTCAGATTCAGGGCTGGCTACCCATGCGCCGGGCGCTGACCTGGGTTGCCAGTGCCAGTTGCCTCGCCGGTGCAGGGGGAATGTGGCGATGAAACCCATCCTGTTGAATGCCAACTTGTCCGAGCGCTGTGTTGTAGACAGCAGTAGCTTGCCTTGGCAACCGTCCTCCTCACCCTTGGTTCACCGCAGACTACTGGAACGCAATGGCGGTGAAGTGGCGCGCGCAACCTCTATCGTGCGGTACGACGCTGGGGCGACGTTCGATGCGCATCTGCACGAGCTTGGGGAAGAAATTTTGGTGCTTGATGGGACATTGAGTGACGAGTTTGGGCACTACGGGCATGGCACCTACCTCAAGAACCCACCAGGCTCCAGCCATGCACCTTTTTCAGAAGGCGGGTGCACGTTGTTCGTGAAACTTCGCCACCTTGACCCGGAAGATGCCGCCCGAGTCGTGGTCCACACACACCACTCGCCTTGGTACCGCGGCATGGTGGATGGACTGACGGTCATGCCCTTGTCTGAGTTTGGTACCCGACACACAGCAATGGTGCGATGGGCGCCGGGAACGTATTTCAACCCGCACCGGCATTACGGCGGCGAAGAGATTTTTGTGGTCGAGGGAGTCTTTTCAGACGAGCATGGGAGCTATCCCCAGGGGAGCTGGATTCGCAGCCCCCACCTCAGTCAGCACAAGCCGTTCAGTGTCGAGGGATGCTTGATTCTGGTGAAAACTGGGCATCTTCTTGACTGACACACGATGAACACGGCGTCACATTGTGGGGCGCCGTGTTATTGAATCGTGACGGACTCAAGCCAGCGCGCCCCAGTTGGCACCGGGTCTCTGGCATCCTGGCCGTAAGGTGGAATGGCCAGTTTTTCGGGCGGCGCGCTGATATGGTTAAGGTCAATGGCCATCGGTTCCCCCAGCAGGCCGTTGTCGGTCAAGCGGAATTTGAAATACAGGCCGTTCCACAGCTTGGCACCAAATTCGGCGGGTAACTTGAACAAAAAAAGCAGGTTGTGCTCCAGCCAAGCATAGTCGCCCCCGGTGATTTTTGCCGGGTGGCGGTACGGATAGGGCACATGGCAAGTCACCTCAACGGTGCTGCCCAGGCATTTGAACTCCTTCATGGATAAAAAATAGTCGGTGAATTTGCCATGGTTCATGGTCAGCTCAAACCCCGTGGAGCCATCGTCTAGCGGTGTAAAACGTACGGTCCCGATCACAATGTGCTGTTGGTCGCGCGTGTGGGCGGTGATGGTCTTTTCACCTTCCATTTGCCACGCATAACCAAAACCGGGCAGCAGCCACAGACCAAGCGCCATGAGGGTGGTGGATAGCTTGGCGCGTAGGCTTTTGATGGGGAGGGTCATGGTGGCCTGGAGTTGTGTGATGGATTGGTTTCTGTAATCGAACACCTAGCAATAATTGTGCGCGCAACCAAGCGGATGGCTAGCCCCTTTTTCAGGTGGGTTGGCGCAACAGTGTTGCATGCTTGCGCGGCCGGTTGTACCAATACGGTACAGCCTGATCGGGACGCGGTCTGTGCAATGCCGCAAACGCTGCCGTTTTTGCCCGCAGAAGACGGTTTTCAAACTTAATTCAAGTCGCCAGCAGCAAATGTGCCGTGGTACGGTTATTGCAAAACACGCCTACAAGCAAATTGCCTCCAAGCAGGGGCAAACATCTATTCAAAAGAAGACAAACCTAGGCCAGCATGCGAAACCAACCCACTATTTTGTTTAGACAAACATTTGTCACCGCGGCCATTGCAATCTTGTGTCCCACCTGGGCTGGTGCACAAATATTGGGGGAGGTGGTGGTATCAGCCTCGCGCACCGAGCAGCGCAGTTTTGACGCACCTGCCGCCATTGGCTTGGTAGACCGCGCGGTGATTGAACAAGGCGGGCCACAGGTCAACTTGTCCGAGTCTTTGAACCGGATGCCTGGCCTGACGGTGCTGAACCGGCAAAACTACGCGCAAGACTTACAGGTGTCGATTCGGGGTTTTGGTGCCCGCTCACCGTTTGGTATTCGGGGCATTCGTCTGCTGGTGGATGGCATTCCGGCCACCACGCCAGACGGACAAGGGCAAGGATCAACCGTTAGCCTGACCTCTACCGAGCGCATCGAGGTGCTGCGCGGGCCGCTCGCGCAGATGTATGGCAACTCGTCGGGCGGTGTGATTCAGGCGTTTACCCGCTCTGCGCCTGACACGCCGGAGTTTGATGCATCCTTGTACACCGGCTCGTTTGGCATGCGGCGTACCGACTGGCAGTACGCAGGGCGCGTTGGCAGCTATGGCCTGGTAGCGGACTACAGCACGTTTGGGATTGACGGGTTTCGGGCCAACAGCGCCACCGAGCGCAAGCAGTTCAATGGCAAGCTGAGTTTTGATCCCAATGAGACGACTCAGGTGAATGTGGTGTTTAACCGCTTTGACATGCCCCTGGCACGCGACCCACTCGGGTTGACGCAGGCCGAATGGCAAACCGACGCTACCCAGGCTGGCCAGAACGCAATTTCGCGGGGCGTACGCAAAATTGTGTTGCAAAACCAGCTGGGCGCGACCCTGGAGACACAGGTTGACGCCAGACACTCGGTGTTGGTACGTGCCTACACCGGCACCCGAGACAACCTGCAGTACCAGGCCGGGGTTTTTGGCGTTACGCCCACCGGTGCCTGGGTCGGGCTGCAGCGCGGCTTCTACGGTGTGGGCCTGCAGTACAAGGCCCAGTCCAAGTTGGGCACGGTGCCTGTTAACTGGGTAGTTGGTTACGACTATGACTTGTCAAACGAGTTGCGCCAGGCGGGTAGCGCAGCCTTGGGCGAAAAAACCAGCACCACCCGCAATGAAGGCAACCAGGCACAAAACAGCGACGTGTTTTTGCAAGGCACCGCCATGCTTTCAGAGCGCTGGTCTGCAGTGGCCGGGTTGCGCCGCAGCCAAGTCAACTTAAAAAGCGATGACCACTTCTTTGCGGACGGGATCGACGGCTCTGGCGCGGTTTCATTTGGGCAGACCAGCCCAGTGCTGGGGCTCACCTTCCACGCCAATGAAAACTTGAACCTGTTTGCCACCTACGGCAAAGGCTTCGAGAGCCCCACTCTGAACGAGGTGGCCTATAGCGGGGCAGGCGTCGCGGGCTTTAACACCGAAGTTCAAGCATCCAGCAGCAAACATCTGGAGTTGGGTGCCAAATGGCAACCCAACCCCACGAGCCGGATCGATTTCTCGGTGTATCAAATCCAGTCAAGCGATGAAATCGTGGTCGCCAGCAGCGCGGGCGGCAACACGCTTTACAAAAACGCCCCGGGTACCCAGCGCAATGGCTGGGAACTGGCGGGCAAGACCCAGTTGGCCGACAAAGTCAGCTTGACCATGTCGGCGTCAAAGATTGATGCCACCTACTCTGAGGCCTTCACCACAGGCACTACGGCGGTAGCCTCGGGCAACTACCTCCCCGGTATTCCGCAATTTTTCATGTTCTCGGAGCTGCTGTGGACGCAGGCACCCACGGCCGCGTCGCGCAAGGGGCGCGCCCTGGGCAGCCAAGCGGGGTTGGAGCTGACCCGCGCTGGCCACCTGTATGCCAACGACACCAACACCGCCACGGCTGCCGGTTACACCAGCTGGAACGTCAAGGCCAGCAACACCTGGAAAGTGGCCGGCAGCTGGCTGACCGCTTATGCCCGCGTTGACAACCTGACCGATGAAAAGTATGTCGGGTCGGTCATCGTCAACCAGGCTGCATCGCGCTTTTACGAGCCCGCACCGGGGCGTAACTGGATGCTAGGCCTTCGACTCAACGTGCCGCTGTAGGGGGCAATACATGGCTTGGGGCAGCGTTGATGCGACACAGGTAATGCGTGGGTTGTTTGGGCGCTGGCTGGTAGGTGCTGCGCTGGGCCTCTGTGCAAGTTCGACGGTTTGTGCGGGCGTAATGACCAAGCAGAGTCTGGCACAAGCCTTTCCAGCCCCCTTGATCATCGGTGACAAGGACGCCGCCTTGCCGGTGTGGCCCATCTTCAAGCAAGAACTCACCTCCACCCCCTTGATTGGGTATGCGTTTGAGTCGATTGACCTGGCTCCCATTCCTGGTTTTTCGGGCACACCGTTCAACCTGTTGGTGGCCTTGAACGCCAATGGTGATTTCATGGATGTGCAGGTACTCTCCCAGCACGAACCGGTGTTTTTGGAGGGCCTGGGGCCCGAACCCATGCTGCGCTTTGTAGAGCAATACAAAGGCTTGTCGCTCAAGCAAAACATCAAAATTGGTGGTGGTCAAAACAACGGAGGCAACGCCAATGTGGTCATTCAGGGCGTGGCCAAGGCCACTGCGTCGGTGCGCATACTGAACCAGAGCCTGCTGTCGTCGTCACTCAAGGTGGCCCGCGCCAAGATGGGTTATGCGCAAGGCCGCGACCCGGACCTGATCGCCCGCATCAAGCCCGAGGTGATGGACATCATGGGCTGGGACAAGCTGCTCAGCAAAGACTTGGTCAGCCAGAAAGTCTTTAGCAACCGGGAAGTCAACGCCGCCTTTGCCGGCACCGCCGCCGAAGACAGTGATGCCGAGGGCCGCAAGGCCCCTGATGCCGTGTTTGAAACCCTTTACGCCACAGCCTTGCATGTACCCAGCGTGGGGCGTAACCTGCTCTCGCAGCGCGATTGGGACTATTTGCAGGGCCGCCTGGAGCCCGGTGACAGCGCCCTGCTGGTGATGGCCAAAGGCCGTTACTCGATGCTGGGCGATGAATTTACCCGCGGCGCGGTGCCCAGCCGCATCACCCTGCGCCAAGGCGAACTGCCGCTGGAGTTGCGTGACCTGGACATTGACCTGTATGAGCCACTGCGTGTGCCCGAGGCCCTGAAAGATGCCGAGTGGAAGATATTCAGGGTGATTGCACCCGCCGGACTGGACCCGTCACAGCCGCTTGAATTCAGCCTGCGGGTTATTCGCACCAAGGGTGAGATGTATGGCGAGCGTGTTGGCAAAGACTTAATGGTCAAAACCGAGTTGCCCGACCGCTACTTTGAAGCCGCCGAGTCCGACAACAAAACCTGGCACTCCCTGTGGATGGATCGCGGGTGGGAGCTGGCAGTGCTGGTGGCTGGCTTGGCGGTGCTTTCCTGGGCATTGCTCAAGCCCAAATGGCTAACCCAGTCGATGCGCCGCCTGAACCGATTTCGCACAGGCTACATGCTGTTCACGCTCGGGTTTATTGGCTGGTACGCCCAAGGGCAGCTGTCCATCGTCAACCTGACCGGCGTGGTGCGGGCGCTGGTGGAGCAACGCAGCCTGGCTTTCTTTTTGTACGACCCCATGACGGTGCTGCTGTGGGCGTTTACGGCAGTCACCTTTTTTGTCTGGGGCCGGGGCACGTTTTGCGGCTGGTTGTGCCCGTTTGGGGCGTTGCAAGAGCTCATTGGCAATGCCGCACGGGCGTTAAAAGTGCCGCAAATTCGCTTGTCACTGCAGACCGACAGCCGGCTTAAAAAGCTCAAGTATTGGGTGTTGGCCGTCATCATGGTGAGCGCGGTGGTGTCCGTGGGCTGGACCGACCGGTTGGTGGAAGTGGAGCCGTTCAAGACCAGCATCACATTGTTGTTTGTTCGCTCCTGGCCGTTCGTGGCCTGGGCTGTGGCGCTGCTGGCGGTGAATGCGGTGATTTACAAGAGCTTTTGTCGCTACTTGTGCCCCCTGGGTGCGGGCATGGCACTGCTGGGCCGCTTGCGCCTGCAAAACTGGATCCCAAGGCTGCGCGAATGCGGCCAGCCTTGCCAGCGTTGTGCCAGTGATTGCCGCTACCAGTCCATCAAAAAATCGGGCGCGGTGGACTATGTGGAGTGTTTTCAGTGCCTGGACTGCGTGGCTATTGAGCAGTCCAGCGACTTGTGCGTGCCCAAAATACTGGACAAAAAACGCAACGAGCTTGTCATTCCGATTCACCCCGTGAAGGGCGCTTGAGCTTATGAACACACCATCCACACACCTGGGGCGTCGCCCGTTTTTGGGGGCTTGCATCGGTTTGGGGGCCGGGCTGTTGGTGCCGCAGCGCCATTGGCAGACCCGGCCATTGCTGGGTTTTGGCACCAGCTTGGCACTGACCGTGGGCACAGATGACCCCCGCCTGGCTGAGCAGGCGCTCGGTCTGGCGGTGTCGGATATCCGTCTGGTGGAAGCACAAATGAGTCTTTTCAACCCCACCAGTGCACTCAGCCAGCTCAATAAGCAGGGTGAGTTGCGTCAGCCGCACCCGCTGCTGGTGCAGGTGCTCACGCTGGCGCAAGAGGTGGCACGCCGCAGTAAGGGCGCGTTTGATGTCACGGTGCAGCCGCTGTGGCAGGCTTACGCCCACGCCAAACAACACAACCGCTTACCCACTGCGCGTGAAGTGGCCACAGCACAGGCGCAAGTTGGCTGGCAGGCGCTGCAGGTGCAGCCCGATGTGATTCGTTTCACCCGGCCGCACATGGCGGTCACGCTCAACGGCATTGCGCAGGGTTTTGCTGCTGATGTGGTGAAGGCACGTTGGCAGGCCATGGGCGTGCAGCATGGTTTGATCAACACGGGGGAGTGGTCAGCGCTGGGCCAGGCGCAAGGTGGCAAACCGTGGCGCCTGGGCATTGCCGACCCGCGTGACGGAGACCAACTCATCCAAGCCGTCGCCTTCAGCGGCCAGAGTGTGGCCACCTCGGCTGACAACCAGACGTATTTTTCGCCCGACTTCAAACACCACCACATCTTCGATCCGCACACTGGGCACTCCCCGGCAGCGGTGGCAAGCGTCACCGTGCTGGCCAGCAGTGCGGCCTTGGCGGACGCCCTGACCAAGGTGATGTTTGTGGCGGGCAAAGACCACGCACTGCAAACCTCCAAAGCCTGGGGTGTAGAGGTGCTGCTGGTGGACAAGGCGGGCCAGCGGATGGCCAGTCCGGGCCTAATCAGCCTCTAGCCCTTATACAGCATGCGCAAGCAGCTCACATATTCATAGCAATGCTGGGGTGTGTAAACCTTGAAGTAGTTGCGGATACTGGCTGAGCAATGCCGCGTAGTCGGCATTTACCGCCGGGTCGTCGGTGTTGCACAGGCCGCTCCGGGCCACCCGGTGTTCGGAGACGATGCGGGCGGGGGCGGGTGACAAGAACAAAATACGCTCGGCCAAGCTCAGGGCTTCTCGCAGGTCATGGGTGACAAACAGCACCGTGGGTTGGCGCTGTGACCACAGCTCAAACAACAGGCCGCGGAGTTGCTGCGCCGTGGGTGCATCCAGCGATTGAAACGGCTCATCCATCAGCAGCAGTTCGGGCTCAACAATGAAAGCGCGCAACAGCGCCACGCGGCGCTGCATGCCCCCTGAGAGCTGGCCAGGAAACAGATGGGCGCTGCCGCTTAAGCCTACTTTCTCAAGCCACTCTGCCAGCGCGGCTTCCCCAAGCGTTGGGCACACCAGCGTCAGGTTTTGCCGCACGGTCAGCCAGGGCATCAGGCGCGACTCCTGAAACAGGTAGCCCAGCCGGGGGGCTTTGGGCGGTGCATCAAGGCTTGCCTCGGTGCTGGCCACGGGTGGGCGCCACTCGATGCTGCCCTCAACCGCCGCATCCAAGCCGGCAATCAGGTTCAGCAGGGTGGATTTGCCAGCCCCTGATGGCCCAACGATGGCAATGAATTCGCCCGCCCAGGCGGAAAACTGCAGGTCTTTGATGGCCAGGCAGCCGTTGTCAAAGCGCTTGGTGCGCAGGTTGATGTTGAGCATCATGGGTTTGTTCGCCAGCGCAGCAGGCGGTGTTCGATGGGGCGTATCAGCAGGTACTCAATGGCAAACACCACCAGGGTGAACGCCAGGGTGTAGGCCAGCACACCGGCTAGGTCAAAGAAGTGAAAGTAGCTGCCAATTTGAAAGCCAAAACCGTTGCTGCAACCCAGCAGCTCCACCACCAGCACAATTTTCCAGATGATGGACAGGCCATTGCGCACCGCCCCAAACAGGTAGGGCAGCAGCTGCGGCATGATGATGCGCCACAAGGTGTTCCAGGCTGACACGCGGTACACCTTTGCAACTTGGAAAAGTTGCACATCAAGTGCCCGGGTGCCTTCGCGCAGGGTGACGGCCACCATGGGCGCTTTGTTGATCGTGACGGCGGTAATGGCGGCAGCCTCGGTCAGCCCAAGCCAGATGTAGCAAATGATGATGACCACCAGCGCCGGGATGTTCATGCCGATGATCAAAAAACTGTCAAGCGCTGTGTCTATCGTTTTGTTCAGCCCCATCAAAATACCCAGCGCGCTGCCGATCAGCATGGCCAGGGCAAAACTCACGCCTACCCGCCCCAGGGTCATGCTCAGGTGCAGCCACAGGTCGCCCTGGGTGGCTTCACGCCACAGCAGCGACAAAATCGCACTTGGGGATGGCAACAGTTTGGCATCCACATGGCCACCCAGCATTTGCCAAAGCGCCACCAGTACCAGCAAAGGTGCAAACCGGATCAGTGCTTGATGCCAGGCAGCCAAATCAGACCTCAGGGTTTGGCGCAGGCGGGGTCATGCAGACCGGCCCAAAAGGTGCCAGGTGCCAACGCCTCTGACTTGCCCGCGAGTTTTTCACCGCCCACCTCAAACAGAATTTTGTAGGTTTGGCGGACATTTTTGAGGGTGTTGGCATCCAGGCAAGCCGGTATGCCAGCGCGAAAGGTGTCGCGCAGCTGTGTAAAAATGACCTCGTCTTCGGCACGCATGCGGGGTTTGAGCGGGCCCCATATGACATCGGATGTCTTCATGAGCTGCTTGGCTTCCTGAGACGCAGCCAAAAATTGGTTGAGCGTGGCCTTGTTCTGGCTAGCCCAGTCATCTCTGAACACCCAACCAATTAACGGAATCGGTTGGTAGATGCCCAGCCCGGCCAGCACATCGCTGAGTTGCACCAGCGGCTGCATGCCTTTGGCCTGCAGTCGGGCAGTAAACGGCCAGGTGTTGAGTACAGCGTCAAGCTGGCCACGCTGCGTCAACTCGTTGAGCAAGGGGGGTGCGCCAAAGGTGGGGCTGGCGGCTTTGGTCAGATCCAGGTTCAGGTTGCGTTGGGCGTGGGCGCGCAGCAGAGTCCAGATTTTGTCGTAGGGGCCACCGGAGACGCCAATCTTTTTACCCTTCAGGTCTGCTATAGATTTAATAGTACTCTGCGCAGGTACCACAAGCGCTCCGACTGCATTTGAATAAGTAACAAAGGCAAACGGATTGCCATCGGCGCGCTGACGCGACACCCACAGCCAGTCCGACACGATGACATCCACCGAGCCGCCTTGCAGCGCCACGGTGGATGCGTCACCCGAGGCCAATGGCACCACCACCAGATCTACGCCACGTTTTTTGGCCAACTCCTGGGTGCGCATGACCTCGAGCTCCCAGTTAACGGTGCCAAACTCCAGCACGCCAACGCGCACCGTGTTGCCGCCGGCGTGCGCCACATTTGCGCTGCACAGCAGCAGGCTGGTGAGCCACAAGAGGAAGTGTTTCATGGGTGGGTCAGGGCAATCAAGCTTGGGCTGAAGGAGTTTCGGGAAAGTCGGGAGCTTGGGTAGCCAGGTAGGCTTGGGGGGTACCGTCGAAGGTGAGTAAGCCTTGCTCAAGCCGCAGCACGCGGTCCGCCACCTTGACTTCTTCGGTCAGGTGGGTGGTCCACAGAACACCCACACCGCTTTGGGTGCAAAGCTGGCGCACGGTTTGCAGCAGTTGCTGGCGTGAGGGTGGGTCAAGCCCTACGGTGGCCTCGTCCATCAGCAAAGCACTTGGGTGGTGTAGCAGCGCTCGTACCAGCTCGATCTTGCGCCGCGTGCCACCCGACAAACCACGCGCCGACTGATTGAGCTGGTCTTGCAACCCCATGCCAGCCAAACCCTGGGCGATTCGCTCCAGCGCAAGCGGCCGCGCCATGCCATGCAGGTCGGTGTGAAACAGCAGGTTGGCTTTGACTGACAAGTCCAGGTCCAGCGCAGTTTGCTGAAACACCACCCCCATGCGCGCCAGGGCGCGGCTGGGGTTGGCGCGCAGGCTTTGGCCAAATAGGGTGACATCACCCTGGTCCGGGCTGAACAGGCCTGTCAGCACCTGCATCAAGGTGGATTTGCCCGCGCCGTTGGGGCCAAGCAGCACCACAAATTCGCCTTCACTGACCGTAAAACTGACGCCCTTGAGCGCGGGTTTGCTGCCGTAGGACTTATGCAGGGAGGAGACATTCAGCATGGCAGCGGTCATCTGGCACGCCTTGGCCACGGGGCGCTTGGTGCAGGATGCATGCAACTCTTGGCGCTGCGGTGGTGAATGGGGCTGTGGAACACTTTGTAGGGCTGTGAGGGGATATCCACACCACAATGCAAAGTCCGTGCCTTTGTTTCTGGCTTACTTTTTGCTGGTACATGGTGGCCACAGCCCTGCCTGTGTTCCAAAACTCAACAATCTAGGACTTTCATGAGACATATTTTTAAACACACACGGCACCCATTGGCACAGGCCGTGACACAGGCGGCAGTCGCGCTGTGTGTGGTGGCGGGTATGAGTGCCGCATTGGCCCAAACGCCGCCGGCCAACCGTGTGTACGTGTCGAGTGAAAAAGACAACAAGCTTTATGTGTTTGACACCCAGGGTCAGCGCCTGTCGGCTATTGAGGTCTGCAACCGCCCGCGCGACATGCGCTTTAACAAGGACCACAGCCAGATTTATGTATGCTGCGGCGAGAGCAATGCGCTGGGTCTGGTGGACGTCGCCAGTGGCAAGATGGTCGGGCAAGTTCCGCTGGATGAAAGCCCCGAGATGTTTGACCTGAGCCCCGATGGCAAGACGGTTTTTGTCACCATTGAAGACGATAGCGTCATGGGTGCCTACAGTCTTGAGACCAAGAAAAAACTGTTTGAGGTGAAGGTAGGCGGCGAGCCCGAGGGCATATTGATCACCCCCGATGGCAAACACGCGTATGTCACCTCTGAGGAGGCTAACTTGGTTCATTACATTGACTTGGCCAGCAAAAAAATCGTCAAAAACATCAAGGTGGGCAACCGGCCGCGGCGCTTTACTTTGGCAGCCGACGGCAAAGAGCTGTGGGTGACCAACGAGCTGAGTGCCAGCATCAGCGTTGTCAGCACTGAGGACCAGAAGCTCAAACACACCATCTCTTTCAAAATCAAGGGCATGCGCGCCAATGACATCACCCCGGTGGGCTCAACTCTGAGTGCCGATGGCAAAACTGTGTGGGTCGGATTGGGCAAGGCCAACCATGTGGCTGAGGTAGATGTGGCCACGCGTGAGGTCATAAAAACCGTCTTGGTGGGCAAACGCGCCTGGGGCTTGACGCTTCACCCCGACGGCAAAACCCTGTACGTGGCCAATGGACTGTCGGATGACATGACGCTGGTGGACACTGCGGCAGGAAAGGCCATGCGTACCGTGGCGGTGGGGCGCGTACCGCACAGCCTGCTGGTGCAGCCTTGAGGCGAGTGTGTCCATGATGTTCACGCTGCGTGGTTTGGGGTACTGGCTGGGACTGGCCGGCGTGGGGGTCGCAGCAGGCGTGAGTCTGAGCGCGAACGCGGCGGCGCCTGTGCTGACCGTGCCGGTGGCACTGGTGTCACTTGCCAATGACCCGCGTTATGCGCCCCGGCGGCTGGAGCGCAGCTACCCCGGCCACCCCACCGGGCGTATTTCGGACGCGGCCCAAATGGCGGTGAATGACACCGCGCTAGAGCTACAGGAAAGTGGCGTTACCCTGTTGCTGCGCGAGTTCAGTGTGGCAGATGCCGCCGATTTACCCAAGACCCTGGCCGCGCTGAAGGCTGCCGGGGTGCATCACCTTGTGGTGGACTTGCCCGCGGGCCTGTTGGCGCCCCTGGCGCGTCAGGCGCCAGCAGCTTTGGGTGGTGCATTGGTGATCAACACCAGTGCCGACGACGATGCACTGCGCAACGCCCAGTGCGCGCCAGCCCTACTGCACACCACGCCCAGCCGGGCCATGCTGACGGATGCGCTGGCGCAGTACTTGGCCGCGCGCAACTGGCGCAAGCTGCTGCTGTTGCAAGGCCCACTGCCAGCCGACCAGTTGCAGGCCTCTGCCTTGCAACTATCGGCCAAAAAATTTGGCTTGAAAGTGTTACAAACCAAGCCCTTCAAACTCTCGGGCGACCCGCGTGAGCGTGACCTGTTCAACACCCGCCTGCTCACCAACGAGCGGGACCACGATGCAGTGGCCGTGGCCGACTCCGACGGTGAATTTGCCCGCACCCTGCCCTATGCCACCCAGTGGCCCCGCCCGGTGATGGGCAGTAACGGCCTGATGGCCATGGCCTGGCATACGCAATGGGAGCGCAATGGTGGACCGCAGGTCTCCAGGCGCTTTCAAAAACTGGGCAAACGGCCCATGCAGTCACAAGATTGGGCAGTCTGGATGGCGGTAAAAACAGTGGCTGCGGCGCTCTCGGCTGACCCCAAGGCCAATACAGCTAAGCAGCTTTCGGCGCTGCTCAGCGGTGATGTGTTTGTGGACGGCAGCAAGGGTCCACGCCTGTCTTATCGGGCTTGGGACGGGCAGCTACGCCAACCCATCATGTTGGGCCATGGTGATGGCGTGGTGGGCATGGCTCCGCTGGATGGGGTGTTGCACCCGTTCGAAGTTTTGGACACACTGGGCACAGATCAACGGGAGAGTCAATGCAAAAATCGCCCGTGATGTCACCCGTAATGACTCCCTTTGGCCTGCATTTGCTTCGTGCCATGCGCGCGGTGGTGGGGCGTGAGCTGCACAAGTTTTTGCGCCAACCCTCGCGCCTGGCCTCGGCGCTGGTGCGGCCATTGCTGTGGTTTGTGGTGTTTTCAGCGGGGTTTCACAATGTGTTTGGCGTGTCCATCGTGCCGCCCTATGAAACCTATATTGAATACAAGGTCTACATGGTGCCGGGCTTGCTGGCCATGGTGGCCCTGTTCAACGGCATGCAAAGCTCGCTCTCCATGGTGTACGACCGCGAGATGGGCATGATGCGCCTGCTGCTCACGGCCCCTTTGCCGCGCGGCTGGTTGCTTGCTTTCAAGCTGATGGGGGGGACTGCACTTTCGTTGTTGCAGATGCTGGTCTTTTTGCTGATCTCGGTGGGGTTTGGTGTGGAAGTTGAATGGGTAGTTTTGCCGGGCCTATTGTTGGCCATGGTTGGCGGGGCCATGCTGCTAGCGGCACTGGGCTTAATGTTGTCGGTGTATATAAAGCAGCTTGAAAACTTTGCTGGCACCATGAATTTTGTGATTTTTCCGATGTTCTTCATCAGCCCGGCGCTGTACCCGCTGTGGAAGCTTGAAGAGTCGGGTGCGCAGTGGCTGCTGCTGATGGCGCAGTTCAACCCGTTCACCCATGTGGTCGAGTCGATCCGGTTTGCCATCGTGGGGCAGTTCAACGCCTTGTCTGGCGCTGTGGTGCTGGGTGGCATTGTGGTTTTTTTCACGCTGGCCTGGTGGGGCTACGACCCGCAACGTGGCTGGATGAAACAGCGTGGTGCCGCCTGACCCCAGTTGCCCGGGTGTTGTTGCGCCGTGCTCGCGGGTGGCACTGATTCAATATTGAACACTGTCACACCGTGGCTCGCCACAGATTGAACAATTTACTGCCTCGATGCCGATTTAAGCCCTAATTTTCGTGTGCTTTTTAGCTTTTTGGTTTGGCACAGATGTTGCGCTAACTGGGTTGTGGACCTGATCCCTGAAGGGTCAATCCATGAGGGTTCTGGTGTTGGTGCCGGGCTCTCAAACCATTCCAATCCTCTTATCAGGAGACAAGTCAGTGAAACGCACAATACTAAGCACTCTCATCATGGTTGCTGCCGCACAGGCCGGCGCAACTGTCACAGACGCCATGATCGCCAATGACGCTAATACCCCCGAAGACGTGCTCAGCTGGGGCATGGGCACACAGGGCCAGCGTCACTCCACTTTGACCGACGTGAATGCAAAGACCATTGGCCGCTTGGTGCCCGTGTGGTCCATGTCCTTTGGCGGTGAAAAGCAGCGGGGACAGGAATCACAACCCCTGGTCCATAACGGCAAGATGTTTGTCACAGCATCGTATTCACGCATTTTTGCACTGGACTCCAAGACCGGCCAGAAACTTTGGAAGTACGAGCACCGCCTTCCAGAAGGCATCATGCCGTGCTGCGACGTGATTAACCGTGGCGCTGCACTCTATGACAACCTGGTGATTTTTGGCACGCTGGATGCCCAGTTGGTGGCCCTGGACCAGACCACTGGAAAAGTGGTTTGGCGCGAGAAAATTGACGACTACAGCGCGGGTTACAGCTACTCTGCGGCCCCCCTGATTGCTGAAGGTCTGCTGATCACAGGTTTGTCCGGTGGTGAGTTTGGTGTGGTCGGTCGTGTGGAAGCACGTGACCCCAAGACCGGCAAGCTGGTCTGGTCTCGCCCCACGGTGGAAGGCCACATGGGGTACCTCAATGGCAAGGAAAACGGCATTTCAGGCACCACCAACGCGACATGGCCGGGTGAAACCTGGAAAACCGGTGGTGCCGCGCCTTGGCTTGGCGGCACCTACGATGCCAAGACCGGTCTGGCCTACTTTGGTACAGGCAACCCCGGCCCCTGGAACAGCCATGTGCGCAAGGGCGACAACCTGTACTCAGCATCCACCATCGCCATTGATGTCAAGACCGGCAAGATTGTCTGGAGCTACCAAAACACCCCCAACGATGGCTGGGACTACGACGGTGTGAACGAATTCATCACCTTCGACATGGATGGCAAACGCATGGGTGCCAAGGCAGACCGCAACGGCTTCTTTTATGTCAACGACGCAACAACAGGCAAGTTGGTCAACGCCTTCCCGTTTGTGAAGAAGACCACCTGGGCCAGCAGCATTGACCTGAAGACTGGACGTCCGGTTTACATCGAAGAAAGCCGCCCTGGTGACCCTACCGCTGGAGATGGTAAAAAAGGCAAAACCGCGTTTGCAGCCCCTGGCTTTCTGGGCGGGAAAAACCAGATGCCTATGGCGTATAGCCCGAAAACCGGCTTGTTCTATGTGCCCACCAATGAATGGGGAATGGACATCTGGAACGAACCCATTGCCTATAAAAAAGGTGCTGCGTACTTAGGTGCTGGCTTCACTATCAAGCCGCTGTTTGAAGACCACATTGGTTCCTTGCGCGCGATTGACCCGAAGACTGGCAAGGTAGCTTGGGAAGTGAAAAACAACTCGCCGCTGTGGGGCGGTGTCATGACTACCTCTGACCTGGTCTTCTGGGGCACGCCAGAAGGTTTCCTGAAAGCCGCTGATGCCAAGACCGGTAAAGTGGTTTGGGAATTCCAGACTGGCTCTGGCATCGTGGCGCCTCCTATTACCTGGAAACAAGACGGAGTGCAGTACGTGAGCGTGGTATCCGGCTGGGGTGGTGCGGTGCCACTGTGGGGTGGCGAGGTGGCCAAAAAGGTCAACTTGCTTGAGCAGGGCGGCTCGGTCTGGACCTTTAAGTTGATCAAGTAACCGCTTGTGTGGAGCCAGCCCAGGGGGTTGCTCCGCACCTGGTTCTATCGGATACCGCTATGAAATTTAGACTGATCCTGTCACTGGCTTTGCTGCTTTCGAGCGCAAGTGGGGCAAGCGTCTTCGCTGGTGAGAGTCATGAGACCAAAGAGCTTTTACAAGCCAGTGGTTGCTTGTCATGCCATTCTGTAGAAGAAAAGATTGTCGGCCCGGCTTTTAAGAGTATTGCAGCCAAGTACGCAAACGACTCGGGTGCCGTGTCCACGTTGACGCAAAGCATTAAAAATGGCTCACGCGGCAAATGGGGTCGCATGCCCATGCCACCCCATGCCACACTGACCAACGAAGACCTAACTGCACTGGCCACCTGGGTACTAACCCATAAGCAGTAGGCTTTCTCAAACCCATTACGTAAGTCAACCCACACATTTTTATGAAACGTCTTTCAATTATTCACGGCCTGGTAGGTGCGCTGATCTTGGGCTTTTCTGCGGCCACCATCGCCCAGCAAGTCTCGGACGATGCAGCCAAAAAAACCGCTGCCAAAGCCGGCTGTTTTACGTGCCACACGATCTCGCACCTGGAGTCCAAAGACGGCACATTACCCACCGGGCCAGCTTGGCAAGATGTGGCCGCACAATACCGGGGCAAACCGGGGGCTGCTGACTTTTTGACCCGCATCGTTCTGGAGGGCTCCAACCCCTACTCAAGCCACTGGAAGAACAAGGCCGCTGGTATTGCCATGCCACCCAACGCCGTGGCCATCACCGAAGGTGATGCGCGCCAAGTGGTGTATTGGATTTTGTCGCTTAAGTAGCGCTGTCAGTCCCACACATCCGGGGGCAACATGTTCTTTTTTCTGTAAATGGTGTTGCGTGACACACCCAGCGCTTTAGCTGTGGTGGACACGTTGCCCTTGTGCAGGCGCAGCGTTTGCGCCATGGCGGCCAGGGTCACATCCTGCAAGCAACCACTGTCTTCTTCGCTGGCAACCACCACGGGGCTCGCTGCCATAGGCTGCGCACGCACAGGGGCGCTGCAGTTCACATCCGCCAGAAAATCATCGGGCATATGCTCAATCCCAATGAGGCCATCGCAGTGCGCCATTACCACTGCTGTGCGCAAAATGCTGTGCAGTTGTCTGATATTGCCAGGCCAGTTGTATTGGCAAAAAAGGGACATGACTTCGTCGGATATCCGGACTTTCTCCACCTTGTGGCACAGGCTATGGACGATTTTCTGCGCAACCACCTCAAAGTCAGTGCGGTCGCGCAGTGCCGGCAGGCGCACCACCAAGCCGTTAAGTCGGTAATACAAATCTTCCCTGAAAGCGCCCTGTGCAATAAGGTCTTTGAGGTTTTGGTGGGTCGCGCAAATCACCGCAACATCCACTTCAATTTCTTTCGTGGCTCCCAGCGGGCTGATCTTGCGCTCTTGCAGCACACGCAGCAACCTGGCCTGCAAATGTTTGGGCATGTCGCCAATTTCATCCAGGAAGAGCGTTCCGCCATCGGCTTGCTGGACCTTGCCAATGGCGCCTTTTTTGCGCGCACCGGTGAAAGCCCCGTCCTCGTAGCCAAAGAGTTCAGACTCGATCAGGGTCTCAGGAATAGAGGCGCAGTTCACGGAGACAAAAGGTTTGCCGACGCGGTTGGAGTCCGCGTGAATGGCTTGGGCCACAAGGTCTTTTCCAGTGCCGGTCTCCCCAAGAATCATGATGGGAATGTCATGGTTGCGGACCATGCTGAGCTTGCGCAACACCGCCGACACTTGTGCATCACCCGTGTCAAGGTAGTGCAGACTGGACAGCGCCAATTTTTTGGCGGTGGGTGCTGCTTCGTCCGCGTGCAGCGCGCTTGGCGCTGAGACCCGTGGTGCTGACGACGCGTCCTGCTGCCCAATCCAGTGGTTCAATGGCTTCATTTTGGCCATGCACCATACCGACACACCGCTGAATAAATTCAGTTGTTGCGGGCGCGGAACATTGCCGCCAAACAGCTCCCGCAAGTGGGATATGGGAGCGCCAAAAAGTGAAGAAAAGGTGTGGGCGCGCAACCCGTCAAGTGACAAGCCGATTTGGAACTGGGCACTTCGATTGGCAGACAAAAACCGCCCATCCGGGGTAAAAACTGCGATACCTTCCACCAGGGTACCCAAGAACTCGGGACGCGCATGAAATCGCACCGAAATCGCGTCGGCAAAGGTTTCGGCGAACATGTGGTTTTCAATCATTTGCCCCGACATGCGAACCAGTGCCAGCGTGTGCTGGTGTGCGTTGCGCTGATCACCGGTGACATCCAGCGCGCCAACCACGCGCCCATGCGGGTCCACAATGGGCGCACAAGAGCAACTCAAGGAATGGTTGATGTTCATGAAGTGCTGGTTGCCCTCCACCATCAAAGGCCGCTTTTCATGCAGGGCCGTGCCAATGGCGTTGGTGCCCTTGCTTTTTTCGGACCACTCCACGCCAGGCACCAAGGCCACGCGTGAGGCCTTCGCGAGAAAGTCAGGGTCGCCCAGGGAGTGCAGCACAAGGCCATCGGCACTGGTCAGTAGCACCACACTGTGGGTGTTGACTATTTGGGCGTAGAGCGTCTCCATGACGGGGGCCGCGTGCTGGAATAAAAAACGATTTTCATCAAGCGCCTGCACCAGGGCGCGTTGGCTTGCTGGAGAAAAATCAACCTCGTCCGCGCAGGTGATTCCATAGTGCGCCGACCGGGCGTGGGACTGCTCGATCAGGGAGAAAAAATCCGTCGCATCATCGCCTTGGGCCAAGGGCCGCCCGCGTGATTCAGAGATTGACATGTTGTGGGAGCCAGAAGTTCACAGCACTGATTATCGCGCCTGCAACTGCGGCACATCATTAGCACAAACCCTTGCCACTGTGTTCAAGTCAAAAAGATGCGTTGCAAAAAAATGGGACAGTTGAGCCAAATTGGCACAGGTGTTCAAGTCCTTGCAGCAGGTTTGTGATTCAAATCTCAGGGGATTGAGAGCGCAGCGCGTATGGCTTACTTATTGCTTCTTGCTAACTATTTACTGAGTTCTAAGAAGGATTTTTCATGCAGGCACTCATTGCTTTCTCCGTCAGGCGCGCACTCACAGTTGTTTGTGCGTCATTGGTTTTTATCACCTCGTCTGCGTGGGCGCATGGTGATGTTGTTCCTCAGGCTGTGGACACCAGTACGCTACCCCAGCTGGGCACCAAGTGGCTCGAGGCCAACCCCTACAGCACCGGCGCCGCACACGCTGAGGCGTTGCGCATAGGTACCTCGGCCTACAACCAAAACTGCGCACGCTGCCACGGCCTGGAAGCAATATCTGGAGGAATGTCACCAGACCTGCGCAAGATCGACGCCGATTGCATGGGTATGGCCGATGCCAATGCCAAGGCGATGTGCTTCAAAGAAATGGACGACTACTTTTTGTCAACGGTCAGGCGTGGCCGGGTGCGCGATGGGCGTGTTTACATGCCGCACTTTGAGGGTATTTTGACGCAGGAAGCCATTTGGACTATTCGCACTTACATTGAGACCCGTCGCGAGCCCTAAGCTGCTTCGTCAGTGCGGCATTGATGCTTCGCGACAGTCCTGTTCACCCCTTGTTTCAGCCCTACACCCATGCCACTAACATCACCACCTGAATTTTCAGTAACCCCTGGCCACGGCAAGCTCAGCCGGCGAAAAAGCATGGGTTTGTTGCTTGCCTTGGGCGCGACTGCTGCCATGGCGCAAACCGACCTCGAAGATCTGGCGAGAGTTCGGGCCAAAGGCATCCTCACGGTGGCGGTCTATAAAGACAACGCTCCGTTCTCCAGCGGAAAAAGTGGTGAAATGGTGGGGTTAGACGTCTCCATTGCCCAGGCCCTGGCCAAGCAAATGAAGCTGGGGCTGGCGCTTCTGCCGTTTGATGCCGGTGAGAACATGGGCGACGATTTACGCAACATGGTCTGGCGCGGGCATTACCTGGGTTACGGTCCGGCCGATGTCATGCTAGGCGTTCCGGTGGACAAGTACCTCGCCCAGCAAAACCGGCAAGTGGTTATTTTTTCGCCCTACATGCGTCAGGCGCCCGCATTAATGCGCAATGTCAAGGCGATGGCAAAATTTGACGCACCCGACGATCTGAAAGGCCACAAATTGGCCGCCGAGCGTGGCACAGGTACCGCCAGTGCATTGATTGGGCATCAAAACGGACAACTCAGCGCCCAAGTGGCGCTTTTCAACTCAGGCGTGGATGCTGCAACAGAGGTGCTACAGGGGCGCGCTGATGCGGCCTATGTGCTGCGCTCGCAGGCAGAGTCAGCATTGGCGGCCGACAAAACCAGGTCCAGTCAGTTTGTAGTCGATAACCTGACACTGCCGGGTTTGCCTGACAAGGGCTGGCCCATTGGTTTGGCGGTCAAAACCAGCAACAAGGACCTGGGCCAGGCACTGCAGGTCGCCATGAAAGAGTTGCGCGACAGCGGCGAGTTGCTGGCAATTTTTGCCCAGCATGGTCTAACCCTAACGGCACCTTGACAGCACCGAGTCAGTCCCTGAGCACTGGGCTTAGCGCCCTAAATGACACTCAACTAAGCCGCCCCAATATTCGGAATCAGTCCCCCCACGGGCTGCCCGTTCTTCAGCGCAGCGGTGAACGCCAGCATACGGTCAATCGGCAGGCGCGCCCGGTCGATGATGACCGGATCGACATGGATCGCGTTGGTGCCGTGCTCCAGCACATGGGCCACCCCGGCCAAGCCATTCATGGCCATCCACGGGCAGTGGGCGCAGCTTTTGCAGGTGGCGCTGTTGCCTGCGGTAGGTGCCTCTATGAAGGTTTTGCCGGGGTTGAGCGTGCGCAGTTTGTGCAGCATGCCGTTGTCGGTGGCGACGATGAACTCGGTGGCGTCCAAGGTCTGCGCGGCCTTGAGGATGGCGCTGGTGGAACCCACGGCGTGCGCCAGCGCAATCACATCCTTGGGGGACTCGGGGTGCACCAGCACTTTGGCCAGCGGGTGCTGGGCCATCAGGCCTTCCAGCTCGAAGGCTTTGAACTCGTCGTGCACGATGCACGCGCCTTCCCAAAACACCATGTCCGCCCCGGTTTCGCGCTGGATGTAGCCACCCAAATGCTTATCAGGAGCCCACAGAATTTTCTGCCCCTGGTCTTTCAGGGCGCGTACGATGTCCAACGCGCAACTGCTGGTCACCAGCCAGTCGGCCCGGGCCTTGACTGCGGCGCTGGTGTTGGCGTAGACCACCACCGTGCGGTCGGGGTGGGCATCGCAAAAGGCGCTGAATTCGTCAATCGGGCAACCCAGGTCCAGCGAGCAGGTGGCGTCCAGGTCCGGCATCAGCACGGTCTTGTGGGGGGACAATATCTTGCTGGTCTCGCCCATGAACTTCACGCCCGACACGACCAGCGTTTGCGCGCTGTGGTCGCGCCCGAAGCGGGCCATCTCCAGGGAGTCACTGACCATGCCACCAGTGGCCTCGGCCAGGTCTTGCAGGTCGGGGTGCACGTAGTAGTGCGACACCATTACGGCGTTTTTTTCTCTTAGCAGGTTAGTAATCTTTGCCTTGAGCGCCGCACGCTCGACGGCGGTTGGCTCTACTGGCACCCGCGCCCACGCGTGGCGGGTGGGGCAAGCGGGCTGCTCGTACTCGACATCGATGACGGAAATCGCCACGTTACTTGGGGTATCAGTCATTGCAAATCCTCAAAACGCATCGAAAAATCGGTTGCCATCACATCCTTGGTCAACGCACCAATCGAGATGCGGTCGACTCCGGTGGCTGCAATATCGCGCACCGTGCTCAGGTTCACCCCACCGGACACCTCCAGAATGGCACGCCCGCCGTTCATAGCCACGGCTTGGCGAAGCTGGTCGAGGCCCATGTTGTCCAGCAGCACCATCTTGGCCCCGGCGCCCAGCGCCTCCTCCAATTGGGTCAGGGTTTCGACTTCGATTTCGACAAACGTCGCCTGTTGTGCCAACTCGGCTGCGCGCCGCAGCACCGCGGTGACACCGCCAGCAGCCGCAATGTGGTTTTCTTTGATCAGCACCGCGTCATACAAACCAATGCGGTGGTTGGTGCCGCCGCCTGTGCGCACAGCGTATTTTTGCGCTAGCCGCAGGCCGGGAATGGTTTTACGGGTGTCCACGATGTGGGCCCGGTTGCCAGGAACCTCGGCCACCGCCTGCACGTAGATGGCGGTTTTGGTGGCCACGGCGCTCAGCAGTTGTAAAAAATTCAGGGCGGTCCGTTCTGCCGTGAGCAGGGCTTGGGCCTGGCCGTCAATCTCCAGCACCACCTGGTCTTTTTCGCAGCGCTGGCCTTCCGCCACCAACCAACGCCAGCTAGCACTGGGGTCCAGCTGGCGCAGGGTGGCGTCGGCCCAGGGGGCACCACAAATCACCGCCGATTCGCGCGCCAGCACGCGGGCACGCACACGGCGGGTGGGGTCCACCAGGGCGGCGGTCAGGTCGCCCGCGCCTACGTCTTCCGCCAAAGCACGAACGGTGTCCGCCAGCGCCAAGGTGGCGATTTCCGAGTCTGTAAATTGAAAATGGGTCATGATGGACTCAAGCATAGCGCCACTGGGGCGCAATTTTGGTCCGCCCAGACCGCTAAAATACCGCAAAGAGGTAAGACCCATGAATATTTTCCGCCGTGCCGATTACAAATCCGAAGCCACCCAGTTCATTGACCAGCTCAAAGTGGTCAAGCCCCAACTGGAGGCACAGCAACGCCAGGGCCGCGCCTTGTTGTGGGACAAAGCGCTGGACCGTGATGCCATTCAAGACATCCGCGCAGGCCAGGTGCAGCAAAAACCCTACGTCTATCAGACCGACAACAAATAAGAGGCAAATCAGCCTCTAGCCCGCGTAGCTATTGCGCAAGCAGCTATTCTTTCAATAGCAATTCAATGACACATACTGCGACCCATGCGGGTTCACAGGTGCCTGCACCGATTGCGCTTTCGGCCATGCCCGAGGTGGTGGACCATGTCGCCGTCGCGCGGCTCTATGGCGAGCCGCTGTTTGCCATGCCGCAGGATTTGTACATCCCGCCCGACGCGCTGGAGGTCTTTCTGGAGGCCTTTGAAGGCCCGCTGGACTTGCTGCTGTACCTGATCCGCAAGCAGAATTTCAATATTCTGGACATTCCCATGCTCAGCGTGACCAAGCAATACTTGGTCTATGTGGAGCAAATCCGCAAGCGCAATCTGGAACTGGCCGCCGAGTACCTGCTGATGGCCGCCATGTTGATCGAGATCAAGTCCCGCATGTTGCTGCCCCCGAAAAAGGTGGCCGAAGGACAAGAGGCGGAAGACCCACGCGCCGAGCTGGTGCGCCGCCTGATCGAATACGAGCAAATGAAGCTAGCCGCAGCCCGGCTCAACACCATCCCCCAGTACGGCCGTGACTTCCTCAAGGCTGAGGTCTATATTGAGCAGTCCCTGCAGCCACGCTTCCCCGACGTGAGCCAGACCGACTTGGCCGACGCCTGGCGCGACATTCTCAAACGCGCCCGCTTGGTACAGCACCACAAGATCACCCGGGAAGAGCTTTCGGTGCGCGAGCACATGAGCATTGTTTTGAAGAAGCTTCAGGGGCGGCGCTTTGTCGGCTTTGAAGACCTATTCGATCCGTCTTTTGGCGCTCCGGTGCTGGTCGTCACCTTCATCGCGCTGCTGGAGCTGGCCAAAGAAACCCTGATTGAGATCACCCAGGCAGAGGCCTTTGCACCTATTTACGTGCGGCTGGCCTATTCTCCAACCTAACTACGCAATTCAACGCCATGGCCACTGAACTCGACAACAACTCCGCAGCCCTGCACGCCACGCCCTACGGCACGCTGCCACCGGCGTCGCCCATGCCGAGCCGCAAACCGATCAGCCTGCCGCGCCTGCTGGAAATGCGCACCCGAGGTGAAAAAATCACCATGATCACCGCCTACGACGCCACTTTTGCGGCAGTGGCCGATGCCGCCGGGATCGAGAGCATCTTGGTGGGTGATTCGCTGGGTATGGTGTGCCAGGGCTTGCACACCACCGTCGGCGTCACGCTGGAGCACATGCGTTACCACACCGAAATGGTATCCCGCGGTCTGCGCCGCGCACAAGCCACGGCCTGGTTGATTGGTGACCTACCATTTGGCTCCTACCAGGAGTCCAAAGAACAAGCGATTCGCAGCGCATCGGTGCTGATGCAGGCCGGTGCCCACATGGTCAAGCTGGAGGGCGGTGGCTGGACGACGGACACCGTGCGCTTTTTGGTAGAGCGCGGCATCCCAGTGTGCGCTCATTTGGGTCTGACCCCGCAAACCGTGCACTCCCTGGGCGGTTACCGCGTGCAAGGAAAAACGGCCGTCAGCGCCGAGCTACTCAAACGCCAGGCCCACGAGCTGCAAGACGCCGGTGCCAGCCTGCTGGTGCTGGAAATGGTACCCGCCCCACTGTCCAAAGAACTGACCGATGAGCTCACCCAATGCGCCACCATCGGCATTGGCGCGGGCAAAGGCACGGCCGGCCAGGTGCTGGTGATGCACGACATGCTGGGATTGAACTTGGGCAAAAATCCGAAGTTCGTGCACAACTTCATGGACGACGCCGCCAGCATTCGCGGTGCCTTTGAAGCTTACGTGGCTGCGGTCAAAGGGGGCAGTTTCCCCGACGATGCCTTGCACGCCTGGTAATTCACAAAAACGCAAAGAAAAACACGATGCAGATTGTTCACACCTTGGCTGACCTGCGCAGCCACTTAAGCGCGTACCGCCATCCGGCTGTGGTTCCGACCATGGGCAATTTACACGCGGGCCACTTGGCGCTGGTGCGCCAGGCCAAGCCCTTGGGCGACATCACCGTATCCACCATTTTTGTAAACCGCTTGCAGTTTGCCCCGCACGAAGACTTTGACACCTATCCGCGCACGCTGGAGGCCGACTGCGCCCAGTTGGACGCGGCGGGCTGCGATCTGGTATTTGCCCCGCTGGAAGCCGAGATGTACCCGCAGCCGCAGACCTTCAAGGTGCAGCCACCATCCGAGCTGGCCGACATTCTGGAGGGGCATTTTCGGCCTGGGTTCTTTATTGGCGTGTGCACCGTGGTGCTCAAGCTGCTGGCCTGCACCCAGGCCCGCACCGCCCTGTTTGGCAAAAAGGACTACCAGCAGCTGATGGTGATCCGCAACATGGTGAAGCAATTTGCGCTGCCCATTGAGATTGTGGGCGGGGAAACCCAACGTAATGAAGAGGGTTTGGCCCTGTCGTCGCGCAATGGCTACCTGAGTCCCGCTGAGCGTCAGCAGGCGGTGCAGCTGTCTGCCACGCTTAAAACGGTGGCAGCCGCGCTGCGCGCGGGAAGCGCTTTGGCACAAGCTGACATCACCCGATTGGAAACCCAAGCCATGCAAACACTGAGCAGTGCGGGCTGGAAGCCAGACTACGTGGCGGTGCGACGCCAAGCTGATCTGCAAACGCCGCAATCCGGCGATGCCCTAGTCGTGCTGGCCGCAGCACGCTTGGGCGCAACGCGCCTGATTGACAATTTGGAAGTGTGACGCGCAAGACGCCACATTGACGCTAAAGGAAACGGTCCAGTATTTTTTTGCTGGATGCACCCAGCGCCAAGTGGTCGCGAACCAGGTACTGGATACCGTGGGAGTCGGCCACCAGCAGCGCTCCGTTCGCACCGATGCGGCGTATGTCTTCGTCGCCACGCAGCACAAACTCGGTATCACCCCGGTCGGTTTCCACCTTCCAGGTGCAGGGAGTGGAGAAGCTGCTCACCGACACGATTTTTTGAATCACCGGCATGAACTCGCGTGTCGCCAGCTCCTCCTGAATCAAGGATTGGGCTGGCTGACTGACCGCCTTCAACTGGTCAATCCAGGCGACTTCCTGGCCGTCCAGACTTACCATCGAAATGCCATCCTCGGGTGATTGAACGGGAAACGCCCGCACGGGCACGACCCCTTCAAACCGCTCGCCCTGTGCATTGGTCAGGATGAGCTTTCCAAAGGGGTTGCGCTCCAGCACAAAGAAATTGGCAGGTGCACTGCCATTCACAACGGCGCTGGTGGTGGTTGGGGCGCTCATTGGGTCTTCTCCTTATCTGAATCCAAATCGACAGCTTTGTTGTCATCCATATCAACATCCATGTTTCGCGCCTGCGCCTGGTACAGATTGAAGTAAGCGCCTTCTTTTTCCATCAGTGCGTCGTGCGTGCCCTCTTCCACCACGCGCCCACGGTCCAGCACCACCAGCCGGTCGGCGCGGTGCAAGGTGGAAAGTCGGTGCGCAATGGCGATGGTGGTGCGGCCTTTCACCAGGTTTTCCAGCGCCTTTTGGATCTCCTTTTCCGTCTCGGAGTCCACGGATGAGGTCGCCTCGTCCAGGATCAGGATGCGGGGATCGATCAGCAAAGCCCTGGCAATAGAGATGCGCTGACGCTCGCCACCCGACAAGCCCTGCCCACGCTCGCCCACCATGGAGTCATACCCCTGTGGCAGGCGCAATATGAACTCATGGGCGTGGGCGGCCCGGGCTGACGCGATGATCTCGGCGCGGGTGGCGTGCGGTTTACCGTAGGCAATATTCTCGGCAATAGTGCCGAAGAACAAGAACGGCTCTTGCAGCACCAAACCGATGTTTTGCCGGAAGTCGGCAATGGCATAGGAACGAATGTCGACGCCATCCACCAAAATGGCCCCTTCGGATACATCGTAAAACCGACAAATCAAGTTGACCAGCGTACTCTTGCCCGAGCCGCTGTGGCCGACCAGACCAATCATTTCACCGGGCGCAATGTTCAGGGTGATGCCGCGGTTAACCTCGCGGTTGCCATAACGAAAGCCGACATTGCGGATCTCGATACGGCCCTGTACCTTGTCCATGGGAACCGGCTTTGCTGGCTCAGGAACGCTGGACACATGGTCCAAAATATCAAAAATGCGCTTGGCCGCTGAGGCTGACTTCTGTGTGACCGAGACAATCCGGCTCATGGAGTCCAAGCGGCCATAAAAGCGGCCGATGTAAGCAATGGCGGCCAGCAGCATACCGACCGTGATCTCGCCCTTGGACACCTGCCAAATACCAAAGCCCCACACCACAAGCAGCCCCATCTCGGTCAACAAAGACACGCTGGGCGAGAACAGCGACCAGATTTTGTTAATGCGGTCGTTAACCACCAAGTTGTGGTGATTGGCCTGTTGAAACCGCTTGGCCTCGCGCCGCTCTTGGGCAAACGCCTTGACCACGCGAATGCCGGGAATAGTGTCGGCCAAGACGTTGGTTACCTCACCCCACACCCGGTCTATTTTTTCAAACCCAGTGCGCAAGCGGAATCGCACAAAGTGGATCATCCAAGCTATAAAAGGCAAGGGCACCAACGTGATCAGCGCCAGGTAAGGGTTCATGGAAAAAAGGATCACGGCCGTCATCACGATCATGACCACATCACTGGCAAAATCGGTCAGGTGCAGCGACAGGTACACGGCAATGCGGTCACTCTCACTGCCCACCCGCGACAGCAAGTCCCCCGTGCGCTTGCCGCCAAAGTACTCCAATGACAATTGCAACAAATGTTCATAGGTAGTGGTGCGCAGGTCGGCGGCAATGCGCTCGGAGACCAGCGCCAGCACATAGGTTTTGGCCCAACTCAGTATCCAGGCCATCAGCCCGGCACCCAACAAGCCTGACAGGTACCAAGCGATGGTGCTGGGCTCGATGTGCTGTCCGTTTTGAAACGGGATCAGCACCTCATCCACCAGGGGAATGGTCAGATAGGGGGGGACTTGGCTGGCCGCCGTGCCCAGCAGCATGAGGACAAAGCCCAACAGCAACTGCCCACGATAGGGCCTTGCAAAACGCCAAAGACGCAGCAGGGTCCAGGTGGACGGTGGGGTGTGCACCACCTTGATACACACCGGACACTCCTCCTGGCCTGGCTCTAGCGGGGCCTTGCAGCTGGGACACACATCGTTCAAGGGCTGAACCATAGGACGGCCCGACAGGCTGCTGCTTGACCGGGCCAGGAATTGATCCACCAAACGAATCGCATGCAAATTCTGGCCCAGCGTAAACCGCCAAGTGGCAAGCAGTGCATCGCGGTCCAGCAGGTTCAAATGCCCCACGCCTGCGTGGTCAAGGTGCTGCAAGGTCAACCCATCCCGATAGGGCCATTGCTGCCACCCGGACTCACCCTCCATGCGACTTAGCAGCCGGTCGCCGGTGACGACCAACAAGCCTTTGACAAAGTGAAGGCGGCTGTCGAGGTCAACCTCCAGAGTCGCCAAGACGTTCTCCTTTGGTCGGAGTTGCATTTGCACTTCGGTACGCCAGCTTTGGGAGAGATCGCTTGGCAACGGACTGACAGCTGGGGTTTCAATGGTCATTTCAAAGGGTAATTATTTTATGAATTCAATTTCAGGCACGTGGGGCAGGTCGTTGTGACACGGCAGATTGCACCGTCGCCAGACTTAAGATACTACCGTCCAAACCTGAAGCGAATGCTTTATGTTCACAGGTAAGCGAGAATACACAACGCACACAGTGCAGCAACGGTGGACTGCATCATTCAGAACGAGCCATGACGAACAATAAAAACATTGAAATTCTTCGGGTATCCCACCTGCGTGGACCCAATATCTGGACCTATCGCCCGGTCATTGAAGCTTGGGTCGATATTGGGGATTTGGAGGACCACCCCTCCAATACCCTCCCCGGGTTTTATGAACGACTCACCGCTTTGCTACCCGGCTTGATTGAGCACCATTGCAGTCCAGGCGTACGCGGCGGCTTTTTGCAGCGGGTGGAGGAAGGCACATGGGCTGCCCATATTCTGGAACACTGCACGCTGGAGTTGCAAAACCTGGCAGGTATGCGCACCGGCTTTGGCAAGGCGCGACAGACCTCCAAGCGCGGCGTCTACAAGATCGCCTTTCGCACGCGACAAGAAACCGTGGGTCGCGCGGCCTTGGCTGCGGCCCGGGATTTGGTGGTGGCCGCGATCAACAACACCCCCTATGACCTGCCTGCCACCGTGGCCCAGTTGCGGGACAGTGTGGACTCCTTGTGTCTGGGCCCCAGTACCGCCCACATCGTGGATGCCGCGACCGACCGGCGCATTCCTTCTATTCGGTTGACCGAAGGCAACCTGGTGCAACTGGGCTACGGCATCCAGCAGCGCCGGATTTGGACAGCTGAGACCGACCAAACCTCCGCAATAGCCGAAGAAATTGCCAGCGACAAAGACCTGACCAAGTCGCTGCTACAGTCCTGCGGTGTTCCGGTTCCCGAAGGTGAACTGGTCCGCAGTGCCGAGCAAGCCTGGGAGGCGGCCCAGGAGGTGGGAGTGCCCGTGGCGGTGAAACCCTACAACGGCAACCATGGGCGCGGTGTGTCCCTGGACCTGCGCACCCAAAGCGACGTAGAAGCCGCCTACCACCTAGCCCATCGCAAAAACGGGGGCAGTGTCATTGTTGAAAAATTCATCCCCGGCAACGAGCACCGTTTGCTGGTGGTGGGAAAGCACATGGTGGCTGCATCGCGCGGCGAGTCGTGCTGGGTCACGGGCGATGGTGTCTCGAACATTGATGCACTGGCCGATCTGCAAATCAACACCGACCCCCGACGTGGCGTGGGCGAGGACTCACCACTCAATGTGGTCATCCCCAGCAACGAGGCGGAAGTGGTTTTGGAGCTTGAGCGCGCCGGGCTGACACCTCAGTCCGTGCCCGCCCTGGGTCAAAAAGTGCTGATCCAGCGCAATGGCAACGTAGCTTTTGACGTGACGGACATTGTTCACCCCAGCATTGCAGCAGCCGCCGCACTGGCCGCACGGGTGGTGGGACTGGACATTGCCGGTGTGGATATGGTCCTGGAAGACATCACAAAACCCCTCAAGAGCCAGCGTGGTGCCGTGATTGAGGTCAACGCCAGCCCCGGCCTACTCGCCCACATCAAACCCGCAGAGGGCGCGGGCCGCCCTGTCGGCAAAGCCATCATTGACCACCTGTTCCAAACTGATAAAGACGGACGCATTCCCATTGTCGGCATCACCGGCACCCAAAACACGGGGCGTATTGCCCGTTTGGTGGCTTGGCTGGTGCACATCAGTGGCAAGCATGTCGGCTTGGCTTGCAGCGAAGGGCTGTACCTGGATAGCAGGCGGGTGGTCCCCACCGACTGCGCCCACTGGGAGGCCGGACAACGCATTTTGATCAACCGCTCGGTGCAAGCGGCCGTGTTCGAGAATGGCAGCCGCATGATTTTGGCCGAAGGTCTGGCCTACGACAAATGCACCGTCGGAGTGGTGACGGACGTGACCTGGCAGGAACCTCTGACCGAATTTGACATCCTGGACGCCGAGCAAACCTACAAGGTGGCGCGCACGCAAGTGGACGTGGTGCTGCCAAGCGGCACCGCCGTGCTAAATGCTGCAGACCCCCAAGCGGTGGAAATGGCAGCACTGTGCGACGGGAAAGTGATTTTCTACGGACTGAACCCCGACCAAGCCCCCATGGCGGACCACCGGAATACCGGTGAGCGCGTGGTGTACCTGCTCGACAACGTGATCGTGTTATCTCAAGGGCATGAAGAAGTTGCGCAGTTGCCACTGGCCTCTTTAAAACCCGAAAAAGCCTCCAAGCCCGAGATGGTCATGGCGGCTGTTGGAGCTGCCTGGGCACTGAACATACCTGTGGAGTTGATCGGTGCGGGCCTTCGCACGTTTGAGTCCAATCCACAAAAATCCCCTTACTGAGGTGCCCATGGAAGTCACACGCATCAGGGCCCTGCGCGGCCCCAACCTGTGGAGCCACCACACCGCAATTCAATCCATCGTTTCGTGCAGCGAGGCCGAATCATCTGTGAGCCGCATTGCGGGCTTCGAGACCCGACTGCGGGCCCGTTTTCCGGAAATTCGGCCGTTTCAGCCCACCGGCCATAACGACTCCATCCCCTTGGCCCATGTGCTGGAATTGGTGGCACTCGATCTGCAGGCGCAAGCCGGTTGCCCGGTAACCTTCAGTTGCACCACCGAAACCGTGGACCCGCATGTCTACCAAGTCGTTGTCGAATATAGCGAGGAAGACGTGGGTCGATTGGCCTTGGAACTGGCCGAAGCTTTGTGTCGCGCTGCACTGGACGACACGCCCTTCGATTTGGCGGGCGCGCTGACCCAGCTGCGCGATCTGGATGAGGATGTTCGCCTGGGGCCAAGTACCGGCTGCATCGTGGACGCTGCCGTAGCCCGCAATATTCCGTTTAGCCGCATGACCGAAGGCAGCATGGTGCGCTTTGGCTGGGGCAGCAAACAGCGGCGCATTCAGGCCGCCGAAATGGACATCACCAGCGCCATCGCGGAAGCCATCGCGCAGGACAAGGAACTCACCAAAAAATTGTTGGCCGCCGCCGGTGTTCCAGTCCCCATGGGGCGCTCCGTCAGTGACGCCGAAGACGCATGGATTGCAGCCCTGGAGGTTGGTCTGCCCGTGGTCGTCAAGCCGCAGGACGGCAACCAGGGCAAGGGCGTTACCGTCAACATCACCGACAAAGACCAACTGATGAAGGCCTATGCCGTAGCGGCCGAGTTCCGGGACGACGTGCTGGTCGAAAAGTACATGCCGGGCAACGATTTCCGCTTGCTGGTCGTTGGGGACAAGCTGGTCGCCGCTGCCCGCCGCGACCCGCCCAAGGTCGTGGGTGATGGCGTCAACACCATCACCCAGCTGGTAGAGCAGGTGAACCTAGACCCGCGGCGCGGGTCAGGGCATTCAACCTCACTGACCAAAATTCGATTTGACGACATTGCACACGCCTGCTTGGCGGGCCAAGGGTTCACTGCCGACTCCGTCCCGGCCATCGGACAGCGGGTCAATTTGCGCAACAACGCAAACCTCTCCACCGGGGGGTCAGCCACCGATGTCACCGACGACGTGCACCCCGAGGTGGCGGCACGCGCCATCGCAGCGGCCCACATGGTGGGTTTGGACGTGTGCGGTGTCGATCTGGTGTGTGACAGCATTCTTCGTCCCATCGAAGAGCTGGGCGGTGGCATTGTGGAAGTTAACGCAGCGCCTGGCCTGCGCATGCACCTGACCCCCTCATTCGGCAAAGGCCGTGCGGTGGGCGAGGCCATTATTTCAAGCATGTTCAAGAATGGGCAAAACGGGCGCATCCCTATCGTGGCAGTGACCGGAACCAACGGAAAAACCACGACGGTGCGGGTCATTTCACACCTGCTGGGCCACAGTGGCCTGTGTGTCGGCATGACCAACACCGATGGCGTCTATGTGGACGGCAATTGCATTGACACCGGCGACTGCAGCGGCCCCAAGAGCGCACGCAGCGTCCTGCTGCACCCCGACGTGGATGCCGCCGTGCTGGAGACCGCGCGCGGTGGTGTGCTGCGCGAAGGCCTGGCCTTTGACCGCTGCGATGTAGCCGTGGTGACCAATGTCGGAAGTGGCGACCACCTGGGCTTGAACTACATCACCACCGTACAGGACCTGGCCGTACTCAAGCGCGTCATTGTTCAAAACGTGGCGCACACCGGCGTGGCGGTTCTGAATGCCACAGACCCCATCGTTGCCGCCATGGCGAGCAAGTGCAAAGGGCGCGTGACTTTTTTTGCAGCCGACAAATCGCACCCGGTCATGGCCACGCACCGCGCCCAAGGGCAGGCCGTGGTGTACATCGAAAAGGGGAATCTGGTCGCCACAAAAGGGGAATTCAAGCAAACCATTGCCCTGTCCGACATCCCCATCACCATGGGCGGCGCGATCGGATTTCAGGTCGAAAACGTGATGGCTTCCGTTGCCGCCGTGTGGGCGCTGGGCCTGGACTGGGACACGATTCGCAGCGGCTTGGCCAATTTCTCCAACGACAGCGACAACGCCCAAGGGCGCTTCAACCTGTTCCAGCACCGCGGTGCCACCGTCATTGCCGACTACGGCCACAACCCGGATGCCATGCTGGCCCTGGTGCAGGCCGTGGATGCCATGCCCGCAACACGCCGGTCCGTCGTGATCAGTGGCGCAGGTGACCGCCGGGACCAGGACATCCGCCAACAGACCGAAATTTTGGGCAACGCGTTCGATGAAGTGGTCTTGTTTGAGGACCAGTGCCAGCGCGGCCGACAAGACGGCGAGGTGATTGCCTTGCTGCGCCAAGGCTTGGCCAAGGCTACCCGCACCACCGACACTTCAGAAATTCACGGGGAGTTTTTGGCCATTGACACGGCCATGGACAAACTCAAACCGGGCGAACTGTGTTTGATTTTGGTCGACCAGGTGGAAGAGGCCCTGGCCTACATCGCCGCCAAAGTCAAAGCTGCCGACTAGCGACTAGGCGCCCTCTGCAGCCGGTCCGCGCCCCATCAGGGTCGCGACCGCTTGCTCGGGATGCATGCGGCCGTCCAGCAAATCGACAACGCTCTGGGCAATCGGCATCTCCACGCCTAGGCTGTGCGCCCGTTGCACCACGGTGCGTGCGCTGTACACGCCTTCGGCCACATGGCCCAGGGCTTGCACCGCCTGCTGCAGTGTTTTGCCCTGCGCCAAGGCCAGGCCGACACTGCGATTGCGCGAAAGGTCACCCGTGGCAGTCAGCACCAGATCGCCCAAACCGCTCAAGCCCATGAAGGTTTCCGCCCGGGCTCCCAGTGCCAGCCCCAGACGGGTCATTTCAGCCAAACCCCGGGTGATGAGCGCGGCCCGGGCATTCAAGCCCAGCTGCAAACCGTCGCACAGCCCAGTGGCAATGGCCAGTACGTTTTTAACCGCCCCGCCCACTTCAACCCCGACCACGTCGTCGTTGGCATAAACCCGCAGTGTGGGGCTGTGAAACGCTTGCACCAGTGCATCACGCACGTGCTGGTGTGCGCTGGCGGCCACCAGCGCGGTCGGTTTACCGTGTGCCACCTCTTGCGCAAAGCTGGGTCCGCTCAGCACACCCGCGCACAGGTGGGGCGCTACCTGGGCTTGCACCTCATGACCCATCAGTCCGTGGGCTTGGCCAATGCCCGCTTCAAATCCTTTGCAAAGCCAGGCCACGGCAACTCTACGGCCATTGAGTTGAGACAGCAGCCCACGCAAACCAGCCATCGGGGACGCCACAATCACCAGGTCCTGCTCCGTCAGCGCGTCGGCCAATTCAGGCAAACCCTGCGCACTCAGGCCAAGGCTGGGCGGCAAGGCCACCCCCGGCAGATAGCGCTGGTTTTCCCGCAATTGCTCCATGGCGCTGGTTTGGCCCACATCGCGGGCCCACAGGGTGACTTCGTGCTGCGCCTGTGGGTTACGGCAGGCACTCACCGCCAGGGCGGTGCCCCAGGCACCCGCACCCAGTACTATTATTTTCATAGCTGCTTGCGCAATGAATACGGGGGCTAGAGGCCGAAATGGCTTAAAAAATTACTGTGGCAAGCTGCCGGCAGGAGCGCCTTCGGCGTCCTTTTGCTGCTGCTCGTACATGGCCTGGAAGTTGATTTCCGACAAGTGCACGGGTGGGAAGCCACCACGCTGGATCAGGTCTGCCACGTTGCCGCGCAAATAGGGGTAGACGATTTGAGGGCAAGCAATGCCCATGATCTGACCGAGCTGATCTTGCGGCAGGTTGCGAATTTCGAAAATCCCGGCCTGCTTGGCTTCGACCAAAAACACGGTCTTGTCCTTGATTTTGGTCTGAATGGTCGCGGTCACACAAACCTCAAAAATGCCGTCGGCTACAGGTGTCGCTTCCACGCCCAGCTGAATGTCCACCGCTGGGCTTTCTTGTTCCAGCAAGATACCGGGGGAGTTGGGTTGCTCCAGCGATGCCTCCTTGAGGTACACGCGCTGAATTTGGAATACGGGATCTTGATCGGCCATGGGGCAACTCTTTCAATGGAAATAATAAATGTAACGCCGAATTATCTCAGGCGGCCTCCAGCAAAGGCATCAGCCCGCCCTGCCCGTCCAGCGCCACCAGGTCATCGCAACCGCCGACATAGGTTTGGCCAATGAAAATCTGCGGCACGGTACGGCGACCGGTGATCTCCATCATCTTCATCCGCTCGTCGGGATTGGCATCAATGCGCACTTCTTCAATGTGCTCCACACCTTTGGATTTAAGAATGCGCTTGGCCTGCACACAGTAGGGGCAGACAGCGGTGGTGTACATCTTGACGGCTTGCATAACGACAACCTTTATTGTTGGGGAAACGGGGGCGAGGAAAAGCGTCAGGCTTTTTCAGTCGGCAGGTTAGCCGCTTTCCAGGCCGCAAGCCCACCACCCAAGGATTGGGCCTGCTCGTAACCCAGTTTCTTGGCAATCGCCAGCGCACGCCCCGAGCGGGCACCCGACTGGCACACCAAAATAAGGGGAAGTGCTTTGTTCTTCACCGCGCCAGCCAGCTTGGCCTCCAGCTCGCCCATGGGAATATTCTTGGAGCCGACCACGTGACCCGCTGCAAATTCAGCCGGCTCGCAGATATCAATCACCACGGCTTTCTCACGGTTCATCATCTGCACCGCAGCGGCAGGGCTCAGGCCGGCGCTCATTGCGCCCTGAATGACGGGCAGAAAAAGCAGAATGCCCGAGGTGATGGCTATTGCGATCAACATCCAGTTGTCAAAAATAAATTTCATTTGTTCCTTGTTAGTTACTCGACCGTTCCAGAAACGATAGCCCGCCATTTTAGAATGGAGTCGTGCTCACCGCCGGAGTCTCCGGCCTCAACCCTTGTTTTGACCCACTGCCATGTACAAACTCGTTCTTGTTCGCCACGGCGAATCCACCTGGAATCTTGAGAACCGCTTCACCGGCTGGACCGATGTAGACCTGACACCCACCGGCGTGGAACAGGCCAAAGATGCGGGCCGCTTGCTCCGCGCCGAAGGTTATGAATTCGACGTCGCCTATACCAGCGTGCTCAAACGCGCCACGCGCACACTTTGGCACTGTCTGGACGAAATGGACCGCACCTGGCTGCCCGTGGTGCACTCTTGGCGCCTGAATGAGCGCCACTACGGTGCGCTGCAAGGGCTGGACAAGGGCGAAACCGCGAAAAAATACGGGGACGAACAGGTGCTGGTATGGCGACGCAGCTACGACACGCCGCCGCCTGCGCTGGAGGCGACCGACCCCCGCTGTGAACGCGCTGACCGGCGTTACGCCCAACTATCACCGGACCAAGTGCCGCTGACCGAGTGCCTCAAAGACACCGTGGCCCGCGTCATGCCCTTTTGGAATGAGTCCATGGCACCGGCCATCAAGGCAGGAAAGAACATTTTGGTGGCAGCGCACGGCAATTCGATTCGCGCGCTGGTCAAGTACCTGGACAACATCTCTGACGATGATATCGTCGGCCTGAACATCCCCAACGGCATTCCGCTGGTGTACGAACTGGATGCCAACCTGAAACCCATCCGCCATTACTATCTGGGCGACGCCGAAGCTGCCGCCCGCGCAGCAGAAGCGGTCGCAGCACAGGGTAAAGCCTAGGTAAAGATGGCTGTAAAGCCGCCAATTTGACCCCAATATCCCCCGCGTGGGGAACCGCAAGAAGGCAGTCGCATCCAAGGTGTATATTGACACCGCACAGGAATACATATGGGTCACAAACTTAAAATTACGGGTTGGGTTGCAATTGGCGTGATGGCTGGAGCGCTGACGACGGTATCGCTCCAAACGGTTGCACGCAACACGCTTGCTCCATTGCCACTAGAAGAGTTACAGCAACTGGCCGCCGTCTTTGGCATGGTCAAGAGCGACTACGTCGAGCCGGTGGACGAAAAGAAAATGATCACCGATGCCATCTCCGGCATGGTGTCCAGCCTAGACCCGCATTCCCAGTACTTTGACAAGAAGTCGTTCAAAGAATTCAAGGAAGGCACCTCCGGCAAGTTTGTGGGTGTCGGTATCGAGATTACCCAGGAAGACGGCTTGGTCAAGGTGGTTTCCCCGATAGAAGGCTCTCCCGCGTTTCGAGCCGGCCTGAAGACCAACGACCTGATCACGAAGATTGATGACACGGCAGTCAAAGGCCTGTCGCTCAATGACGCCGTCAAGCGCATGCGCGGTGAGCCCAACACCAAGGTGTTGCTCACCATTTTCCGCAAGGAAGAAAACCGCACCTTCCCGGTCACCATCGTGCGCGAAGAGATCAAGCAGCAATCGGTGCGCGGCAAGGTCATCGAGCCTGGCTACGCCTGGATTCGTATCAGCCAGTTCCAGGAGCGCACGGTGGACGACTTCACCAAAAAGCTGGATGAAGTTTACAAACAGGACCCAAAAATCAAAGGCTTGGTGCTGGACCTGCGCAATGACCCGGGCGGCTTGCTTAACGCGGCTGTAGCAGTGTCGGCGGCCTTCCTGCCTGAGAACGTCACGGTGGTCTCCACCAACGGCCAAACACCGGAGAGCAAGCAAATTCTGAAGGCATCGCCGCAAGATTACTTGAGCCGTAGCGGGGCTGACCCGCTGAAGTCTTTGCCTGCGGGGTTGAAGAAGGTGAATTTGGTCGTATTGGTCAATGAAGGCTCAGCATCTGCCAGTGAAATCGTGGCCGGTGCACTGCAAGACCACAAGCGCGCCACCATCATGGGCAGCCAGACCTTTGGCAAGGGCTCGGTGCAAACCTTTCGCCCGCTTGGACCCGATACTGGCCTGAAAATCACCACCTCGCGTTACTACACGCCAAGCGGCAAGTCCATCCAAGCCAAAGGCATCGTGCCGGACGTCATGGTGGATGACACCGAAGAAGGCAGCCCCTACGCCGCGCTGCGCACCCGTGAGGCCGATCTGGAAAAACATTTGGGTAGCGGACAAGGCGAAGAAGTAAAAGACCCAGCGCGTGAAAAAGCCCGTGACGCCGCCATGAAACGCCTGGAAGAAGAGTCACGCAAGCCGGTGGCCGAGCGCCGTCCACCCGAGTTTGGCTCCGACAAAGACTTCCAGTTGGCACAAGCCATCAACCAGCTCAAAGGCCGTGCGGTGCTGGTGAGCAAAACCCTTGTCGAGCGCAAGGAAGAGAAAAAAGAGAACTGATCCCGCAATGCAGGATGCCGAACTGCTGCGCTATTCGCGGCACATCCTGCTCGACGACATTGGCATAGAAGGGCAAACCCGACTGCTGCAAGGGCGTGCGCTGATCATTGGCGCGGGGGGGCTTGGCTCTCCAGCCGCCATGTACCTTGCCTGTGCTGGGGTAGGTCACATCACCCTGGTGGACCACGACACGGTGGATCTGACCAATTTGCAGAGGCAAATCGCCCACACCACCGCCAGTGTGGGGCAGCCGAAGGTCGACTCAGCGGCGCAAACACTGCACGCGCTTAATCCGCAGATCACTGTCACCGCGCTTGCCGTGCGCGCCGACGCCCCACTGTTGGACGAACTGGTAGCCCAGGCCGACGTGGTGCTTGACTGCTGCGACAACTTCATTACCCGCCACGCGGTCAATGCAGCCTGCGTGCAGCACAAAAGACCTCTCGTCTCAGGGGCCGCCATCCAGTTCGACGGGCAAATCAGCGTCTACGACCCGCGCGACCCGGACTCCCCTTGCTACGCCTGCGTGTTTCCGTCCGAGGCCGGGTTCGAGGAAGCCCGCTGCTCCACCATGGGTGTTTTTGCCCCAATGGTTGGCATCATTGGAGCGATGCAAGCCGCCGAAGCCCTTAAATTAATGGCAAACATTGGGCGCACCCTTACCGGGCGCCTGCTGATGTTGGACGGGCGCAGCATGGAGTGGACCGAGGTCCGCATGCCACGCGATTCACAATGCAGCGTTTGTGGCACCACTTAGGGTGATGCCGTTCGAACCATGCAACACCTTAATCGCAGAAATGCCCACTAATAATTGCCCAATTGTTCAAGCACAGGCAGGCGTATCGTGCCGATAGGCCTTTGGTTCCTGTTAGACTTTGCTGCATAAATTCTGATTCAGACTGTGGCATCCAAGACCCCCTCTTCCCACGTTGAATTGCACCATTTGCAATTGGAGAGCGCGCGTGCGCTGCTGAACCGGGAAACATCCATCGCCCTGCCTTCGATCGAAGAGTCTGCGACAGATTACTTGCAAGGCGTTATTGACGGCTTGTGCGAGCTATCACTCAAAGACCCCCTGACAGGTCTTGCCAACCGGCGCCACTTTCGCACCGTGCAGGAACGCACCATCGACGTGGTTGCCCGTTCGGGAGAGCCGGCACTGCTGCTAATGCTCGACATCGACCATTTCAAAAGGGTCAATGACACCTACGGACACCCAGCCGGGGACCAGGTACTGCAAGCCGTTGCCCGCACGCTCGCCAAGTGCGTGCGCCCCATGGACACCGTGGCCCGCTATGGCGGGGAAGAATTCTCAGTGGTGCTGCCCAGCTGCCACACATCGTTTGGTTCGATGGTCGCAGAGCGCATTCGAAAAACCGTGGAGGATCTGGAGATCCAAGTCGCCCCCGGCGTGGTGCTCCATGTGACCATCAGCATTGGCGGGGCCTACGCGCCCGAGTGGGTACGCTCTACCGCAGCCCTGTGGACCGAGCGTGCAGACCAGCAGTTGTACCGCGCCAAGAAAGAAGGCCGTAACCGTGTGTTTCTCGACGCACAACAGGAGATCTTTGTCAGTGCCGAAGAGAAAAATCTGCTGTTTGGCCATCTTGCGCTGGGAGACCCGGCATGGATCGAAAATGTTTCCAGTGAAGTGTCAGGCGGATCCGCCAGCAGCTCCATGCAGAGGGTGAATTAATGGCTGATGTGTTGAATCCCCCCGAAACCAACAAGCCCAGCACGCATGTACCGCTGAAACCCTTGGGCAAAGTGATCGCCGTGACCAGTGGCAAAGGCGGCGTGGGCAAAACATTTGTCTCAGCCAACCTGGCCGCAGCGCTGGCCAGACGCGGACACCGCGTCTTGGTACTGGACGCCGACTTGGGGCTGGCCAATCTGGACGTGGTGCTGAATTTGTACCCCAAAATCACACTGCACGATGTGTTTACCGGAAAAGCCAAGCTCGAAGAAGCCATAGTGCGGGCCCCCGGCGGCTTTTCCGTACTGCTCGCAGGGTCTGGCATGGTGGAGTACTCCCGCTTGGCCCCCGAAGTACGCGACGATTTTCTGCGCATCATTGGTGGGCTGGTTCCGCACTACGACGTGGTGCTGTTGGACACGGGTGCTGGCATTTCCGATGTGGTCCTGTTTGCGGTGTCCATGGCGTCCGAGGTCATTGTGGTCGCCACCCCCGAGCCCACTTCGCTCACCGACGCCTACGCCACCATCAAAGTGCTGGTCGGCCAACAAAAGCGCCAGACCATCCGAATGGTGGTGAACCAAACCGCTCGCATTGGGGACGGACGGGCCATCACGACGCAGTTGCAACAGGTGCTGGATCGTTTTGTCACCACCGAATCGGGCAAACCCATCAAACTCGTCCACATGGGCGATATTCCGGTGGACCCGGCGGTTCGCCAAGCCATCATGCGCCGCCAACTGATGATGCAAAGCACGCCGAGTTGCCCGGCAGCGCTGGCGATTGCACAGCTAGCGGCCAAGATCGAAGAGGCGGTTATCGATCGCATTGCCTGAGTCGGCGCCTGTTCAAGCGCTGATAATCCAACCCTCCAGAGGGTCCGTATTCTGCGGCAGGCCATACAGCGGCGCACCCAACTGGTTTTGATGGTAGGCCCAAGCGGCCTGCAACAGGCACAAGACAGCGTCCAGCGCATCGCCCGATGCATCGTCAATCAAGGCGTCCCGCTGCGCATGGGTCACCTTGAGGCGCAGTTGCAGGCGGGTCTGCCCCATTTCCAATGCGGTTACCAGGTCCTTTCGGGCAATCAGCCGTTCGTCCGTTTGCTTGGATTTGTCGTCGCTTTTGTAACTGCGCTGCCCCAGAATCTCCCGCGCCAGCAACCCTGGATAGGCCTCCAGCGCAACCCGTTGCGCCCGACTACTCTCGTCCCTGTTCAGCACATTTCCCGCGTGCAAGCCGGGCAAGCAGACACCGGCATTCATGAGCAGGGGAACGCCTGCGTGCAGCATGTACGCCACCGGTGGATTGACCCATTTCATTGAAGAACTTGACCCGGCCAGACGGTCCGTGGCGCGGTGAGCGAACTTGCTCCCGGCGGGTCGACTGTTACAAAAACCCGCAAAGGCGGTGCGGATGTCGGCCCGACTGAGGGCACCATAGTGCCGCATACAAGCGGCCCATTCGATGGGCCAATTCAGCGTGGTGACGAGCTCGCGTGGCAACCCAAATGGCAGGTCAAAGCCACCCACCCAGCTTTGCGGCTGGTGCAGCCAATCCGAGAAAGAGGCCAGTGAGTCAAGTCGATCCAATTTGGAGAGTTGTACCCGGCCCTGCGCCAAAGAGCCACTGGCCAGAACGATCTGTTTTCGTTTGGACGGACTGCTGGAGAAATCGCATCCGACCAGCAGCACGATAGGGCGAAACTCAGGCCCGTCCGATGATGGACGCAGTGGCCATCAACTCTTCCAGCAAGGCAAGCGACACCTTGCCAGACACCGAATACGGGTCCAACTCCGGTCTTTCTGCGTACTTGAGCAATATGTTGGTGTTGATCTTGGACATATTGACCTGGCCCATGGTCCAGCCGCCAAAACGACGCTCGGAGATTTCTTCGTAATGCAGCAGCACCACGTCTTTGTGCCGCACATCTTTTTGGATGTGACCATACAGTTCGCTCACGGCCATGCGGCCGCCTTCAATGGCCTGCAAGAAAATGCCGCCGCCATAGCAGAGTATCCCGGTGATACCGCACGCGGGGTTAGACTGACGGGACTGGGCCAGGATGTTCTCGATGGCCTCTGGACGGGTATCAATCGCGCGACTAGCGTAAAGCAAACGTACCAACATGGTCTTAGCCTTTCCGTGGAATCAAGGACAAAAATTCGCGCCGCAGGTTGGGATCTTTCAGGAACACACCGCGCATGACCGAGTTGATCATTTTGCTGTCCATGTCCTTCACCCCGCGCCACGCCATGCAGTAGTGGCTGGCCTCCATCACAATGGCCAAGCCATCGGGTTGGGTTTTTTCCTGGATCAAATCTGCGAGTTGCACCACAGCCTCCTCCTGGATCTGGGGCCGACCCATGATCCATTCTGCCAGTCGAGCGTATTTACTCAGGCCAATGACGTTGGTGTGTTCATTGGGCATGACGCCGATCCAGACTTTGCCAATCACCGGGCAAAAATGGTGGCTGCACGCGCTGCGCACCGTAATGGGACCGACAATCATCAGCTCATTGAGGTGCCCCACATTGGGAAACTCGGTAATCGAGGGGGGCTTAACGTAACGACCTCGAAACACCTCGTTGACATACATCTTGGCTACGCGGCGTGCGGTGTTGTCTGTGTTGTGGTCGTTGTCGGTGTCGATCACCAGGCTGCTCAGCACCCCTTTCATCTTTTCCTCGACTTCGTCGAGCAACGCTTCGAGCTCGCCGGGGTGGACGAATTCCGCGATATTGTCGTTGGCATGGAAGCGCTTGCGTGCAGCCGCCAGGCGTTCGCGGATTTTGACGGAAACCGGAGTTCCCTCGTCGGCATCAGATGGATTCATTTCGCTCTGGGTTTTCATTAACATCCGAGAATGGTACCAGCCTTTGAATAGTAGGGTTTTTTGCCAGGAACCCGCATGGGATATGCGCAAGCAGCTATAAATTCAATAGCGCCTGCCAGTTAGAAACAACATAAGGCGCATCAGACCGAAGGCCAGGCGGTCCAGACAGCGCTGCGACCAGGGTCTGGCTGCAATCACTATCCGGTCCAGGGGCACGGCCTGGTGGTCGATCACGGCGATCAGCCGAGCGCGCAGCGTTTGTGCAAAGAGC
>Ga0247839_1000438_pt1 | contig 73802 bp, 65 predicted proteins | sample LaCruzMarch2015__6_FD_192405 | JGI IMG/M metagenome (GOLD analysis project Ga0247839, IMG submission 192405) | Freshwater microbial communities from meromictic Lake La Cruz, Castile-La Mancha, Spain - LaCruzMarch2015_16m | ecosystem: Environmental > Aquatic > Freshwater > Lake | place: Spain...
AGGCGATCTGTCACGTCGAGCCGGAGGTGCCGACCTCGGTGGTGGGGGACCCCACCCGGTTGCGCCAGGTGCTGATCAACCTGATCGGCAATGCCATCAAGTTCACCGAATACGGCGAGGTGGGCTTGCGGGTCTGGCTGGACGATCCGGACCCGCTGGCGCCGCGGATCGGCTTCGCCGTGTGCGATACCGGGATCGGTGTCGACGCGGCGGCGCGGGCACACATCTTCGAAGCCTTCCGGCAGGCCGACAACAGCACCACCCGGCGCTTCGGCGGCACCGGTCTGGGGCTGGCCATCAGCAACCAGCTCGTCCAGATGATGGGCGGCACCCTGGACCTGGAGAGCACCCCTGGTCAGGGCAGCACCTTCAGTTTCGTCATCCCCCTGGAACAGGCATCCCCGGACGCGGCGGCGCCGCCCTGGCGGATGGCCGATGTCAAGGCGCTCGCCGGACGGCGCGTGCTGATCGTCGACGACAATGCCACCAACCGGCTCTATCTGCATTGTATGTGTCGCGCCTGGTCCATGATCTGCACCGAGGCGGCGGACGGGCCTCAGGCACTGGAACTGCTGATTGCCGCCCCCGGCGCCGGCCCGCCGTTCGACCTGGTGCTCCTGGACCGCCGGATGCCCGGTATGGACGGACTGGAAGTCCTCACCTGGCTGCGCGCGGACCCCGGCGGTCTCGGGGTCCGGGTGGTCTTGCAGACGTCCATGGACGAGGCGGGCGAGGCGCGGCGCGCCCGCGAACTCGGTGCCGATGACACACTGGTGAAGCCGGTGCGCCGCCGCCTCCTCCTGGAGACCCTGTCCCACCTGTTCGGCGGCGGTCATGCCGACCCGGCCGAGGTCGCGCGCACCCCGGCGCGCATCCGCCTGGACGGCTGCCGGGTGCTGGCGGTCGAGGACAATCACGTCAACCAGATGGTGCTGCGCGGAATCCTGGAGCGGTCCGGCTGCCAGGTGCGGATCGCCAACCACGGCGCGGAGGCACTCGACATCTTGGCGGATCAGTCGTTCGATATCGTGCTGATGGATTGCGAGATGCCGGTCCTCGACGGGCTCTCCGCAACCCGCGCATTGCGTGAACGCGAGCGTGCGCAGGGTGTGGGTGGGCCCCATCAGGTGGTGGTCGCACTCACCGCCCATGCGTTTCCGGCGGAGCGCGACCGCTGCCTGGCCGCCGGCATGGACGACTATCTGCCAAAACCGATTCGCGCCCCGGACTTGCTCGCCACCCTGGACCGCTGGTGGACGCGGGCCGCGCCGACCGAAGCAGCCGCGACCGCGGCATCCCTGATCCCGACGAGCGCTACACCGACCCTCGACCGCCTGGTCATCGCCGACCTGCGCGAGGCTATCGGTGACATCACACCGGTCATTGAGGCCGCGCTGGCTGACCTGCCGCAGCGGCTGGCAATCCTTGGCCGCGCCGTGACTGACGCCGCGCAGGACAGCATCCGCGCCGAGACCCACGCCCTGGCGGGTGCCTGCGGCAATCTGGGAGCGCAGGAGGCCGCCCGACTGGCGCAGGCGCTGGAAACCCTGAGTCGGTCCGGCGACCCCAGTGAGTCCCCTGGTGGCGCCCCCGAACTGTTCGCCGCACTGGACGCCGAGATCGGACGGCTGCTGCCGGCTCTGGCGGCCTTGCTGGAGGAGGAGACCGGGGCGGTCAGCATGGCGTGATGCCGGAGACCTTGGTGTTCCGTCCGCAGCGAACGGATTGGCCTACCAGCGTTTCCTACCATTCGATCGCAGAAAACTGCATCGATTCATGATCGCGACGCCAAGTGACTTCATGCTTTGAGACAGCCAGAAACCAAGTCTGTAATTGCGGGCTGGGCTTGGGTTTGGAAAAGCCGGCTGCCGTCAGCAGCGCCAGGCACCAAGCTGGCTGTGGATCACGGACCGAGCGGTAAACAATGCCGCCTACCTTAGCATCACGGGCCACGCGGGCGAACGCCTGAGTGGCCGTATAGTCGGTGGGATGCAGCCAGAGGTCTTGGGCAACATCGAACGGCGCTTTGCGCAGATCAACCACGGTGGTGGCGATATCGGCCCTGAACGCGGTATGTGCCACCGGCTCCAATCGCTCGAGATCGACAGCTGCCAGAGGAAGCCCTCAGACGAGACCGCGGGAGGCGTCCAGGTACTGAACGACACGAACTAATCCTTCCGTTTGACGCATCAAGTCGATGGGGCGCGCGTTGAGCCCCCGGTTTTCTCGAGTGAGCCACTTGCGCGCCGTGTGCTCGTCACCAACGATCAAGTCCAGGGAACGGAAAGCGCGTACAAATAGCAAGGCGAACTCCCACTCATTGCGCCGCTCGTCGAGCTTGTACTCGCCGCTGTAGAGCCGGGTCACGGTGGGCGCGCTGACCCCCAAAATCTTGCCCAACTGGCCACGCGTGATGTCAAGCCGCTCGGCGGCGCGGGCCACGGCCTTGCTCAGGACGGTGGCCGCATCAGGGTTGCTGAGCGCGTTGTTTGCAGTTACGACCATATCGACCTCTTTTCAGTAGAAATTATTATACAGCAATTTTTCTCTAGAAACAAAAAATGCTGAAGATTCCTACTCTTGATTTGGTTACAGAATGAAAAATACACAGTATGCGACGCGATGAGCGTACACGAATGACATATTATCGGTGAATGCGGACTCTGTCGGCGATTCTGGTGCCGATCACCGCCTCGCGCACCTCCAACCTGCTGCGGGCGATTGCCACCTTATTGAGAGCCGAGTGTGATTTTTCGGAGGCCGTGCGCGGTAAACATCATGAAGCGTATCGTGAAGGTATGAACGTCATTCTACTTGACTCGGACCTGGCTTGCGTATTTCCCGATTCTGCGTCGGTAAACAGAGCATTGGGTCTATTGGGAGACCTCGCAAGCAAGGAGGCCGGCAGAGAAAAGCGATCCAGTTCCACGGAATGAGTGAATGTCAGTCGGAAAAAGACGAAATGGCACTTACAGAACGCCAAGCAAGCGAGCTCGCATATCATCGGGAACGCGCCCGCACCCAGACAAACATACTGAACCAGCCGTTCTCTTGGGACGTTATTCATCATCCATCCCGGAGGTGGTGGAACGCCTATTGGCAAATGTACGCTTACCTGGTGACGCTGAACCTGACGGGAAAACGCACACTGGTGGTCGGCTGCAGGTATGGTGAGGACGCGCTGCGTCTTGCGAAATTAGGTGCCGATGTTTATGCGTTCGATCTTAGTCCGGATTCGGTATCCATCGCCAGCGCTTTGGCTGAGCGAGAAGGTTTGAATACCGAACATGAGCGAAAGCTCACGGAACAGGAGGTGCTTGCGCGCATAGCGCTGGTTGGACTGGAAACACAGGTAAGGTCCGGCGTCGTGCAGAACGCGCGGTGCGCTCGAGACCCGCGTCTCCAGCCGGGGGATCGGGTACTGCTCCGACATCAGGATGGCGCTATCCGGGGCGAGCGCAACGGGCCGGCGGCTTTCGAGTGGCGCAAACAGGCGCTTCGTCTCTGCATCCCTGACCGACAGATAGGCCGCCTGTCCCAGCCGGTTCAGGGAGCGCTTTGAGTGAGCGCGTCGCCATCGCCCCATAACGTCTGAAGTCGCTGCCGATGAGCGCATGAACCGCGGTGATCGTCCGCGGACTATGCGCCGCCAGTGCATTCCCGACGACCATCGGGAACAGCGGATCGCCATAATTGAAACGGTCGAAGGCGCCGAGCAGGATGGCCGTAGGTTGGTCGCCGCGGATCATGAGCGGGAACCGTTGTTTAACGCTTCAGGAAAGCCAAGGTACTCATCCATTGCTCCGCAAAGAAGACGCGGAGAATGGCGAGATAGATCATCAAACCAGCGCCGACCTCGGCAACAAGCCGGACCGCTGCCGGTGCGTCGGCAACCAGCAATTTGACGGCGAGAACCCCGACGGCCATACCGGCCACGCCGAGCACCGCCGGACGCAAGCCGTGGGCAATGCGGGAAAATGACGTGTCGATCGCACGCTTACCCAACTGGATCGTGACGATGGTGACGATGGGCTCGGCAATCAGCACGGCCAGCACCAAGCCGATCACCCCAGCATTGGCCCCGATGAGGATCAGGGTGAAGAGCAGAATCCAACTGACCAAGGCCGATCGTAACACCAGACCTGGGTACCCGATGCCGCCCAGCACCTGCCACATGAAGATCGTAAGCCCCCTGAACGGCACACTCAGCGACAACAGCGTCAGCGGCACGATGGCCGGCGCCCATGACTCACCGAACAGCGTCAACACGAACGCCTCGGCGACGCAGGCCAGTCCGATCATGATCGGCAGCAGGGCCAGCGCGGCGATACCGATTGCTTTCTCCAGGTAATGCGCGACCGCCGCATGCTGGCCCTGAAACTTGGCAAACGCGGGGAAAACGATCGGGTTGATGACGGCTGAGATCTTGGCCAGCGGCAGCAGCGCAAATTGCATCGAGACGACAAAGAGACCCATCGCTTGTGGCCCGAGCCGGGGCCCGGCGATCAGCACCGGAAGCAGGTTGGCAGTGATGCTGACCGCGCCGGCCAGCGCCATGGTCCCGCCGAAAGCGATCATCCCGCGCACCGGGTGGAAGCGCAATGACGGCACCACGAACCAGGGCTGCATGACCATCAGGATGACCGCCAGGAGCACACGGTGGGTCAGGACGCCGATGATCAGCGCCCAGACCCCGGCACCATAGACGGCGAGGAGCAAGGTCGTCATGGCGAACGCGATGCCGGCGGCCAGTTCCGCGAAGGCCTTGAGCTTGAATTTGAGTTCACGGTCGAGCAAGGCGTCCGGAATCACCCGGAAGGGAAACAGCAGGAAAACGAAAGCCAGCACCTGCGCCAGGGGTTCGAGACGGGGTTCTTTGAAATAGTCGGCGATCAGTGGGCTACCGAAAAAGTAGGCGAGGAACAGCAGCCCATTAACGAGTAACAGCCAGCCGAATGCACTGCGCACCGCGTCCCGCCCGAGCATCTTGGTGTGCACCAGCGCCCGTTCCAGACCAAAGGTGCTGAGCAGAAAAAGAAACTCCAACGGCGTTTCCAACATGGCGTTGAGGCCGTAATCGCTGGTGCTGATGAAACGCACAACGACGATGGTCGCGATCCAACTGATGGTCTGGGCGATCATGCGCAGCAGCGCCGCCCAACGCAAGCCCGACAGGATGGTGTCGATGATCGCGGCATTGTCCTGGTCACGCATCATCTGAACCCGCCGCTGAGTTCCACCCTGGGATCAGCTTTGGTCATCGTTCCGGACAGCTTGCGCCGGGACGGCGGGGCGAAACTTTGATCCACAGATAAACGCAGATAAACGCAGATATTTTTCTTCATCTGTGAACATCTGTGCCATCTGTGGATAAATCCGGACGATCGCTTTAGTCGAGACGGCGATCCTGGCCGACACCGACCGCATCACGGCCCCCCGGCGATCTCCAGGGTCGCAACCGTTCCCAAGGCAGCGCGAATTTCCTCCAGTGTGATCGCGCGTGCCCGCCACATGTCGTCGAGCATACCGAGGCAGGTGAGACGCATGACGTTGGTGTCCGGACCGCGCAGCCAGAGATGATAGCCCTCCTGAATCAGCGGTGTGCCGCCGCCCCCGTCGGTCGATTGGGCGAGTTGAAAGCGGACCGCCCCCGGCCGCTGGAGGCGCGCGACCTGGGTCCACAGGCTTTGGACGCGGACGATCCTGAAGGTCTGGGGCGCGATGGTCTGGGCGCCCTCCCGTGACATGGTGCGGACCTCCAGCCCGCAACTCGGCCCCGCGTTCGCCCCGGCCGGCCGGACCCGGCCGCTCAGGAAGAAGATCCGGGCACGGTCCTGAGGCACCTGCACCGGCCGGTTCAGGGTCAGGGTACTGCCCGGCGGAATCGCGGCCCAACCGCCGGCCGCATCCTTGCGCACCTGGACCGGGACACAACTCACCAGCAGGGCAACCAGCGCGACGACACCGAACCGATGGAAATAACGCCTGCTCATCGCTCGCCCTCATTCAGTTCAGACTCACCCGCACCTGGGCCACCACCGCCAGCGCCTTGGCCTTGGCCTCGGCGATGTCCTGACCGCGCGCCAGGGCGACACCCATGCGGCGGCGCCCGCGCACTTCGGGCTTACCGAAGAGGCGCAGATCGGTGCCCGGCTCCGCCAGAGCGGCCGCCAGATTACCGAAACGCGGCCGGTCGGAGTCGCCCTCGACCAGGAGCGCGACTGAAGCGGCCGGGCCGAGCTGGCGGATCTCCGGAATCGGCAGCCCCAGGATAGCGCGGACGTGCAGGGCGAACTCGGACAGATCCTGGGAGATCAGCGTCACCAGACCGGTATCATGCGGGCGCGGTGAGACTTCGCTGAAGATGACCTCATCGCCGCGCACGAACAGTTCCACTCCGAAGATCCCGCGCCCGCCCAGGGCCTCCGTGACCCGGCCGGCAATCTCCCGCGCCCGTACCAGTGCGTCCGGGCGCATCGGCTGCGGTTGCCAGGACTCGCGGTAGTCGCCGTCCTCCTGACGGTGGCCGATGGGTTCGCAGAAACGGGTGCCGTTACGATGGCGCACGGTGAGCAGGGTAATCTCATAGTCGAAGGGGACGAAGCCCTCCACGATGACGCGTCCGGCGCCGCTGCGCCCGCCGCCTTGCGCATAGTCCCAGGCCGGGCCGATCGCATCGCGAGTACGCACTAGACTCTGACCCTTACCGGACGAGGACATGATGGGTTTGACCACGCAGGGCAGACCGATCACCTCGACCGCGGCGGCGAAGTCGTCCGGGGTGTCGGCGAACCGATAGGTCGAGGTGGGGAGGCCCAACTCCTCCGCTACCAACCGACGAATCCCCTCGCGATTCATGGTCAGCCGCGCCGCCCGGGCGGTCGGAATGACCGTGAATCCCTCGGCCTCCAAGGCCACCAGCGTCTCGGTGGCGATGGCCTCGATCTCCGGGACGATGTAATCCGGCCGCTCCCGTTCGATCACGCGCCGCAGTGCTGCGCCATCCAGCATGGAAAAGCTGTAGGCACGGTCGGCGACCTGCATCGCCGGCGCATTGGCGTAGCGATCGCAGGCAATGACTTCCACGCCCAGGCGTTTGAGTTCGATCACGACTTCCTTGCCAAGCTCGCCGGCACCACACAGCAAGACCTTGGTGGCGGTGGGGGAAAATGGGGTGCCAAGTGTCGGCATGAAGCGCTCTCCGGTTGATACAGTCCGTTGGTCGCGGACGATGTGGGACGACACCGTGAGACGACGGCGAGTGACGGCAATCGCCTAGGGCTCGATGCCCATGGCGCGCAGCCGCGCGGCCAGACGCTCGGCCCGATCGTGCTCCTGCTGCGCGCGCTCCCGCTCCTGCCGCGCCTGTGCGGCGGCCTGTTCGGCCCGAGCGTCGGCCTGCTCGGCCCGAGCGTCGGCCTGGTCGGCGCGGCTGCGCTCCTGCTGCGATTGCGTGGCCTCCTGGTCAGCGCGTGCGGCCTCCCACAAGGCGCGCGCAGCCTCCCGCGCGGCGTGCGCTGCTTCTTGATCGGCACGTGCACGCTCCTGGCGCGCCTGCGCAGCCAGCTCCACCGACGTCCGGAACGGACGTCCCTGCGGGTCGAAGATGTCCAGGGATGCGCCGCTCAGAGCGAAACGGATGCCAAGCCGCGGGCTGGTCCAGCCCTTGATGTGCGACATGCGGTGTAACCGCCCGCTCTGGCGCAGCCAGACCTCCAGCGTGTTGGGAGGCGGGTCGTAGACATAATACTCCTCGACCCCGTAGGCATCGCAAAAGGCCAGCTTATCCGCCATCTCCTTGACACTGTTTGCCGGTGAAAGGATTTCAAAAACCACCTGGGGAGCGATCCCGCCCTCTTCCCATTGCTTGTAGCAGCGGCGAAACCCCTTGGGTCGGCCGATCGCAACCATCACGTCCGGGGCGAGCGGACCGGTGACACGGCGGTCGGGGACCGGGTACCAGAAGAGGTTACCGGCGACGAAGACGGCGGGATCGGCGGCGAAGAGAATGTCCAGATTCTCCTTGATCTTCACCAACCATGCATACTGCTCGGTGTTTTCCGCCATCGGTTCGCCGTCGCTCTCCGGGTAAGGGTCATCGGGGTCGAAATGCGACAGGGGATTCATCGGTCGGGTCCTCCTCAGGGTTGCTCGAGCCGGTAGTGCTTCTCCACCGCCTCCAGCACCTCCCAGGTGCAAGCAAGGCCGGCCGGGAAGCGGATCAGATCGCCGCGGCGGAACTCCTGGGGCACGCCGCCCTCGGGGGTCACCAAAAAGCGGCCGCGCAGGACGTAACAGGTCTCCTGCTGGGTGTAACGCCAGGGAAAGAACGCCGGCTCCCGACGCCACAGGGGCCAGCCCTCCACGCCCAGCACGTCGAGCTTGGCGGGGGATGGTTTGTGTTCCACCAGAATATCAAGGTCGTTCATGATGGTGCACTCCGAGAGCAGGTGCGGCACTGACCGCCGCGCGATGTGTAGAATAGGACGCGGGACACTGCCGCGGCCGGCTTGCCCGGCAGGTTAGACGGCACCCCACCGATGCCGCAAGGGGAACCTGCACCTTGGGCGATTGCCGAAGCGCCCGGGACGCGGGATGTGGCGCTGACCATCGGGCCAACCGTCGACCGCCTCCTTGCGGTCGCGCGACACCGGCACCGGCGCCGGGCCGGCGGCCCCAATTCAACTCGGTTCTTGTGCAGTTGCGACCGCTGAAGGACACTGAACATGATGACTGAACGACTCGATGCTCTCGCAACCCGCCTCGGGACACTGCTCATGGCCCGCGGACTGCGCCTGGTCACGGCTGAGTCCTGCACCGGGGGTTGGGTCGCCAAGGTGGTAACCGACGTCGCCGGCAGCAGCGCCTGGTTCGATCGCGGCTTCGTCACTTACAGCAACGCCGCCAAGGAGGCCATGCTGGGAGTCCGTGCCCCGACCTTGGAGGCCAGCGGCTCGGTCAGCGAACCCGTGGTCCTGGAACTGGTGGCCGGGGCTCTCGAACGCAGCCAGGCCCAGGTGGCGGTGGCGGTCAGCGGCATCGCCGGACCCGGCGGCGGCAGTGAAGACAAACCCGTGGGGACGGTCTGGTTCGCCTGGTCGATTCCGGATGGTCCGCCCTGGACACGGCGCCTGCAATTCGCCGGTGATCGCAACGAGGTACGCCATCAGGCGGTGCGCTTCGCCCTGGAAGGCCTGATCGAGCGGCTTGCGGGTCAGAGCCGCGCGGATGGCTGAACGCTCAGGGTTCAAGTTCTGTCGGACGTGAATGCGCTGTGCGATAATCCCCGACTTTCCAGGCCCTGGACATTTTCCCCCGGCGTGATGGGCGCACCCGGCGACCGGACCGGACCAACGGAGACCCGATGGACGAGAATCGCAAAAAGGCTTTGGCCGCGGCCCTGACCCAAATCGAAAAGCAGTTCGGCAAGGGCTCGGTGATGCGCATGGGCGACGTGGGCGCCGTGCGCAACGTCGAGGTGGTCTCCACCGGCTCACTCGGCCTGGATCTCGCGCTCGGCATCGGCGGACTCCCGCGCGGCCGGGTCGTCGAGATCTACGGACCGGAATCCTCGGGCAAGACCACCCTCACCCTGCATGTGGTCGCCGAGATCCAGAAGCTCGGCGGCACCGCCGCTTTCGTGGATGCCGAGCACGCGCTGGATCCCGGCTATGCCCAGAAGCTCGGTGTGAACATCGACGAGTTGCTGGTCTCGCAGCCCGATACCGGCGAACAGGGGCTGGAGATCACCGACATGCTGGTGCGCTCCGGGGCGGTGGACCTCGTGGTGGTCGACTCGGTGGCGGCCCTGACGCCCAAGGCCGAGATCGAAGGCGAGATGGGCGACTCCCATGTCGGGCTGCATGCGCGCCTGATGTCCCAGGCGCTGCGCAAGCTCACCGGCAACATCAATCGCTCGAACTGCCTGGTGATTTTCATCAATCAAATCAGGATGAAAATCGGGGTGATGTTTGGCTGCTTCGACTATCACGCGCGCGTCGTCCTGGCCGACGGCTCGACCGAGAAAATCGGAAAAATCGTCAACCAGCGGCGCGCGGTCGAGGTCCTGTCCATGGACCAGCAGACCGGTCTAATTTCACCCAAACGGGTCATCAATTGGTTCCGCAACGGCGAAACCGAAGAATGGCTGTCGTTCGAAGTGGCCGCCGGAGGCGGGTCCGGTCGACGCAAGTTCACCTGTACCGCCAACCACAAAATCTTCACCCCGCGAGGTGAGCGCGCGGCCGGTGAACTCCAAGTCGGCGATGAGGTCATGACGGCGATCCGGCACTATGACCTGACGCAGGACCAGCATCAGCTGATCCTTGGCGGCGTGCTGGGTGACGGCTCGCTGCGGTTCGCCTCGGAACACAATGTGGCCTTTCGCGTTGGTCACGGCGACCGCCAACGCGACTATTGCGAATGGAAGCGCGACATGTTGGCCCCATTCTCACACGACATCGGCCCCACGGGTAACGGGATCGGATTCGACACGATACCAATGGCGCAATTCGCCGTCCTGCACCGCCAAGCCTACGGCGAGCGGGGCCGCCGCGTCAGCGACTCGATGCTGGCCGCGCTGGATGCCCGCGCCGTCGCCGTCTGGTATGGCGACGATGGGACCTTCTCGGGTAGCTTCGAGAAATGGGGCCACGGCAAGGCCGAGATCGGTTGCGTCAGTCTGTCGATGGAAGACAAAGAACGTCTTGCCGAGCGTCTCGATCAGCTTGGAATGGGACGCCCAACGGTGCAGGCACGCGCGCTGCTGTTCAGCGGCGAGCGTACCCACAAACTTCAGGAACAGATTGCGCCCTTCCTGCATCCCTCGCTGGACTACAAGTTACACCCCGGCCTGCGCGGGCGTTTCCAATGGCAGCCGGACCAGTCCGACGCCCACCTGAACGGCCATCGTTTAGCCGCGCGGACGCGGCTGGCCGCGGCACCCATGCAGATCACCAGCAAGCTGTTGCGTCCGGCCAAGCCGCGCCACCGCACCCGCTTCGACCTCGAGATCGAAGGCAATCACAGCTACTTCGTCGATCACGTTGCCGTTCACAACTCCCCGGAAACCACCACCGGCGGCAATGCCCTCAAGTTCTACGCCTCGGTGCGCCTCGACATCCGCCGCACCGGCAGCATCAAGAAGGGCGATGAGGTCATCGGCAACGAGACCAAGGTCAAGGTGGTCAAGAATAAAGTCGCGCCGCCCTTCAAGCAGGCCGAGTTCGACATCCTCTACGGCGAGGGCATCTCGCGCGAGGGTGAGATCGTCGACCTCGGCGTGGCCGCCGGCATCGTCGACAAATCCGGCGCCTGGTACAGCTATCAGGGCAACCGCATCGGTCAGGGCAAGGACAATGCGCGGATCTTCCTGCGTGAGAACCCGGATCTGGCCAAGACGATCGAGGCTCGGATCCGCGAGCAGATGCTCCCGCGCCCCGCCGACGATGCACCCGCCGACCCGCTCGCGGCCGCGGAGCTCGAGCCCTGAGCGCGCGCGCCCTGACCGCGTCGGATGACGCGCCGACGCCCGCGGCAACGATCGAGGTCGAATCCCGCGCGCTCAAACTGCTTGCCACCCGTGAGCACTCGCGGCTGGAGCTGGAACGCAAACTGGCGGCCCGCGGATACCAGACCGACGTCATCGCCGCGGCATTGGACCGGCTGGCGTCGCAAGGTGCACTCGACGAGGCCCGACTGGCCGAGGTCTATGTGGCCGAGCGGGCGCGCAAGGGTTTCGGACCGCTGCGCATCCGCGCCGAACTGCGCGACAAGGGCCTTTCGGACACGGCCATCGACCCCCATTTACACGCCATGAATGACGCATGGCCAGCCTTGCTGACACAGGCCCACGACCGGCGCTTTGGGCCGGCCCCACCGACCGATCATGCCGACCAGGGTCGGCGCGGGCGCTTTCTGGAAAGCCGCGGATTTCCCGCCGAGCTGATCCACCGCCTCCTGCGTCGGCACGACTGACCGATCCGCTTCCGCGGTCCATTCGAGTAGCTTTCATGACCACCAGTTCCGACCTGCGCGCCAGCTTTATCGACTATTTTGCGCAACAGGGCCATCAGCCGGTCGCCTCCAGCCCGCTGATTCCAGCCAATGACGCAACGCTGCTGTTCACCAACGCCGGCATGGTCCAGTTCAAGGACGCTTTCCTTGGCCGCGAGCGCCGTCCCTATACCCGTGCCGTGACCTCACAGCGCTGTGTCCGCGCCGGCGGCAAGCACAACGATCTGGAGAACGTGGGCTACACCGCCCGCCACCACACCTTCTTCGAGATGCTGGGTAACTTCAGCTTCGGTGACTACTTTAAGCGCGAGGCCATCCACTACGCCTGGGATTATCTGACCCGGGTGCTGCACCTGCCGCCCGAGCGGCTGTGGTTCACCGTCTATACTGAGGATGACGAGGCCGCCGCCATCTGGCTCGACGAGATCAAGGTCGACCCGCAACGTTTCTCCCGCTGCGGCGCCGCGGACAACTTCTGGTCCATGGGCGACACCGGTCCCTGCGGCCCCTGCTCCGAGATCTTTTATGACCACGGCCCGGCGATTGCCGGCGGACCGCCCGGCGCGCCGGACGCCGACGGTGACCGTTACGTGGAGATCTGGAACCTGGTCTTCATGCAGTTCAACCGCGCCGCCGACGGCACCCTGACGCCCCTGCCCCGGCCCTCGGTCGACACCGGCATGGGCCTGGAACGCCTGGCGGCGGTCATGCAGGGGGTGCACAGCAACTACGACATCGATCTGTTCGTAAAGCTGATCGCCGCCGCCGCCGCCATCACCGGGTGCGCGAACCAGGCCGACCAATCCTTGCGCGTCATCGCCGATCACATCCGCTCCACCGCCTTCCTGATCACCGACGGCGTCACCCCCGGTAACGAGGGTCGCGGCTATGTGCTGCGCCGCATCATGCGCCGCGCCATCCGCCACGGGTATCGTCTCGGCTGCACCGCGCCCTTCTTCTATCGGCTGGTCGCACCCCTGGTCGCCGAGATGGGCGAGGCCTATCCCGAACTGCGCGCCGCCCAGGCCCAGGTGGAGCGGTTGGTGCGACTGGAGGAGGAGCGCTTCGCCGAGACCCTGGCCAATGGCATGGGCATCCTCAAGACAGCCATCGCCGGGCTGGCCGACGCCCGTATCCCCGGTGAGACGGTCTTCAAGCTCTACGACACCTACGGCTTCCCCACCGATCTGACCGGCGATATCGCCCGCGAGCGCGGCCTGACACTCGACCTGGAGGGCTTCGAGCGCGCCATGGATGCGCAGAAGGACCGCGCCCGCGCCGCCAGTCAGTTCGGAGCGGGCCAGGACGTCGCCATCGACATCCAGGGCCAGACCGAATTCTGCGGTTACGACTACCTGCATGAGACCGCCACCGTGGTCGCCCTGTACCGGGACGGCCACTCCTGTGATGCCCTGGAGGAGGGCCAGGACGGTCTGGTCATCCTCGATCTCACCCCCTTCTACGGCGAGTCCGGCGGTCAGGTCGGCGACCGCGGCTGGCTCACCGGCGAGAGCGGGCGCTTCGAGGTGGCCGATACCCAGAAAAAGGCCGAGGGCGTCATCTACCATCTGGGGCGGGTCGTCATCGGCCAGCTCCGGGTCGGCGACAGCGTCGCCGCGCGGGTGGATGCCGCGCGGCGTCATGCCACGGCGCTCAACCACTCGGCCACCCATCTGTTACATGCCGCCCTGCGTCAGACCTTGGGTGATCATGTGCAGCAAAAGGGCTCGCTGGTCGGTCCGGAGCGGCTGCGTTTCGACTTCTCGCACTTCGAGCCGGTCACCCGCGCGCAATTGCTCGAGATCGAGCGTCTGGTCAATCGCGAGATCCGCAAGAATCATGTGGTCGAGACCCGGATCATGGATCTGGAGGACGCCAAGGCGACCGGCGCCGCGGCCCTGTTCGGCGAGAAATATGGCGATCAGGTGCGGGTGCTGCGTATGGGCGATTTCTCCACCGAACTCTGCGGCGGCACCCATGTCAAAGCCGTGGGCGATATCGGTTTGTTCAAGATCGTCGGCGAGGGCGGCATCGCCTCCGGCGTGCGGCGTATCGAGGCCATGACCGGCGCGGGCGCGCTCGACTGGGTCGAGGCGGACGAGGACCGGGTGCTGCGCCTGGCCGGACTGCTCAAGGGCGGACGCGACGACCTGGACGATCGGGTCGCGACTCTCATCGAGCGCGGCCGGACCCTGGAAAAGGAGCTGGATCAGATCAAGTCGCGGCTGGCGAGTTCGGCCGGCAAGGATCTCGCCTCCCAGGCGGTGGCGGTCGGCGGGATCAAAGTCCTGGCCGCGCGGCTCGACGGCGTCGATCCCAAGGCCCTGCGCGACACCCTGGATCAACTCAAAGATCAACTCGGCTCCGCCGTCGTCGTCCTGGCCAGCGCGGCGGACGGCAAAGTGAGCCTGGCGGCCGGCGTCACCAAGGACCTGACCGACCGGCTCAAGGCCGGCGACCTGATCCGCGAGGTGGCCGCCAAAGTCGGCGGCAAGGGCGGCGGTCGACCCGACATGGCGCAGGCCGGCGGGACCGACCCCGCGGGTCTGCCGGCCGCCTTGGGGCTGGTGGAGGATTGGGTCCGCCGGCGGCTGGCCTGACCGGCCTTGATCAGGGTTCCGGCCAGGCATCGTCGGGTGGACAAGCGCAGCGCAGTCCGCCAGCGTCTGAAATGATGACTCATTTTCCATTGCAGCAGAGATTTTGATGGCTTTGATCGTACAGAAATACGGCGGCACCTCGGTCGCCAACAGCGAGCGCATCCGCGCCGTCGCTGACCGCGTCAAGCGCTGGCGCGACCAGGGCAACCAGATCGTGGTGGTGGTCTCCGCCATGTCCGGGGAGACCGATCGGCTGATCGGGCTGGCGAAGCAGGTCCAGGAGCAACCGCTCCCGCGCGAACTGGACGTCCTGCTCGCCACCGGCGAACAGGTCACCATCGCCCTGCTGACGATGGCACTGGATACCCAGGGCTGCCCGGCGCGCTCCTATACCGGCGCGCAGGTCCACATCCTGACCGACAGCACCCACAACAAGGCGCGCATCCGCGACATCGACGCCGCTCGCGTGCGCGCCGACCTGGATGCCGGCCGGGTGGTCGTCATCGCCGGGTTCCAGGGCATCGATGCGCAGGGCAATATCACGACACTGGGGCGCGGCGGCTCGGATACCTCAGCGGTCGCCATCGCCGCCGCCATCAAGGCCGATGAGTGCCAGATCTACACCGATGTGGACGGCGTCTACACCACCGACCCGCGTGTCGAACCCAAGGCGCGCAAGCTCGATCGCATCACCTTCGAGGAAATGCTGGAGATGGCGAGCCTCGGCTCCAAAGTCCTGCAAATCCGTTCGGTGGAATTCGCCGGGAAATATCGGGTCCCATTACGCGTGCTCTCCAGTTTCGACGAGGGCGCGGGCACGCTGATCACATTCGAGGAAGACACCGTGGAAGACGCCAAGATCGCCGGCATCGCCTTCAGCCGAGACGAGGCCAAATTGACCGTCCTGGGCGTGCCGGATCAGCCTGGCGTCGCCCACAAAATTCTCGGGCCGATTGCCGCTGCCAACATTGAAGTCGACATGATCGTCCAGAATATCGCGCCGGATGAGACCACCACCGACTTCACCTTCACCGTGCACCGCAACGACTTCGACCGCGCCTTGGAGTGCCTCAACAAGACGGCCGCCACGCTGGCCGCCCGCCAGGTACTCGGCGACAAGCGCATCGTCAAGATCTCGCTGGTCGGCGTCGGGATGCGCAACCATGCCGGCATCGCCAGCACCATGTTCGGCGCCCTGGCGCGCGAGGGGATCAACATCCGCATGATCTCCACCTCCGAGATCAAGATTTCGGTCGTCGTCGATGAAAAATATCTGGAACTCGGGGTGCGCTGCCTGCACGACGCCTTCGAACTCGACCGCCCGAATCAGGCGGGCTGATCCATTGGCGCGGGCGGTGCGGGAAACGCGTCACGCTTTGACGGCCTAAAATAACTTATTTGGCTGAGAGATGTCATGGAATTGCAGCAAACGCTTGGGCTCAGCCTAAGCTATTGTTAGAATCTCAAGTGGGGGTTGTGCGCCCCCTGCTTGGTCTGGGTGTGGTTAGTGCCCGCGCAACCGGGCGCGGATGATTGCCGCGGTTACGTTTGGGCGCACCACGTATGTCGGATAAAGGAACGAAGGGAGAAAGCAACGATGTTGATCTTAACTCGCCGGGTCGGCGAAACCCTTATGATTGGTGACGAAGTCACCGTGACAGTCCTTGGCGTAAAAGGTAACCAAGTCCGCATCGGCGTCAACGCCCCGCGGGACGTCGCCGTGCATCGCGAGGAGATCTACGAACGCATCAAACGTGAGCAAGCGGAAGCCGGTCACGGGCCCGCGCCCGGCACCGGCGATGAGGCCGCCGCGCCAGATTAACTGGTAAGCGAACTCTAACCGCGCTAGAATATCGGACTCGTACCTTGCGAGTCCGATTCGTCCGGTTGAGGCTGATACCGATCAACGGTAATCCACCACGGATCGCAGCGACGCTCTCCGACCAGGAGACGGCAGAACGCACCGTCGCCGCTGGCCGCAAGGACAGCCTATACAGCGTTGGTTCTGAAGATTTTTTGGAGAGATGGCCGAGCGGCTGAAGGCGCTCCCCTGCTAAGGGAGTATGGGTCAAAAGCCCATCGAGGGTTCGAATCCCTCTCTCTCCGCCATTTTTGATGGGACTGCGCCCCCTCCCCAGCCGCACCCCCTCCTGCGCCGGACGCCGGCCGCGACGCTTGTGCCGGGAATGCAGGTCGACGGCGCAGTGAAAACTGACGTCGATAAGCGTAGCGCATCCACCACCAGTCCCGCCGACGGCCCCATGCTGGTTGTTGCCGCCCGACGTTGAAACGACCGGGTGCGTCCTGGTTCACACCAGAGCAGCGCCCGGCGCTGTATACTCCCTCAAGAAGAACACGAGAATATGCCGCTCCCCTGGGTCGACGCAGCCGCCGCTGGCTGAATCGAGGTTTGAGGCATCCACTCTATCCGTCCGTCCGAATTTCGTGAAAGCCTGTCGGAAATGGGAGCCACGGCCTGACGGATTGATGTAGACTTCTGATTAAGGAAGCTATTCTCGGACTTTATCCAGATCCAAAACGGACGATGGTGATGTCGAACAGCCCAGCGACCTTAGCACGCGACGACGTCGGCAGCCTGCCCGTTGCCGCCTCGTCACGCCCGTCATCTTGGAGGAAACAGCGGCCGGCGCGTCCGTGCCGACAGCCGCCGGAACCGGCCTTTTACAACCAGGGGTTCTCACTCGTGGAGGTGCTGGTCGCGGTCATTGTGCTCGCGGTCGGACTGCTCGGCATCGCCGCCCTGCAAGTTTCTGTTTTAAAAGCTAACGACAGCGCCATGCTCCGCAGTTTTGCGACCGTCGCCACGTACGACGTGATCGATCGGATTCGCGCCGATCCGACCGCTATGACCGTCGAGTTGGAGGAAACGACAACCATCCCCGTCGGGCAATGCGCGTCCACCCCCCCCGCGACGACGCCGCTGACCCCGCTGACCCGTTGGTACCGTGACTTCTGCGCCGTCGGTTTGCCGCCACCCCTCGGTAGCCAATCGCCGATGACGATTGATTGCACCCAACCCGGCAACGGCTGCGGCAGAGGCAACTGCAAAATCACCGTTTTTTGGGATGACTCACGCGCCACCCGCGCCACCGATCAGGACCAACCGACGACCAACACCGCGTTCAGTGTCTGCACCCTCCTGCCGATCTCCCAGCCGATCCCCTAACGAGGCCGAAGTGAAATGGCGCGACTTGCTCTGCATCTCGGAGGCTTACGGATGATTGATCCGTTCCACGCATTGCCAACGGGTCGCCGCGGACACCAGGCAGCGAGGACCCGTCGGTCGGCACGGCCGTCAAGCGGGTTATCGCTGATCGAAATCCTGATCGCGCTGGTTCTCGGTCTGTTTCTGCTCGCCGGAATCATTCAGGTGCTCGCCTCCGCCCGTGCCGCCTATCGGCTGGCCGAGGCCCAGGCACGGACCCAGGAAAACGGCCGCTTTGCCATGCAGTACCTGGCACGCGAGCTGCGCCCCAGCCGCAGCGGCGCGTGCCGCAACATCGCCCACGAGGAGATCGACGGGACGCTCAACGTCCTGGCCTGTTCCCTACTGGCTGATGTCACCCACTGCACCGGCAAGGCAAAGATCGGCACCAAGGTCCCGCTCGGTTACAGTCCAACGGCCCCGGCCGCCACCGCGCTCGCCGATCTTCCGGTGGCGGCACGCAACAATGTGGGAGCGCGCTGGCTGCGCGGTGATGTGCTGGTCTCCTGGGGAACATTCGGCGAAGGATTCTACACCAAGCCCCGGACGGCTGCGCAAAACACCCCCGCGGCCCTTCAGAATACCCTCAAACAACCCATCGCACTCATTGAGGGGACCACCGCCGCAGCCATCAAAGCAGCCGGTATCGAGGCCGAGGGCTTGGCCGTGATCACCGACTGCGAATCCAGCGACCTCTTTGTCTTGGCAAACCGCAAGGATGAGGAGGGTCTACCGAGGCTCCCGCTTCGTCTGCATCGGACCCGGAACATGGCCTTGAACACCTTGCAGGGGAGCACGCTGGGGGTCAGCAAGACGATCCGCGCGCGGCTATTTCCTTTTGATTTCAAAGTTTACTTTATCTGCTGCGTAAAACAAGACGGTAGTCTCCAGGATGGCGGCAACGTCGCCAACTGCACTAGGGACCCCGTCAACTACCGACCATCCTTGTGTCGCTGGTCTACCGCAGCGGCGGAAACCCAATCGCTGACCATGGACGTGGCCGACCTGCGCGTTACCTACGATGGCCAAAACGGCGCGACCTTTTTCAGCGAGCCCCCCGCGACGGTGACTGCCGAACAGCGCTGGGATCGGGTCTCGAGCGCACGGATCGAACTGCTGGTGACCAGCGGTGAAGCGGTCCGCAGGGAGAGCGCACTCCCGTCGCTGGCCGCCCCGGCCAGCCCGCGCGAGTTGGGCGTGGGGCTGGACGCCGACCGGCGTTTATATGAGGCATTCAATGCGACGGTAGCGATCCGATCGCGTGCCCCCTGGTATCCGTCACCCTGAAGAGCGAACCTGATGTTCTGGCCCAATCATGAAACGCGACCTTCGGCCGATAAGCTGCGGCAAACCGCCGCGTCGGGCGTTGGTCATCATTGCGGCAACGACGCCACATCCGGCAGCGAACCGGCAGCCGAGGCTTCAGCCGGTCGGCACGCTAACCTCTCGTTAACGGCCTCACGGGATCAGGGCACCGTGTTGGTGGTCGGCCTGCTGATCCTGGTCGTGATGATGTTGTTGGGGTTGAACAGCATGCAGACCTCCGTTCTCGAAGAACTGATGGCCGGCCAATCGAAACAGCAGAATACCGCCTTCCACGCGGCGGAAGCCGGCATGCAAGCCGCGCTGAGTCACCTGGCTGCGCTGCGAACGCCCCCCGCGGTCAACCCGAACGGGAGTACGCACATCTGGCCGGGGTGCCAGGTAACGGATACCCGTTGCGCTTCGACCATTCCAGACATCATTGGGTCGTGGAAGGACTTCGATCCCGACGCGCCAAATGCACAACTGCGGGGCAGCGCAATGAGCGCATTGAATACCGCTTCGAATCCCGTCGAGTGGAGCATGAATCCAACGAAATTCGCGCCGCATTTCGTCATCGAGTCCCGCTATGCCCAACCGCTGGAGTTCGAGGATGCGGCCAAACGCAAGGGCTATCACTTTTTCACCGTCGCGGCGGTGGGGTTAGACCCCGGCACCAACTCCGGGGCGGTGATGCAGTCCACCATCGCCAAACTCTTTCCGTGACGCGCGATAACCGCTTCGGAGAATCAAGCCATGTGTAATCAGTGCCTATGCAGTTCAGAGGCGCACCTCGCACCACGCGTGAACCGTCGCGTACTGAACGGGCGGAGCGCCGTGCTAGCCGCCATCATCGCTGCCTGGACGGCGTCCGCCGTGCCGAACGATCTGATCAATATCGCCAGCGCACCGGTGTTCTTGTTGTCGGGCGCGCCGCCGAATCTGATTTTGACGATTGATAATTCAAACAGCATGAATCAGGCCTCACTGCCGGAAGGGATCTGGGGGCCGGGAGGCGGCGACGACCCGCAACTCGATGCGCGCGACATCTCCTCTTTGACGAATCGGCAGTACTACGATCCGGCACAGACCTATGTGCCGCCCTTGAACGCGGACGGCAGACCGCGCGACCACGCCAAGTTCGATGAGGCCCTGGTCGATGCGTTTCATTCTCCGTATCCGAGCACCTGCACGCTCGACCTGTCGAAACGCTTTGCCCCGACATGGAATCTGTGGAGCGACGGAAGTCTCGCCTGTGCCGACCTGAGGGCCGCGAGCGCCGCCGCCATCCCGAACGCATACGCTGCGGATGTAGGGCACCCGCAATATGTAGGACCTTCCGCGGGCAAGAACAAGGTCCTGCACGGCCAGGAATGGGCTTGGCGCTGCATGGTCTCCACTGCCGAGGACTGCAAGGCAGTCTATTATCGGCTGAAACAAGACAACACCTGTAAGGCCCTCGACCTGGCAACCACGAAAGCGGTCAATTTTCCGATCGACTGTCTGGAGCGGGTCGAGGTTGGCACTGCAGATGACTTAGAAGCGGTCACCGCGACGGTCCTTGCCGAGCGTGCACGACTACTCAAGGATCCCAACGGGACCGTACCCGGCCCCGCGGCCCTCGCCGAGCGAAATTTCGCCAATTGGTTCAGCTATTACAGAACGCGCTTTCTCACGCTGAAAACAGTGCTGAGCCGGGTTCTCAATGGTTTTCCAAACACTGTCCGGTTCAGTTATCAGGGCCTGCCGGGGCCCGGTCAGTATACGGCCGGCACCCCGGCATTCAAGGATCTGCAAGACCGGTTTCAGCCCTATGGCGATAATCAGGGCAATTTCTTCACGTGGCTGTTTGCACAGCGTGCGAACTCCAAAACCAATTTGGTGAGCGCCGCCGCGCGCGTTCATGAATTTTGCCGCAGTGACCAGGCTTACCTCAAGAACCCGCGCTTAGCGCTCGATGCGACGACGAATCCGCTGTTGGGATGCCGCAACAACCATCACGTGATGTTTACTGATGGCTTCTGGGAAGATTTCATTCGCGTACCGGGAAATTTTGGCGGCCTCGCAGGTCTTGTGACCCCAACCGCACCCACGGGCGACGCGCAACTCTGGTTGGGAAATAATGACGGCAGTTCGACAGCGCTGCCCTTGAACTCCGCTGCTGTGACCACCGCCGGCCTCGAGGAAGAGGAATATGACCCAACCAAGCCCTATGCCAGGATCTTCGCCGACGAGAACACCGGCATGTTGGCTGACGTGGTCTTCGCGTCATGGATTACGGATTTGCGCCCCGACAGCACTGACCCGGCAGCGGCGAACCAGGTACTGCCCCTCCACACGAAAGACAGTTCTAAGTCAGCGGAGCAAGTTTTTTGGGATCACACCCATGATCCGGCCGATTGGCAGCACGTCACCACCTACACCATCGGTCTCGGAGTCGCCGGCAATGTGAACTATCCTGACGGAACATGGACCGATAACGGCTCCACCCGCACACTGCAAGCAAACGGATTTCCTGGGAATTGGAATACCATCGGCATGACGGGGTCGTCAGCCAGCGCAACCCTGGTTCCCAGTGCCGTCAAGATCGACGACAGTTGGCACGCCGGGATCAATGGCCGGGGCGGCTATCTGAGCGCGGGTGACCCGGCAGCTTTGATCAAGGCATTCAGCGATGTACTGGATGCGATCGGCACACTCGCGAAAGACAGTTCAGCCGCCGCGGCGGCCGTCAACACCGGGTCCACCGCGAGCCAGGATGTCGTCTATCAGGCCCGACTCAACTCCGCGGGTTGGAGCGGCGATGTGCGCGCTTACCAAGTGTCTGCCGGCAAGGGGAAGGCACCCTGCCCCGGTCTGAATGTCTTGGCCGGGCAACTGTGCCAAGACCCATCAAAGGGCGAGTATTTCAAGTCAGCCGCCGACGCAATGCGGGAGATCACGCCGAGCGATCGCCGTATTTTCACCGCGGTCGCGGCTGTCGGCAAAGAGTTCATTTGGAACAATTTGAGCGACATCCAGAAACTCGATTTCCTCAGGGGTGCCGGATTCACCGGCACCGATCTCACCACGCCAAGCTCGGCGCCAAGCCCGGCGCAGAGCGACGAGGCGCAAGCGCGCCTGGCTTACGTGACGGGCGACCGGACCTACGAGGAGGTTGGGGAAAAATACCGGTTTCGGACGCGTCCCCTGCTGACCCCCTGCACCGAGCCTCCCTGTACAAACCTGCTTGGTGATTTCATCAATTCAGCACCGGTGCTCGTCGGAGCCCCGGCCTTTTACTACAATGCACCGGGTTATCAAAGCGCCGCGGGCACGCATACAACCGGCTTCAAGCAGAGGCACCAAAATCGCACCCCGCTGGTCTATGCCGGCGCCAACGACGGTATGCTGCACGCCTTCGATGCCGGCACCCTGCAGGAGACCTTTGCCTTCATCCCGCCGGTGCTCATGGGACTGACCGGGGTCTCCGGCACCCAGGTCCAGCGGCCGGGGTTGCATGTGTTGAGCGACCCGGCCTATGGAGGCAACGCTAAGCACCGGAATTTCGTCGATGGTCCCATCGTGACCGGCGATGTCCGGTTTGGATCCGCCGATCAGGGTGATTGGCACACCGTACTCATCGGCGCGCTGGGACTGGGTGCCCAGGCACTGTATGCGCTGGATGTAACCGACCCCCAGCTTGGGCACACCACCCCGCAGCTTGCCGAATCGCTGTATCACTGGCAGTTCACCGACCGGGACGCCACCCCGAACACGATGGAGACCCTCGACCCGGCGGACCTCGGCTATGTTTTCGGGCGGCCCGCGATTGTTCGCATGCGCGGCACAGGCGGCGCCCCCGTCTGGGTCGCCATCACCGGCAACGGCTACAACAGCTCCGAAGACGACGGTAGCCGCAACACCGGATGCGATAACGCCGCGGTGGATACGGGCAACACGGCCTGCGGTCAAGCCGTGCTTTACGTGATCGAGATCGAAACCGGCCAAGTGATCAAGAAGTTCTCGACGGGTGTCGGGCGCAAGGATGACCCCCTGTACCCGGCCGCGGCAGACGCCGATAAGCGGCGGTCAAACGCCTTGGGGCAGCCGACCGTGGTTGCCGAATCGGTGCATACGGATGGCGACTTACTCGCCGACTATGCCTACGCGGCCGACCTGTTCGGCAATATCTACCGGTTCGACCTGACGGGTACGAGTACCAAACCAATCCGCACGCTCTTTTCCGCTGTCGGGCCTGCGGCCGGAACAACCGCCGGGAGCGCCCAGCCAATCACCTCCCCGGTCGCCGTGGCCCGCCATCCACTCGGCCTGGGGACACTCGTGCTGTTCGGGACCGGGAAATACCTCGAGGTCGCCGATGCCGGCGACCGGCAAATCCAAAGCTTCTACGCGATCTGGGATCTCGGCTCGGACGACCAAGCCAAAGTGCAACGCAGCACACTGCTGGAGCAGTCGTTTAGCACAACCGAGATCGTCGTGAATGATGGTGACGGCGCGGAGGTCACTCGCGGCCGAACCAGTTCCACGAACCGGATCGACTGGCGCACTCACCTAGGTTGGTACATTGACTTCAAGGAAACCGGCAGCACGATCAACAAAGGCGAGCGGGTGGCGACCGAACCCGAGGTGCAGGGCGGACGCGTCATCTTTGTCAGCCTGGTTCCGGAAAGCAACCCTTGCGTCGGCGGCGGCTATAGCTGGATCAACGCTTTAGATCTGCGCAATGGTGGTCGCCTCGGGCTGACTCCCTTTGACTTCAACCTCGATGGGTCCATCGGTGAGGCGGATCTGCTGACGATCAGTGGAGAACAGGTGGTGGGCAGCAGCGTACGCCTGACGCCCGGCGGCGAGAGCACCGGCATCTACTCCTCCCCCTCCAGCTTTGGGGACGGGGCCGGCCGGATCACCACGGTGGTGTCGACCTCAGAGGGCGATCTGGTGCTGATCAATGCCGCCGATATCCAGGCCTGGCGCGTCTGGCAGCAACTGCGCTAGGCGAGTATCGCGTTCGCACCTGATATCCAGACAGACCTTCGTGTAGGGGCGGGTTTGAAACCCGCCCCTACGTCCGGTTATCACGTCCGCAGGCTATAAGCCGCGGGTCGCGCGCAATGGCTGCCCCGAACGCAGCCGGAGCGTCGCGAGACCAAGGCCCAAGAGGGCAAGCGTTCCTGGAAGCGGTACGTTGCCGATCGGCGTACCGAAGATTTGGACAGTGATGGACGCGAATAGCAAATCGGGCCGACCTTCACCTGATCCCGCCCCCACGCCGCCTTGCCAGATGGTCTCGAAGAGCCGGATATCGATGGCTTCATCGACATCGATCCTCAGCGCATAGTCGGCCGAAAACGCCACCGGGGTGGGTTTCGTCAAGTAGTCCGGAGGCGGGAACCAACCGCCCGACCCGGCTAACAGACGGCCGACACCAGTGAAGTGGGACGTGCTGATCTCGACCATGGCCTCTTCGATCTGCGTAGGGCTGGGTAAGTCGACCCACTCCCAGGCCGGGCGGGCGCCTTGGCCTGCACCGGGGACGAAGCCAGTGGTGTTGGCAAGCGCTGGCCCCACCGGCAGGGTGGAGCTCAGCACGATGCGATCGAGGGTAAAGGCCGCCCCGTCGTTGGTCCAGGTCAGCGTGCTGTTCTTTGAGGGGTCGCTCTGCGTACCCCAACTGAAGAGGATTCCACCATCGACGGGCGCCCCGCCCTGTCCCTGCGAGCGCGTGACGGTCGTCGGGAGCTGGGGCGATGGCGGAGTGCCCGTGCAAACTGAACCACCGCCATAAACATTTGGACAAGTCTCGGCAAAGCTGCTGTAAGCATCCGTGTCGGAACTCCAGGTAAAGCTGCCGATCAACGCCGCCGCCGCGGGTCCGGCACCCAAACCCAGCCACAGGGCCGCGACACTGGCGGAGAGTCGCAGGGCGCCGCTGTGGTCGGTGCGACGATGAGTGGCTTCAGGCACGGACATGATTTGACTCCCGAGTGCGTCAAGATGAACAGCGATTGCGATGCGGGTCGAGGCAGGATTTGCCGGCAAGCTATGCAAGATTCAGGCAGACAAAAAGATTCGCAATTTTTTCAATATAGTAAGTTGCTTCCAGGCCAAGCGATGAACGCCGGAGCCATCCTGAGTGTAAAAATACCTGACACACCCTTCGGTGACCAGTCGGCGCGACGCGCGGCTCGCTGCGCCTAACCGACCAGTCGCTTGCGGCCGGCATCGCCCGGCCAAGTTTGCGTCGCCCAAGCCGCGCCCCGATAATCAATGGTTGCCAATCGGGTGGCGTGACGCAACCCCAGCCGCATCATCGGGCGACCCCCGGTTGTCTTACGGCCCCGAGACACCCAGTTAACGCAACGGCCAGCCCTCATCATACGCCGAGAAAGTTTGCATGCAGCAATCGACCGAACCCACGGGTGCCAACTGCACCATCGCCGACGTCCAGGGGAGCGCGGACACCCGCCGCATCGCCATCGATAAGGTTGGCATCAAGGATATCCGCCACCCGGTCCGTGTCAAGGATCGCAGCGGGGTGGAACAGCACACGGTGGCCACCTTCAACATGTACGTGTACCTGCCGCACAACTTCAAAGGCACGCACATGTCGCGTTTCGTGCAGGTGTTGAACAGCCAGGAGCGGGAACTGAGCGTCGACTCTTTCAAGGTCATGCTCAAGGATATGTCCTGCCGGCTGGAGTCCGCGGCCGGGCATATCGAGATGCGCTTCCCCTTCTTCGTCAACAAGCGCGCCCCGGTCAGCGGGGTGGAAAGCCTGCTGGACTATGAGGTGACCTTTATCGGCGAGGTTCGCGACGGCGATCCCAGCCTGGCGATCAAGGTGCTGGTACCGGTGACCAGCCTCTGCCCCTGCTCCAAGGAGATTGCGGCCTACGGCGCCCACAACCAGCGCTCTCATGTCACAGTGCAGGTGCGCACCCAGGGGTTCATCTGGATCGAGGAGATCATCGACTTGGTCGAGCGCGAGGCCTCCGCGGAGCTGTACGGTCTGCTCAAGCGGCCGGACGAGAAGTTCGTGACCGAGCGCGCCTACAATAACCCAAAGTTTGTTGAGGACATGGTGCGTGATGTCGCCACCCGACTCAACGAGGACGACCGGATCGCGGCCTATGTGGTGGAGGCGGAGAACTTCGAGTCGATTCACAACCACTCCGCCTATGCGCTGATCGAACGGGACAAGGAGGCCGAGGCGCGCATTGCGGAGGCGTCGCTGTGAGTAATGAGATCAGCAGGCTTTATAGCCTTCGTACCTGATATCCGGACAGAGCCTTGGCGTAGGGGCGGGTTTGAAACCCGCCCCTACGTCCGGTTATCACGTCCGATGGCTTTATCAACAGATGTCACCGACGAAGAAAAACATCTGTGTTCATCTGTGACATCTGTGACATCTGTGGATCAAATCTTCTCCCCCAAAGCCTCGACAGCAGCCGGCCGAACCGAAGGATCAGGACCCCGGGTTCAACTCCGCCGGTGAGATCAGGCTATTGAACTGCTCGCACCAGATCACGACCGACCCATAATCCGCGACGTCCACCCCGACCGGCACCGGGTAGCTCTGCCGGCCGCTGAATGCGGCGAGCGGGCCAAGATCCACGAACATGGTTTCTTCGACCCGCGTATCCGGGTCGATGCCCCGTTGGGGCACCAAATAAACGTGATATTTCGGTCCTGGGCCAACCGCGAAGTCGTCTTCCAGTTGCACCCGATTCGCATAAACCTGCACGCCCCCGCTGCCGTAATGCAGCCGATCCGCCGGGTCCGCGTGAGCAAAGCGGCCGGCGGCCTTGATCTCACCACCGCCGCTGATGATGACCTGGCCGCCCCGCTCTCCCGCGGACCCATAGGGGAAGGCGAAATAGCCCGCGCCAAAGCCGCCGACGCCACCCAGGACGGCGCCGGCCAGGAGCCCGACGAGCAGTGGTCGCACCGGGTCACGCGCGGGCTCCGGCCGCCTAACCGCGCGGGTCACCGTGCGGTCAATGGCCGGATCCCTTGAGCGCACTGGCCATCCCCTCGATCGTGTCTTTGGCATCGCCGAAGACCAACGAGGTATTATCTTTGTAGAAGAGCAGGTTATCGACGCCGGAATACCCTGGACGCATGGAACGCTTGAGGAAGTAAACCTGTCGCGCCTTCCCGGCCTGCAGGATCGGCATGCCGTAGATAGGGCTCGACTTGTCTTCCTCGGCCGCGGGGTTCACCACGTCGTTGGCGCCGACCACCAGGGCCACGTCCGCGGTGGGGAACTCCGAGTTGATCTCATCCATTTCAAGCACCCGCTCGTACGGAATGTCGGCCTCGGCCAGCAGGACGTTCATGTGGCCCGGCATGCGCCCGGCGACCGGGTGGATGGCGAACTTGACGTCGACGCCGCGCGCCACCAGCAGTTCCATGAGTTCCTTCAGGGCATGCTGGGCCTGAGCGGCGGCCATGCCGTAGCCGGGGATGATGATGACCTTGGCCGCGTCCTCCATCCAGTAGACGACGTCCTCGACCGACGCCGACTTGACGCCGCGCTGCGCCGCCAGGGCCCCGGCGCCGGTATCCGCTTCATCCCCTGAGCCAAAGCCGCCGAACACCACATTGATGATCGAGCGATTCATCCCCTTGCACATGATGTAGGAGAGGATGGCACCGGAGAAACCAACCAGGGCACCGACGATGATCAGCAGGTTGTTGTGCAGGGTGAAGCCGGTCGCCGCCGCGGCCCAGCCCGAGTAGCTGTTGAGCATGGAGATGACCACCGGCATGTCGGCGCCGCCGATCGGGATGATCAGCGTGACCCCCAGGATGAAGGCAATCAGCGTCATCAGGCTCAGCGCGAGCACACTGCCGGTCATGGCGAAGTGCACCGCGAAACCGATGACGGCAAGGGCCATGACGGCGTTCAGGGCGTGCTGCCCGGTGAATTTCACGGGACTGCCGCTGATCAGCCCTTGCAGCTTGCCGAAGGCGATCACGGAGCCGGTGAAGGTGATGGCGCCGATCACGATGCCGGCCGAGAGTTCACCCATCATGACCGCATCCGGATGCGCGGTGATGATGAAGGTGCCGATGGCGACCAGCACCGCCGCCAGACCGACGAAGCTATGGAGCGCGGCCACCAGTTGGGGCATGGCCGCCATCTGGATGCGCATGGCGAGGATGGTGCCGATCACCGCACCTCCCGCCACCCCCGCGATGATGAACCCGTAGGAGGTCACCTCCTGCCCGAGCAGGGTCGCGACAACCGCGATGACCATGCCGACCATGCCGTAGAAATTGCCGCGGCGCGCCGAGGCGGGATGCGTCAGACTCTTGAGGGCGAAAATAAAGAGGATGGCCGAGACCAGATAGGCCAGGGCCTGCCCGTGTGCAGACAGACTAAAGTGCAGCATGACTGATCGCTCTCCTTACTTCTTTTTCTTTTGAAACATGGAGAGCATACGGTGCGTCACCAGGAAGCCTCCGAAGACGTTGATGGACGCCAGGAGGACCGCCAGGAACCCGAGCAGCTCGGCGGCCAGCCCCGCCCGCTCGGCGCCGGCGACCAGCAGCGCCCCGACGATCACGATGCCGGAGATGGCGTTGGTAAGGGCCATCAACGGGGTGTGCAGCGAGGGCGTGACGCCCCAGATCACGTAGTAGCCGATGAAGCAGGCAAGGACAAAAACATAAAGCGCGACGATCGGGTCTGACATAGGCGGATTTCCGTAGGGCGCGCGGGCGCGCCGTTGATGGCAATGATTTGGCCGTTGGCGTATTTTTCTATGACACGAGCATGGCTTTGGTGATGTCATCCGCCATGAGGTCCTTGAGGACCGGCCCTTGATCCGACCGCTCGACCATGATCTCGATCAGGTTCGCGAGGTTCCTGGCGTAGAAGGCGCTGGCGTCGGACGCGACCATCGAGGGGTAGTTGGTGTACCCCACGATGAGCACCCCATGGCGCTCGACCACCTCATCCGGGACGGTCAGCGGACAGTTGCCGCCGTTCGCCGCCGCCAGATCCACGATCACCGACCCCGGGCGCAGCCGCTGAACCAGGTCTTCAGTCACCAGCACCGGGGCCGGACGGCAGGGAATGAGCGCGGTGGTGATGATGACATGGGCCTTGGCGAGCTGGTCGGCCAAGGCCGCCTGCTGACGCGCCTTGGCCTCGGCGGAGAGTTCCTTGGCGTAGCCGCCCTCCCCGGCCCCGCTCTCGCCCAGATCCAGATCGATCGGCTTGGCGCCGAGCGACTGAATCTGCTCTCGGGTCTCCGGCCGCACGTCGTAGGCCAGCACCTCGGCCCCCAGACGCCGGGCGGTGGCGATTGCCTGCAACCCGGCCACCCCGGCACCCAGCACTACCAGGCGGGCGGGCTTGGCCGAACCGGCGGAGGTCATCATCATGGGGAAGAAGCGGCCGAAACGCGCCGCCGCTTCGATCACGGCCCGATAGCCGGCGATGTTGGCCTGCGAGGACAAGGCGTCCATCGACTGGGCACGGGAGGTCCGGGGCATCCGCTCCATGCCGAGTACCCGCACGCCCTTGGCCAGCATCGCGGCCACGACGGCATCCTCGCCGCAGCTTTCCAGCAGGCCGATGAACAGGCCGCCGGGGCGCATGGCGGCCACATCGTCGCCGTCCGGCCGGCGGACCTTGAGCAGCAGATCGACGTCGTAGGCCCCGGCGCGGTTCGTCAAGACCGCGCCCGCCGCCGCATAGTCAGCGTCCGGATAGCCGGCGCGCACCCCCGCGCCGACCTCCACCATCAGTTCGAATCCTTTGCTCTTCAGTTTCTTGACGATCTCGGGAGTGGACGCGACCCGCGCCTCCCCGAGCCGTGTCTCCGCTGGGATACCGATTCGCATTATTCTCTCACTCTCCTCACAACGGCGCGCCGCCCGTAGGCGACAATGCTCAGTATTATCCGTTCACCGGTGTCCGGTGGCAACCAGGTGACGCCGGTCAATGCCGATCGCATCGGAATTTGCTTATATTTTGATTTTATACTTAAATGATTGATCCAGAGCAGTGGTCCGGCGCTGCCGACGGGCATCATTATCCACCTTCGCGGAGGCGTTACTACCGTGGCGAGGATTATCAGCGATCACGATCTGCGCGATGCACTCAACGGGCTCAACCCCGATCAGCAGCGGCGGCTGGGCGGTCACTTTGCCAAGAGTGTCGAGCGCCTCGTCACCGCCGAGCGCGTGCACCGCGCGATCGCCACCGCCTTGCGTGAGGATTGTACCCCGGAGGAACTGGACGACGCCTACCGGGCCGCCAAGGCCCATGTGACCCACTCCTACACCGATTGCGGCAAAGAGACCGATTGGCTGGCCCAGGCCGACCACTTCGCCGCCGCCGCCGTCGCCGCCGCCCTGGCCCCCGAGACGCTGGTGAACGAACGGCAGAGCCGTGCCTGGAAGGCCGCGGTCCAGGCCCGCATGGCGGTCAACTGCGCCATGTTGGAGTCTGCGGACGCGTTGGACGACGTGACTGAGGCGCAACGCCAGTACGCCATTGCCGACGCGTTTCTTGACCGCGGCTGAATGACTGCACGCTCACCCGCGGCCATCAGCCTGGGGGGCTCCGGCTCCCGCCACAGCACGGTCGGGGCGGCGTGCGGGGGCGCTAGGCCGCCCCTTCCATGCTCAGCATTTGATCGTAGACCTCCCAGGCCGCGGCGGCGTCCTGCGCACTGACGCGCTCCGTCGCATACCCCAGGTGGACGACAACATGGTCACCGACGGACGGCAACTCATGTTGCAGCATGAACAGACTGGCCTCCCGCTCCACGCCCTTGGCGGTGCAGCGGGCCAGAAAGCCGTTGATCGACACAATCTGCATCGGGATGCCGAGACACACGGTCGTTATCACTCCTGATCGTTGGCGCAGATCACAGGCTAAACGCCGGCGCCGGGCCAAGCAAGGTATGCTGTCGGCCACTGATCGCTTTCCACACAGGACCGCCCCGTGAGCACGCAAACTTTGATCCTTGGACTCGGCAACGTCCTGCTGGCCGACGAGGCGGTGGGTGCCGCCGTCATCAGGCGCCTGGAGTCCGAAGCGGACCCGGCCGCGCCGCTGCGCTTCCTCGACGGCGGGACCCTGAGCTTCACGCTGGCGGTTCCCATCGCGGAGTGCCCGCGGCTGATCGTGATCGACGCCGCGGCCATGGGCGATACCGCGGGCAGCGTGCGGGTCTTTGAAGGTGAGGCGATGGACCGGCAGTTGCGCCGTCATGCCAAAAGCGTCCACGAGGTCAGCCTGGCCGACCTGCTGGATATCGCGCGCCTGACCGACAGCCTGCCTACCCGGCGTGCCCTGATCGGCATCGAACCAGCGGTAATCGACTGGAGTGATGCGTTGACCCCGGCGGTCGCGGCGGCGGTGCCGGTCGCGCTGGAGCGGGTGCGGGAGTTGCTCGCGCGCTGGGACGCCGCCGACGGCGCGACGGCCTGAGCCTGGCGATCAGGTATCGCGGATCGCGGCGGGCGGTCGGTGCGCACGCAGGTCTTGCCGGAATCGTCGTCGCGGTCCCTGCGAGATTCCGTGGGGGATCTATAATCTTGGTTAGTATTTCGGTTATCGCTAAAATGCTAAACTTCCGTTCTGTCGCAACCCGCCGCCGGCGGGTCGCATCCAGAACCTCCTCACGCCCTGCCGAGGACGCATCATGTCCGCTTTATCCAGCATCCCAGTCCGAGTTCAGTCGCTGTCCCCCGGCACCGCAGACTGCGGCAATGCCGTCCCCATCCTGCATGAGGTCCGCCATGCCCTGGAGCGCCTGATCGCCACCGGCGAAGGCACTCAGATCGATCTCAACGCCATCCCCTTCGGCCCGGAGGACGAGGCGCACCTGCTCGCCGTTCTTGGCGTGGGCGAGGTGCGGGCGACGATCGACGCCCTGGGTCCGACCCATGTTCAAGAGACCGCAATCCCCGGGGTCTGGCTCATCGATTACCGGATTACCGAGGATCAACGGCTGGCCCTGCATCTGGATATCGGCGACATCCCCGAAATCCTGCGCACCCAGCGCCAAGACCTCGACACCGCCCTGACCACGCTGGACGCCCGCCTCACCAGCGCCCAGGAAAGAGCGCATTTCGAGTACTGATACCCGCTTGAGAAAGGCCCATGACCGCCAAGAAACACAGTGTCGGCGAGCACCTGCGTGACCAGGGTGTCTCCCGCCGTACATTCCTGAAGTTCTGCACCGCGTCCGCATCCCTGCTGGCCCTGTCGCCCGGCCTGATCCCGGCCCTGGCCGCCGCGCTGGAGCAAGCCCAGCGGCCAAGCGTGATCTGGCTGTCGTTCCAGGAGTGCACCGGCTGCACCGAGTCACTGACGCGCAGTCATGCACCGACGCTCGAGGACCTGATCCTGGAGATGATCTCACTCGACTATCACCACACCCTCCAGGCCGCCGCGGGGGAGGCTGCCGAGGCGGCCCGCGAACAGGCCATGAAGGACAACTTCGGCCGGTACCTGCTGATCGTCGACGGTTCACTGCCGGGGCCGGATGCCAATCCCGGCTATTCGACCATCGCCGGAGTCAGCAACTACGCGATGCTGATGGAAGCGCTGAAGGGGGCGGCGGCGGTGATCGCGGTCGGCACCTGCGCCGCCTTCGGCGGTTTGCCCGAGGCGGCCCCCAACCCCACGGGTGCGGTCGCGGTCATGGATCTGATCAAGGATAAGCCCTTGGTGAATGTCTCCGGCTGCCCGCCGGTGCCGATGGTCATCACCGGTGTGCTCGCCCATTATCTCGCCTTCGGGCGACTGCCCGAACTCGACGAATACCATCGTCCGCTCGCCTTCTTCGGCCAGTCGATCCACGATCGCTGCTACCGTCGGCCGTTCTACGACAAAGGGCTGTTCGCCGAGACCTTCGACGATGAGGGCGCGCGCGCCGGCTGGTGTCTGTACCGGCTCGGCTGCAAAGGACCCAGCACCTACAATGCCTGCGCCACCATGCGCTGGAACTCGGGTACCAGTTGGCCGATCGAGGCCGGACACCCCTGCCTGGGCTGTTCGGAACCGCGATTTTGGGACGCCGGGAGTTTCTATGCGCCGCTGTCCGTCCCCACGGGTCTTTCCAGCACCCGGATCCTGACCGTCGGCGCGGCCGGTGCCCTGATCGGCGGTACGGTCGCGACCCTGGCGCGGCGCACGGTCGAGACCGCGGCGGCCAGCCGTCAGCCCGTCACCGCCGCCGAACTGGAGCAGACGCTATGACCGCCCTCACCGACCCCATGGGCTTTCTGCTGTTCACCAAGGGCCCACTGTTCAACATCGCCATCGCCATCTTCGCGCTCGGTCTGGGCGCGCGCCTCGCCGAGATCCTGCTCCTCGGTCGGCGGCCCAATTTCGCGGAACCGCGCGCCGGTGAATGGCTGCCGGGTCTGCGGACGGTCTTCACCCGCACCCTGCCGGACCCCGGCACCTTCAAGCGTGCGCCATTCAACGTGGTCACGGGGCTGATCTGGCACCTCGGCTTTCTCGTCGCCCTGCTGCTCTTCATCCCCCACATTGAACTGATCAAGGGTCTGTTCGGCGTCTCCTGGCCGGGACTGCCCAACCCCTTCGTGGATCTGGTGACCGCCGTGACCCTGGTCGCGCTGGCGGCGACGCTCGTGCATCGGCTGAACCATCCGGTGAAGCAGCGCCTCAGCACGGTCGAGGATTATCTGGTCTGGGCGGTCACTTTTCTGGTCGTCCTGACCGGTTATCTGGCGTATAACCGGCTGATCAACCCTTATCCGCTGGCGCTGGGGCTGCATATCCTGAGCGCCGAGCTGTTCCTGATCCTCCTGCCCTTCACCAAGCTCACCCACATCTTCACCGCGTTTATCGCGCGTTGGTACAACGGGGCCAGCTTTGGCCGCCGGGGAGTCCAGTCATGAGCCCCATCGTCAATCCGGCCGCAAACCCTGAGGTGACTGCGTTCAACCTCGAACGCGGCCTGGCCGCCTTCCGCGCCGAGGTTGACGGACCAGTCGCGGCCTTCTTTTCGAGTTGTGTGCACTGCGGGATCTGCGCCCAATCCTGCCCCTTCTACCTGGAGACCGGTGATCCCAAGTACACGCCGATCCTCAAGCTGGAACCGCTGCGCCTGGTCTGGGAATCCGAATTCACCCTGTGGGGCAAGATCAAGGGCGCTCTCGGCCTGCAACGCAAGGTCACGGACGCGATGCTGGCCGAGTGGGAGGAACTGATCTACGACTCCTGCTCGCTGTGCGGGCGCTGCTCCATGGTGTGCCCGGTCGGCAACGACATCCAGGCGATGGTGCGCAAGTCACGCGAGGGCATGGTCGCCGCCGGCCATGCACCCGAGGGGCTGGCCGGTGCCGCGGTCCGGGCGGTCAAGACCGGCAGCCCCATGGGGTTACAGTGGAAGACCCTGCAGGTCCAGATCAAGCATGTCCAGACCAGCTCGGGTCTCACCGTCCCGGTGGACCAGGCCGGAGTCGACTATCTGGTGATGCTCTCGTCGATGGAGGTCATCAACTTCCCCGAATACCTGGAGGCGATCACCAAAATCTTCGATCACGCCGGCGTCACCTGGACCCTGAGCACCCAGTGCTTCGAGGCGACCAACGCCGGCATTCAGATCGGCAACAAGGACATCGCGGCCCTGCTGGTCGAGCGGGTGGTGGATGCGGCGGTCAAACTCGGGGTCAAGAACGTCATCAGCCCGGAATGTGGTCACGCCTATACCGCCATCCGCTGGGAGGGTCCGAACCTGATCGGTCGGCGCTATCCGTTCCGTGCGTTCCACATCATCGAAGTCCTGGACCAACTGCGCGCGCAGGGCCGGATCACCACCGAAGGCAAGGAACTGGACCGGCTGTCCCTGCACGATCCCTGCAACCTGGCGCGCAAGAGCGGCGTCATTCAACAGCAGCGCAACCTGATGGAGTTGGTAGCCGAGCAGTTCGTCGAACTGCCGGAGCACGGGCGCTTCCAGTGGTGCTGCGGCGCGGGCGGCGGGGTGAGTTCCAGTGAACGCGCGGAGCCCCTCAAGCTGGCCGCCTTCAAGCGCAAAAAGGCCCAGATCGAGGCGGTGGAACCCGAGCGCATGGTGACCATGTGCGCCACCTGCCGCACCCAGCTCGAAGAAGGTCTGGAGCACTTCAACATGGATATCCCGGTGGTGGGCCTCACCGAGCTGATCGCCGACCATCTGGTCGATTAAGAGGAACCGGCATGAGCGAACGCGTCGTCGTCGACCCGATTACCCGCATCGAAGGCCATCTGCGTATCGAGGCCGAGATGGATGGCGACCGCGTCGCCCGGGCCTACTCGTCCGGGACCATGGTGCGCGGCATCGAGACCATCCTGCTGGGGCGCGACCCGCGCGACGCCTGGGCCTTCGCCCAGCGCATCTGCGGGGTCTGCACCCTGGTGCATGGTCTGGCGTCGGCCCGCTCGGTGGAGGACGCACTGGGCATCCCGCTGCCTCCCAATGCGCAACTGATCCGCAATCTGATGATCGGCGCCCAGTATGTGCACGATCATGTGATGCATTTCTATCACCTGCACGCGCTGGATTGGGTGGATGTCGTCAGCGCGCTGAGCGCCGACCCCAAGGCCACCGCGGCATTGGCGCAATCCTTGAGCAGTTGGTCCAAGTCGTCGCCGGGTTACTTCGCGGATACCCAGAAGCGCCTCAAAGGCTTCGTGGAGTCCGGGCAACTCGGCATCTTCGCCAACGGCTACTGGGGCCACCCGGCCTACCAGCTGCCGCCCGAGGCCAACCTGATGGCCGTGGCGCACTACCTGGAGGCCCTGGCCTGGCAGCGCGACGCGGCCCGCCTGCACGCCATCTTCGGCGGCAAGAACCCTCATCCGAACGTGGTGGTGGGCGGTGTCGCATCGCCCATCGACCTGGAATCGGACTCGGCACTCAATGCCAAGAAGCTCGCCGAGGTGCAGCGCGTCATCGCAGCGATGCAGCAATTCGTCGACCAGGTCTATGTGCCGGACACCCTGGCCATCGCCGGTTTTTACAAGGACTGGTTCCAGCGCGGCGAAGGTCTCGGCAATTTCATGTGCTACGGCGATCTGCCGGCCACCGGGTCCATGGACCCGGCGACCTACCTGTTCCCGCGCGGAGTCATCCTCAACCGCGACCTGACCACCATCCATGACGTGGATTTGCACGACGCCGCCCAGATTCAGGAGTTCGTTTCGCACTCCTGGTACGACTATAGCGGCGGCAAGCAGACCGGATTACACCCCTACGCCGGCCAGACCACCCTGGACTACGACGGGCGCGGCGGAGTCAAACCGCCCTACACGCAACTGGCGGTGGACGACGGCTACTCCTGGCTCAAGGCCCCCCGCTGGCAGGGCCATGCGGTCGAGGTCGGCCCGCTGGCGCGGGTGCTGCTCCTTTACGCCAAGAACCATGCCCAGACCAGGGAACTGGTCGATTCGACCTTGTCCAAGCTCGACCTACCGGTCAGCGCCCTGTTCTCCACCCTGGGACGCACGGCCGCGCGGACCCTGGAAACCAAGATCGTGGTCGATCAGATGCAGGGCTGGTATGACCAACTGATCGCCAACATCCGATCCGGCGACATCAGCACCTTCAACGCGTCGCGCTGGGACCCGTCCACCTGGCCCAGCGAGGCCCGCGGTGCCGGCTTCATGGAAGCCCCGCGGGGGGCGCTCGGGCACTGGATCGTGATCAAGGACGGGCGCATCGCCAACTATCAGGCGGTGGTGCCCTCCACCTGGAACGCGGGACCGCGAGACCCGGCTGATCAGGCGGGAGCCTATGAGGCGGCACTCCAAGACAACCACCAATTGGCGGATGTGAAGCAGCCGGTGGAGATTCTGCGCACCATCCACTCCTTCGACCCCTGCATCGCCTGCGCGGTCCACCTGTCGGATCCGCAAACCGGGGAGCGACTGGAGATCAAGGTGACCTGAGGGGCCGACGGCCCCGTGGGAGCGGCCTCCGGCCGCGATGACCCGCGGGATCCCGCGGCACGGAAGCTCATCGACGGCGCCCATCGCGGCCGCAGACCGCTCCCACGGGGGGACACCGTCATGTCACGGGATACGGGGTCTCAAGACGGCGCGGCGCCCTCCGCGGCACGGTCCATCAGGACCAGCGCCGCACCCGATGCGGCGACGCGTGCCACCGGCAAATCGGCCCCGGCGCGCCAGGCCGTGAGTGCTGCGGCCTTGTCGGCACCAGTCACCAGGATCAACATCGAACGCGTCGCGGACAGCGCCTTCGGGGTCAGCGACACCCGTTTTGGCGGGGGCTTGGGCGAATCCAGCACCGGGATCACGAGTGGACCATCGGGAACCGCATGTCCGGGAAACAAGCTCGCGGTGTGCCCATCCTCCCCCATCCCCGACAACACAAGATCGAACAGGATCCGCTGCGCCGTCGGTTGCCTGGGTGCGGATTCGGTTAGTATGCGCTGATAGTGCAAGGCGGCGGCGACGGGCCCCTGCTCCGCCGGCATCGGGTGGATGTTCGTCGGCGGGATCGGCACCTGATCCAGGAAGGCGTGCGCCGCGGCCACGCTGTTGCGCTCCGGATGATCAGGCGGCAGACACCGCTCATCACCGAAAAAGATGGACCAGCGGTCCCATTGCGCGGGTTTGCCAACGAGCAAGGTGTACGCCATGATGGGCGTACGCCCGCCCGCCAGGACCAGGAGAAACCGCCCACGCTCGGCAACCGCGTGCGCGGCCGCGGCCAGAATGCGCTCGGCGGTCGCCGCGGCCACGTCCTCGCTGGTGGCGAGCGACTGAAAACATACAGATCCTGCTGGCATGGCGATTTTCTCCGACCTTCATTACACTTCCGGGGCATTTCCTGCCTGACCCGCTACTGGCGATCATGGACCCAATGAAAATCCTGTTGGTCGACGACTCCAAGTCCGCGCGCTACGCGTTGCGGCTCCAACTGCAACGTCACGGCGTCGAGGTCGACACCGCGGAGTCCGCGGAGGCCGCGCTGGAGATCCTGAAGGGCGATCTGCCCGACGCCGTCCTGATGGATCACATGATGCCTGGGCTCAGCGGCTTCGAGGCACTCGAGATCATCCGCGCGGATGCGCGCACCGCGCACCTGCCGGTCGTGATCTGTACTTCACACGAGGACCCGGAATTCGCCGCCGCCGCCCACCGCAAGGGCGTCGTGGCGATTCTACCCAAGTCGGTCGCCCCGGAGAAACTCCCCGCGGTCTTGGCGCAGTTGAAAACCGTATTGGATCGGTCCCCGACCCAGCCCCAGGACGGACCCAGGTCGATCCCGGCGAGCACGCCCACCCCAACCGCGGCGCCCGACTGGCAGCGGCAGATCGAACTGCGCATCGCGGGGCTGGTCGATGAGCGCCTCGAGGCCCGACTGTCAAACCTGATCGCACCGCTGCTTGCGGATCTGAATCGGGGCCTGCGTGAACGCCTGCTGGCCGAGGCGCAACAACTGATCGCGGTGCAGATCGCCGAGACCCGCGCGGCGATCGAGGCACCGCTGGCGACCGACCGGGAGGCCACTCGGGCAAGGTTCGAGGCGATCACCGGCGAGTTGGAGTCCGCCGCCGGCCGACTGGTCGCACAGACCCTGCCCGATCTGGTCAAAGTCGAGATCGAAAGCGAGCGCGGCGCGATCATGAACCTGGTCGATCAATACGTGCGGGAATTCTCCCCCACGACCCCGGTCGCACCGGGCACCGCCGGTCACTCCGCCCCGCTCGATGACGAGATGCCGGCCCGCATCCAAGAGATCGCCAGGCGCGAGGCCAATGCGACAGCGATAGCGACGCTGGAGCGGTGCCAACAGCTGAGCGACGGCCTGGAGCAACGGGTGCGAGCCGCCCATGGTCTGCTCTACCTGACCATCCTGGGAGCGGCACTGCTCGGAGTCTTGGCCGCATTGCTGGTGTACGTCATCGTGCGCTGAGCCGTGCGGCGCATGCAGCGAGTCGGCGCGACAGCTGCCGACGTCCATTCAACCAGTCGGAGGTAACGAACATGTTTCAGAGCATGAGCGAATTCATGAATCCAGGTGCGACCACCCCGGACCCGGAGTTCCCGCAGGCACCATCGGACTGGACCCGTGCCGGTGCCGTGGCCGCGGCCCAGACCGACGGGATCACCCTGAGCGAAGACCACTGGCGCGCGATCAAGGCGCTGCAAGGCTATTTCGCCGCCCATGAGCGCCCGAACGTGCGCGAACTGCACGACGCCTTGGACGAGGCATTCCACGCTAACGGCGGTCTCAAATATCTCTACAGGCTGCTACCGGGCGGCCCGGTGGCCCAGGGCTGCCGTTTCGCCGGCTTAACGGCCCCGGCCGGCGCGACGGACCAGTCATTCGGCAGCGTTCAATAATCGCCGCGGACGGTCCGCACAGTAGGACGGTCCGCACACCGTGACCTGTAGGGTCCGCTGTGCGGACCGCCGACCGTGCCGACCGTGCCGATCGCGCGGTGACCGAGTTTATGACCAAGGCCCGGAACTTCATACAAAGCGACTTGAACTAAAAACCAGATACCGCTGACTTACTTAAATTTTCCCTTCTCGCGCCCCCTTGTTTTCAGCACCACATCCGCCTATGCTTTCAGGGAAATGCCCCGCCGGGATCGGTGCCTGGGTCGGCAGACAGGCCGTCGATCCCGCGCGTGTGAACCTGCGGTGCCGACCGAATAGGCACCGACAACCGAATCAATACCGGGAGAATCTGAGGATGTACGACCAACCGCGCGACAGCGATCATCCGGACCTGTTCAACCAGCACTTCTTTGTCAATCGGCGCGGGTTCCTGGAGGGATTGGCCGCGCTCTCGGCCGGCCTGCTGTGCGGAACCCCGAGCTTCGCAAAGGCCGGCTTCTTTGGTCAGGACACGCCCCAGCGCCAGGACGCGCTCCAGCGGCAGGTCGCGGACTTGGTGCAGCGGCTCAAGGCTCAGGGTCAGATCAGCGAGAACGAAAAAACCGCCTGGTCGGTCTACGACTTCTCCTCCGGCAAGAAACTGGTGGCGATCAATGAGGACGCCCCGCGCCAGGCGGCGAGCATGATCAAGCCATTCGTCGCCCAGGCGTTTTTCTTCCAGGTGAAAAACTCGCGCGGACGCGTACGCTACACCGAGGACATTCGCGACACCATGGAGCGTTCGATCCGGCGCAGCAGCAACCCTGCCACTAACGAACTCATCGAACTGGTCAGCCGCAATCAGACCCAACGTGGACCCAAAGACGTGGAGACCGTGCTCAAGACCAATGCGCCGAAGGTTTTCGTACAGACCCGAGTCGTCGAGAAGATCCCCGCCGGCGGCAAGACCTATCGCAACCTCGCCTCGGCCCACGACTATAGCCGGTTCCTGATTGCACTCTGGGAGGACCGCCTCCCCTACAGTCAGGAACTCCGGGCGCTGATGGCGCTGCCGAATCACGACCGCATCTGCCAGGGCGTCGCGTCCATGCCCTCTTCGGTACGCGTCTACGACAAGACCGGTTCGACCTCGCAACTCTGCGGCAACATGGGAATCATCGAGGCCCAGACCCTGTTTGGCCGACGCGTCCCCTACGCCTTCGTCGGGATCATCGAGCGCTCGAGCAGCGCCAAGAACTACGGCACCTGGATAACCAAACGCAGCAATGCCATTCGTGCCGTGTCCAATCTGGTCTATCTGGAAATGAAGGACCGTTATCGGCTCGCGTGATTGTCAGCTCCCTGGATCACCGTAGAACACGTAATTGGTCGAGTAGTCGCTGATCTCGAAATAGACCTTGCGCTCGCCCGGGTCCTGTTGGCCGTTCTGATTGAGATCCAGCACGCCGTAGCCGAAGCGGTAAGGCCGGGCACCGCTGCCCTGGGTGGCGCTGGCCGTGGTGAGTTTATCCACCTTGATGAAACGCCGCACGAGCTTCTCCCCCGCGTAGACCTCCAGCACGCCATCGACCCCGGTCCAGTTCTGGATCGAACGGCCAATCGTATTCTGGGTCTCCTGGGTGCACCCGGCAGTGAGCAGGGTCGTGAGCAGCAGGCTGGTCAGGGTTCTATTCCGGTTCATGGGTACACACCTCTGAGTAACGACGGATCAAAGCCGCCTGCCGGGCACCCGGTAAAGGGTGATCGAATTGGGCGGACAATTGGCCGTGAACCTGCCTCTGTTCACGATCTGGTCGCCCGGATGCACGACTGCGGTCAAGAGGGCTGGGCTATAGCGCCAGATCTGCACGACCCCGGTGGGGGTGAAGTGGTTCAGGGTCACGGGGGCCGACAGGCTGCCCGCGGTTTTGTTGATCGCGATCAGGGTCAGTGCTCCGGTGGCGGTCTCCTCGGCGGCATAGAGCGCCAATCGGTCCTGGTCGTTGCTGACCGCCGAGACGCTGGTCTCGCCGAAGCGGCCGCCGGCCCCGTTATAGTTGCGGAACATACGGAAGGCATAGGCCGCCGGTTGAGTGGACTGAGGCGGGGACCAGAGCAGCGCCATATCCAGTCCCTCGCGACCGAAGATGCCCAATACGTCAGCCTGGGCCAGCGCACCGTTGATGTGCTCGGGCGCGCCCCAGTTATACTCGCCGACCGCGAGCTTGGTGCCCGGATAGTTGGCTTGCACCCACTCGCGCATGCGCGGGATCAGCTTGATGATGCCGCCGCCGTCCGGCCTGGCACTCGCGAGCCAGCTCTCATCCACATAGCTCGGGTCCCAGAGCGAGCGGGTGCTGTTCAGACGCAGTGCCTGGGTGGCGGCATTACCAGCCGCGCTCAATGTCACCCCGGGGGCTTGCGGATAATAGTGCAGGTCCAGGTAATCCAAGATGCGCGTGCCATGGGACTGCTGGTAGGCTTGCATCTGCTGCAGATACCAAGGCACCAGCGGCGTACCGCCGTGGGCGTTGCGGTCGTCTGGGCTCGACCAATCTTGCCGCTGCCCGTCATAGGGGGAATGCCAATAATAGGTCCAGCCCATCGGCGCGGGGCCTAAGGTCTGGGCCGATGGGTCGGCGGTCTTGATGGCGGCAGCGTATTGATAAGTCAGGTCGCGCAGCTGATTGTAGGTCAGCCCGAGCGGCGCCACGTCGCGATGGATTACAAACCAGTAGTCAGGCTCGTTATCCAGATTGTAAAAACGCACACCGCCGGCGTCGGCCCGACCATAGCGGTTGACCAGATAAGTCGTCCAATCCTGAACGAACTCGGGGCCAACCGCAACACTGGCGTCGGTCGGGTTGTTGCCGGTCACCAGGCTGCCGTCGGCCCGGACGCCGTTGCCGCAGTTGGGTTGCCAGATATTGACTTGCTGTTGCGCCCCGTATTTCGCCACGCTGAATCCACAGGTCGTGGGGCTGCCGTTGTTCGCGACATAGCCGATCATCGGCACGGTCAGTACCGTATCCATGCCCAGTTGACGGTTCTGTGCGATCAGTCGGTTGGTGGCGGAGTCGGCCGGCAGCGCGGTCCCGTTGCCCAATCGGAAATTCTCGAAGTACCAGTTGCTGGCGGTGTTGCTGGCGTCGATCCGCCAGTTGTAACGGGTCTTGTTGTTGCCGCCCCAGCGGCGCACCGTAATCCCCAGCTTCCGAAAGAACGCCGCGTCGGCGGCGGTTGCGGTGTCGCCGCAGACACCGTAGATCAGCGGGCTGATGGGCTTGCGCGCCGCCGTGGCATCGACGCTCAGGGCCAATGTCGGCGGGGGCGGCCCGACCAGTCGCAGGGTGTCCAAGTTGAACGTCGGCATCACGGCGCCGGTCCCGTCCTGGATGTTGATTCGGGCGATCTGAGTCGGGTTACCCAAGGCGCTCAAGGGCACATTGATCTCGCTCCAGACATTCGGAGTGGGTGTGAATTCGACCCTTTGGCTGCCCGGCCCGCCGTCGGTCGACTGGATAACGAGCGACAACCGACCGCTGCCGGTGCGGCCAAAGACCGCAAAGCGGATCGCGGAGTACCCAGCGGTATTGACGGCCGGAGCGCGACGAAACGAGAGCCCGGCCCAGCCCGCGGTATAGGTGACCGCCAGCGAGGACGCGCCGGTCGCCTTGCACGTGGTATCGGTGGCCGAGCGCATACTCCACGACCAGTCGTGCCAACCGCTCGCCAGCGCATCCTCGTAGATCGTCAAATCGGCCGCCTGGGCGGCAGTGGCAAACGCGAAACTGGAAACGAGCAATAACCACAGCCGGCACCGGCACGCCGGTTGGCCGATCGCGGACGCTGTAAAGGCAGTGTCACTCACGGTGTCTCTCCTGCTATCTCTTCGGGTGTCTCTTCGGGTGTCTCTTCGGGTGTGCGAGCTTTGGGGAGGGATAGGCCATTCGACTTCGAGTTCCGAGACCGTTCCTGGCCGCGATCCCAGTCGCGCGGAAGGCGCCGGTCAAGAGTGCCGTCTGCGCTGTCGCAGAGGCTCTCGACCGTCGCCGGGCGGGTGAAGGGCGGGATCCAGTTCAGGACCGTCAGGATGACGAAGTGCGGGACGTCCTGTTCCAGGACCTGGTAACGGCTGCGGCCCATGTCCGGTCTCCGATGGCGTTGTAGCGGTTGGGGTAAGCATAGACGCTGGGATGTCGAGTTTCTGAGACAGGATGCCTAATCCCCACGACGCGCCCCCTTCATCGCCGATTCCCACGTACCGCGGAGAACCACGCCCGCCATCGGGTCGTGACAATCGGGCGTACCGCCGAGCCGCCGATGCCCGGTGCTTCGCGCTAGTCTTCCGTCATCCCGCCCTGGCTCGCGCCCTAACGCAATCAAGGCACCGGCCTTACTCCCGCCTCCGCAATGACGTTGGCGGCCAGATCTTCGCCGATCCACAGTCCCGCAGCACGCAGATCGGCGACGGTCGCGGCGATGCTGGGCAGCAGCCCGACCCGCTTGGCCTTGAGTACAACGCCTAGGGTCCCCGTGATTCGCAGCCGGCGGCACGGACGATGCGGCGGCCGAGCTGGTCGAATCGAAATACAGTTGCCCCAGCAGACCACGGCTGCGCGGATTGCGCGGGTGGTAGTTGCGCAACCCGTGCCGCACCCGCTCCAGCCGGGCGCTGAAGACCTCCCGGGGGGCGTTACGTGGATGCGCGGCGATCTCCCCGAGCAGGATCAACCGAAATCAGGATGTCGAGCCGCTGACCCTTGATGCGCAGTTCAAGTTGTTGCGCGAGTAGCTCCTGGCGCTCCGCCAGCGGTTCCAGAACCTCCTTGATGCCGCCACTAGCTCCTCGTGGCGCTCTGCGGCCTGGGCCTGTTGGTCGCGGGCCCGCTCAAGATCGCGTTCGGTGGCCGTACGCGAGGCGCGGCGGGACTCGCAGCTTACGGTCAGCCCTGGACCCAGACCGCGCTCACCCTGCTCGGCGGGGCGCTCCGCGGCCAATGCCTCGCGCAAGCGGGTGCACCGCTCGGCCAGGACCTCGCGCTTCTGGGTGGCGGTGTCGATGGCATCCAGGTCCGCGTGCAGCCGCTTGCGGGCCTCTTCCATTTCCTCGATGGCCTCGCGAGGTCGCGGATCTCCGCCCCTAAGGCCCAGGCGGAAGGAGTCAGATCTTAACGTTTGCAACACACGACGACACTCCCACGCCGGAGTGTGGGAGCGAGAAACATGAGGACGATCCTTGCCCTTCACCCCTGCCGAAGCTAGCCCGTCTTCGACCATTCGCGCCCATTTTTGACATAAGCCATTGTTTAGCTTTAACCATATCGGTGAGTTGAATAGACCAGGTCCAGAGTTGGGCCTTGATCACGGTTCCGGCCATGGGACATCGTAGGGTGGACAAGCGCAGCGCAGTCCACCAGCGGCGGCGCGGGGTTCGGTGGACTGCGCTAGCGCTTGTCCACCCTGTAACCGTTTCCATAACCGCTTCAGACGCCGACGGCGCATGGCCCGTTGCTTGTCTTGAGCAGAAAGCCGTCGGGGGTAACGATCAGGGCGATGACCGCCTGGACGCAATCGGAACGCTTACCGCCGCCCGGATCAAGGACCAAAGTCGGCACTACAGCCGTTGTCGCGCGCCCTGGTCTCCCTTGCTCAAGCACTTACCCTGCCATCAGGAGCCAAAATGGCGGAATCTTGGGTCGAATAGTCGAAGTCGGGCTTCAGCCTTGGAGCCCGCCAAGGCTGAAGCCTTGGACTCCAGGCAGAGGCGACGCGGTGCGCGAGTGCGCCTTAGCTCAATGGCGGTGGGACGCTGCGCCCGTCCCCGGCAACTGAGCCGTACGACAGCATGACGCATTGAATAAATTTGCATCTTCGCGTGAAACAACGACCTCTTCCCGGATGACCGGGTCTCGGGTCATTGATCCGGGTCTACGCCCAGGGCCCGCAGCTGCGCCGCGAGCCGATCGCCGCGTGCCTGTTCCTGCGCGACCCGCGCCCGCTCCTGCGCGACCCGCGCCCGCTCCTGCTCGACCAACGCCCGTTCCTTCGCGACCAAGGCCCGCTCTTGCTCGAATAGTGCCCGCTCCTGCAACACCGCCTCCGGGAGTGTCGGAACCAGGGCGCCGGTGTCATCGTAGAAGCGCAGCAGTCCATCCAGCACCCCCAGTGCCAGCCCCAGGACGCCGCTCGGCAGGTGGCCCCGGGCACCCGCAGCGATCGGCCGATAGTGGCCGTCCGCCAGGCTAAAGCCGCTCAGCTCTCCGGTCTCAGGCGAAAACCAGAAATATTCCGGGGTCCGAAAGACCGTCTCGTAGAGGGTTTTCTTTAAGGTCCGGTCGGTGCGGGCCGTCTCATCGGAGAGCAGTTCGATGATGAGGTCCGGGTAGCGCCCGCCCTCCAGCCAGACGGTCCAGGAACGGCGCGGACGCCGCTCCACGTCGCGCACCACGAAAAAGTCCGGGCCGCGCAGTTCGCGACGACTGGACTGGTCACGACGGAAGTAGACGCTCAGGTTGGCGCCGACGAAAAAGTCGTCCCGACCGCGCCAGTGCCACTCCAGGGTGCTGACCAGCAGGGCCAGTTGGTCGTAGTGCAGGGAACTTTCCATCTCGGGTTCGTCGCTGTCGGGCTCCCGGCCCTCGACGAAGGACCGGCGCAATGCCTCGGCGGTCGGGGACACGGCAAATGACCTCCGGCTTGGTGGATGTGGGGGGAATGATGGCCGCGCCGAGCCTCGTGGGGAAGGTCGCGCCTCAAGGCGAAGCAGCACGCCCGGTCCGGGTCGCGCGGCTCCGCCGGGGGCCTGGCGCCGACGCGCAGCAGGACCACCCGGTTCTGGTGCTCGACGAAGCTGCGCAGACAGGGCCTTCGAGCCGGGCCTCGAAACAGGGGGCTTGATGCGACAGAATTCGTGGTACGTCCCCTATTTCCGCTGTCCCCTATTTCCGGTACGTCCCCTATTTCCGCTACGGAGACAGTTTACTCAATTCGGGTCCCCTTCGCCGACCAGATCGCCCGTGCAACGATCCTGCTCGCTGGTATTTGGGGCCTGGTTGATCTGGTCACGAAACTCCAGCCTCGTGACTCCGGCCTTGGAAGCTCTGCTTCCCGGGACTCATGATGCCCCGCCAACCCATCCGGCGAAACACGGTCCTGGTCGCGCTCGGCGGCGGGGTGGCGCGTGACGAGCGGCAGTGGGGCGCACGGGATCGGCGCGACCGGGGTCGTGCGCCGCCGTCCCGGCGATGTCGGTCCCGTGGCGGTGCTGACCCGGACATGCGCTGATCGAACTGGAACGGCGGTGCGGGTTGCGTCGGCGGGCCTTGGTCATGTACCCGGCCACCGCGCGATCTGCACGGTCGTCGGTCCGCACAGCGGACCCTACAGATCAAGGTGTTACCGTAGGGTCCGCTGTGCGGACCGTCCGCGGCCGGCCGCAACGATGATCAAGGCCCGCCGACGCATCCCCGTCCGGCAGCGGTGTCACGGTTGAACTTCCGGGAGCCGTCGATGGCGATGGGAACTGAGGTCGCGCGGTCATGCTTCAGGGCTGCGATGACTACTATAGCGTTCGCACCTGATATCCAGACAGACCTTCGTGTAGGGGCGGGTTTGAAACCCGCCCCTACGTCCGGCTATCACGTCCGAAGGCTATAACGACAACGATTGTGATTGACCTGCTTCTTGACTCGCTACTAATCGAAAAGCCCATGCAGATACCAGCCACGACGCCCCCTGAGTTCCCGATAGACCCACAGACGCTCGCCGCGCGCACTGGTAGCGATGAAATAATCGCGCGCCACGACACCGTCGTCCCACCAACCGGTATCGATCCGCTCGCGCTCCGCACCCAGGTCGAGCGCGCCGTCCAGCCAGGGCTTACCGTCACGTTCCTCCAACGGCAAGGGCTGGGGCAACAGCCAGAGCGGTCGGTCCAGGCGCGCGCTACCGCCGCCGGTCTCGCCGGGCTCGCTCCAGCGCCAGGCACGCTCCGGACGGTGATCGGCCGCCAGTGCGAGTCCGCGCACAGCGTCCCGACCCAGGCGGGCCCGTAAGCGGTCGAGCAGCGCGGGATCCGGGCGACAACCGGGCCGCGCCAACTCCGGGAACAGTTCGCCGTTGCGCGGACTCAAGGGCAGGACAGCCGTCGCGGCCAGTGCGATCTCGCGCACCGGTGCCGGAAGGTCCATCCGCTCCAGATGTCCGCGCAGCAGTTCCAGCCAGCGCTCCGGGTCGGCCAATGGCTGGGCCGCGCCCAGGCTGAAGCAGGTATCGGCCCGGCCGGCGTGGCCAAGACGCCAGTCGAGCCGCGGCACCCCGGCCTGACGCCCGCGCAGGAAGCCGGCGAGTTCGCCGAGCAGACGCCGACAGGGAAAGACCAACGACTCGGCCAGGTCGACCGCCGCGGGCAGTTCGATCCGCGCACTGAAGCGGGGCGGCGGCACGAACATCGGGCGCGGGTCCGGGGTCTCGCCGAGCAGACGCTCCAGCCAGTCCACCCGCTTGGAACCCAGCCGCTCGCGCAGCCCCGGACGGGGCAGCCGCAGCACATCGGCGACGCGGCGCAGTCCCAGCGCGGTCAGGTCTTCACACTCGCGCGCACTGAGGCCCAACGCGGCCAGGGGCAAACCGTCGAGTGCGGCCTGCAGTGCGGCCGGATCGGGGATCACGGGCCAGCCGGCGGCACCGACCGAGGCCTCGAGCTGCCGTGCCCAGACCAGGGCGCCCAATGGCGTCGGCGCCATGGCGAGCCGCCCCTGATAGCCGCGTGCACTGATCCCCCGGCTCACCTGCGCCAGCAAGGCGTCGGCCCCGCCGAACAGGCTCAGGCTGGCCGCCACGTCGAGCAGCAGCGCGCGGGGCGGCGCCAGACTGACCTGCGGCGTAAAGCGGATCGACCAGGCGGCCAGGTGCTCCAAGGCTTCCTGTTCCGCGGCCGGCCGCCGGGGCATGACGGTCAGGTCCGCACACAGCGCACGGGCGGCACCAACCCCTTGGCCGGGACGAATACCCGCACGCATCGCGGCGCTGTTACAGCGCAGGATGCGCTCGCCGCGGCGGTGGACGCAGACCGCGAGCGGGGCCTCGGCGGTGCGCGCCCGCGCGAAGACCTCCAGGGGCAGATCGGGGAGATGGATGGCAAGCCAGCGCATGAATGCACCCCGCGGGCCGGTGATCCTGGGAGAATAGCCGCCTTACGCCAACGCGGTCCAGTGGACCGAGGGGAATCGTCGCAACGAATGAAAACGCAAACGACTGAAGCACCTGCCGCCTGCCCCTGCGGATCCGGGGCCGCTTACCTCGACTGCTGCGGCCGCTTCATCGCCGGGGCCGCGCTGCCGAACACGGCGGAGCAGCTCATGCGCTCGCGCTACAGCGCCTACACGCGCTGCGACGCGGACTATGTGCGCGCGACCTGGCACCCGAGCACCCGCCCCCCGGACCTGCAAGTCGACCCCAAGGTGCAGTGGCTCGGGCTCAAGATCATCGCGACGCAGGACGGCGGGCCTGAGGACGTTCGCGGTCTGGTGGAGTTTGTTGCCCGCTACAAGCTCGGCGGGCGCGCGCACCGGCTGCATGAGCACAGCCGTTTCGCGCGCCATCAAGGACGTTGGTGTTATGTCGACGGCGACCTGTCGCCGGAGCGTGATCGCTGACCGCGTCCCCTCAGCCTCACCCGACATCCGCCCGCGCAAGACTGCCACCCTGGTCCGCCGGGTCCACCTGGTCCCCATCCGGCGTCCCTTCCCAGCGGATGGCGCCCTCACCGCTGACGGCCGCTTCATCGACCAGACAACCGGTGACACCGCTCATGGACGGCAGCTCGAACATGGGCCGCTGTAACAGCCCCTCGAGCACGCTGCGCAGGCCGCGCGCCCCGGTCCCGCGCGTGATCGCCTTGCGGGCGATGGCGACCAGGGCCGCGGGCGCGAACTCCAGGGCCACGCCTTCGAACTGAAACAACTGCTGGAACTGACGCACCAGGGCATTGCGGGGCTCGGTGAGGATGCGCACCAGCGCGGCCTCGTCCAGATCGTGCAGGGCGACGACCACGGGGAAGCGGCCGATGAATTCCGGAATCAAGCCAAAGTGGCGCAGATCGTCCGGTTGCGTCTCGGCGTAGATGCGCCCGGCGCCCTGCGCATCGGACTTCGTCTTCGGCTCGGTGTGGAAGCCGATGCTGGATGGGCCCGGCTCCAACCGACGCCGCAGCACCCGCTCCAGACCGGCGAAGGCCCCGCCGACCATGAACAGAATGTTGCGGGTGTCGATGACCGGTATTTCGCTGCCCTCCTTGCGGCCCTTGGGACTGATCTTGACCTGGGTGCCCTCCACCAGCTTGAGCAGCGCCTGCTGCACCCCCTCGCCCGACACATCACGGGTGCCGTGGCTGCTCTCCCCGACGCGGGCCAGCTTGTCGATCTCATCGATATAGACGATGCCCCATTCGGCCAGCTCACGTTTACCGCCGGCCGCGTCCAAGAGCCGCGCGAGGATGCTTTCCACGTCCTCACCGACATAGCCGGCCTGCGTCAGCGTGGTGGCATCGGCGATCACGAAGGGGACGCCGACGATCCGCGCCAGGGTGCTGGCAAGCAGCGTCTTGCCCGTTCCGGAGGGGCCAAGCATCAGGATATTGGACTTGTCGATTTCCACCCGATCCGGATCGTCCAGGACGCGGCGGGGGTGATTGGCTTCCGCCGCCAGGCGTTTGTAATGGTTATACAGGGCGACCGCCAGACACTCCTTGGCTGTTTCCTGACCGATCACATAACGGTCCAGATGGTCTTTGATCTCTTTCGGCTTGGGCGGCGCTTTCAGTGGTCCGGTCAAGGCGCGGGTGCGCCCCCAACTCGTGACCACCTGGTGAGCCAAGGCCACGCAAGCCTCGCAGATATGGCCATCGATCCCGGCGATCAGGGGGGTATCGGCGCCTTGGACGGCACCGCAGAAGGAACAGGCGTGTGAGGGCGGCGTATTCATGCGGCCTGCCCCGCGCGCCGGGCCTGAGCAGCGGGCGCGGTCGGACCAGCCGCCCCTGCCGCCGCCAGGCGCAGTTCCGCAATCCAGGCCGTTTGGCTGCGGCGCCGTTGCCGCTCCTCCAGAATCCGGCGGATCTGCGGTTGAGCCTCGGTAAACTGAAGCGCGTGCGCCGGCAGGATGTGCTCGCACAACAGCAGGTGAAAGCCGAGTTCGGATTCGACCGGGCCGCTGATCTCACCCGCCGCCATGGCGAACAGAATCGCGTCGAGCGCCGGATATAACTGCCCGCGACGGACCTCACCCAGACGCCCGTCCTGCAGCGCCGTCGGACACTCCGATTGCTCGCGCGCCAGGACCGCGAACCGCTCCGGACCGCCAATCCCGGAGTGATCCAGGTCCGCCACCAGCCGGTCCATCCGGGCCCGCACCGCCTCCCGGCCGTTCTCCGCGTAGGCGTCGTTCACTGTAATCAGGATGTGTCGGGCGCCACGCCGCTCCGGAACGGTGAACCGTTCGTGATGAAGCTCATAAAACAGCTGTTCATCCACGGCGTCGACCCTCAGCCGGTGATCGCCCACCCGCCGCATCACCGCGTCAAAGGTCAGCTCCCGCCGCAGCGCGCTGCGCAGGGTGTCCAGATTCAAAGCGTTGCGTTCGAGGTCCGCGACAAAGTCGTCCGCATCCGTGTAGCGCGAGCGCAACTCGCCCACCGCGGCTTCAACCTGGTCGATTGGGATCACCACCGCGCGGGCTTCCGCTGACCCGAGGACTAAGGTTTCCAGTTCAAAGGTCCGCTGGGCCAGTCGCATCGCCTCCGCCCGCTGCGCAGTGTCCAGTGCCCAGTGGCCAAGCTGGAAACGCTCACCAGCGGCGCGTAACAGATGGTAGCGAAACTCGGCCGGGAGACTTGTGGCTTCAGCGGACATCGGTGTGCTCGTTAGGAACCGTTGAAAAATAGCCTAAACAAATACGTTAAGGAGCACCTTTTGCGTCCTGGTCGTAATCGTAATCGTAAACGAGTTGCCGATCCCCGCGAGGGCCTTGGTCATCGACCCGACCATCGCGCGATCGGCACGGTCGTCGGTCTGCACAGCGGACCCTACAGGTCACGGTGTTACCGTAGGGTCCGCTATGCGGACCGTCCGCGGCTTAATCACCTTCGGCGATCAGAGCCTTCGCCTCGGTCGCCGATCACCGACCGCCCGCTGCAGAGTCATGCAGCAGCGTCCCCGTCCGGACCGTCCAACGCCGACTCCGGCACCTGAAGCGTACCGGCGCCGCTGAAATGCACATGGTAGGCGACGCCGCAGGGGGCATCGCGGACCACCTTCATTACCTCGCCCTCGACCCCCCGCTCCACCAGGACCCGCCCTTGAATCCCTAATGGAATACGCGGCCGGACGCGGTCGCGGAACTCGAAGCGGCTGGGAACCCAGGGGTCGGTCGCCAGTTGCAACTCCTCCTCCCGACAGCCGACCAGCCGGTCCGCATCGAGAAAATGGACCGAGTAGATGATCTGGTCCTGCAGGAAGGTTCCCACGTCGCGCACCACGCCGGTGCTGCCGCGCCTAACGAGCAGGCTGCCGGTGGCCTGTCCGGGGAAGGTGCCGTCGTTGCGCACATTGCGCACGACTCGCACCTCGGTGCCGAAGTCAAACGCCGGCCGCATGGGGAATCTGACCCAACAGGTCGCTCAGGGGAACACTGGCGACTTTTGGCTCGTGCATATGAAACACCCGAAAGACCTTCTCGGTCTTGGCGTCGGAGGTCACGAAGTCCAGGTAGGCGGCACCCAGCAGGTCGGCGTGCAAGGCCCAGCGTGCGTCCGCCCCATCCGGCTGTTCATCGACCTCGGCGAGATAGTCATGGAAGCGCTGCAGGATATGCAGTCGATTGACCTGCACGACCTTGGGGTCGTACTCGATCTTGAAATACTCAAGGAAATCCTCCGCGCTGGAGAGTTCTTCCAGATCGGATTCAAAGTCATCGTCGGTCATGGCGATCTCCGGTTGGGGAAGTGGTTAAAAACTAACGTCCGATAAAGCTCACATTGCCGCCCATGCGCTCCACCGCGGCCTCGGTGATCGACGATTGCGCCATGGCGCGCAGGTCTTTGACCCCGAGTCGGTCGCTGGTGTCGATCTCGGCGATCTTGTCGAAACGCTGCAGTGCCGCCGCCGGGTCACCCAGGCGCATCAGCAGGTAGGCGGAGCCTTTGAGCGCCAGCAACAGGAACCGCGTCATGCTCATGGAGACCAGCACCGACCCGCCCAGATGGGCCGGGGTGAGCTGCTCCCAGCGGGTCGGCAGTTCCAGCCGCCGGGCCGCCACGGCGATCGCCCGATCGGCCGTGGTCAGGGCCTCGCGGAACCGGTGGCGATAAAAAAAGTACCGATACAACCCGACCAGGACGGTCAGGTGCTCCGGCTCGAGGAAATACGCGCGCATCAGACTGTGTTCGGCCGCATCGTCCCCATACTGCTGCGCCGCGGCCAACAGCAGGGCCTCGACCTCCGGGGTCACCGGCTCATCGAAGTACATCTCCTCGCCGCTGAAATCGAGTAGGTCCACCGGGTCAGCTCCTTGATTCAGTTCACTGAAGAACGGCGCCGCAGTGGCCGATCTCCACCAGGAAGCGGCGCAAATCCGCGGTGCATGGCGAGCGTTTGGTCTGGGTGACGAAACGGCGCACCAGCGGCAGCACCTGATCCGCCTCCTCGGGTCCCAGGTCCAGACGCAATTGGTCGGCGTAAACCTGGCACACCGCGTGCCGTCCCGAGTGTTTGCCGAGCACCAGACAGTGGGCGCGCCCCATCTCGGCGGGATCGACGCCCTGATAATTCAGCGGGTCTTTGAGCAGCCCGTCGACATGAATGCCGGCCTCGTGAGTAAAGGCGCCCTGACCGACCAGGCTCTTATGCCAGGCCACCGGTTTACCCGACGCCCGGGCCACCAGCCGGGAGAGCGTGCCGAACTCCGACAGGTCCACGCCGGTGATGACGCCATGGGTATGCTTGAGTGCCATCACCACTTCCTCCAGCGCGGCATTGCCCGCCCGCTCGCCCAACCCGTGCACGGTGGTGTTGACATGGGTCGCCCCGGCGCGCACGGCGGCCAAGGTGTTGGCGGTGGCCAGACCTAGATCGTCGTGGGCGTGCATCTCGATCTCGAGATCGATAATGGCGCGCAGATCGCGAATGCGCTCGAAGGTACCGAAGGGCTCCAGCAGACCCAGGGTATCGGCATAGCGGATGCGGCCGGCACCCGCCTCCTGGGCCGCCTCCGCCACCCGCCACAGAAATTCCGGGTCGGCGCGCGAGGCGTCCTCGGCACCCACACAAATCTCCAACCCCAGGTCGCGGGCCGCGGTCACCTGCGCCTGGACCTGACCCAACACCCAGTCCCGATCACGCCCCAGTTTGCCGGCGATCTGCTGATCGGACACCGGGATCGAGAGATCCACCAACTGCACCCCTAACCCCCGGCAGTGGGCAATATCACCGGGCAACATGCGCGCCCAGACCATCAGTCGCGACGGCAGGCCCAACTGCGCCAGGACACGGATCGAATGACGTTCCTCCTCGCCCATGGCCGGGATGCCGACTTCCAGCTCCGGCACTCCCAGGTCCGCGAGTCCGCGGGCGATGGCCAGTTTTTCTTCCAGAGAAAAGGCCACCCCGGCGGACTGCTCTCCGTCGCGCAGGGTGGTATCGTTGATGGTCACGGTCATCGGCTTGGCTGACATAGGCTTGCTTCCTGTTCGTCGTAATTCGGAGCAAAGCAGTTTACGTGCCATCGATCACATCAATCGCGGCAGTTGGAATCTTGCCGCGGCGCTCATCAACTTTGGCGGTTTTACGACAAAGGCACGACCCGGCGCTTGTCGCAGAGGTCACTGACGCGGGACGCCCCGTCAAGACTGTCGATACCGGCGGTGTCCGGGGGCTGCACCGCCCTGGTCGATTAGAACCAGCGCGGCAGCTTGGCGAAAGCCTTTTTCCACGACCTGCGGCCGGAACGCCCACGCGTCGACCCCCGACGCGGCTGTCGGTTGGTAAGCGTTGTTGCGAAGTGTTCCCATCATGACGTCGCAGCGACCCGATTTCGTCGGCGCCCGCGAGGAAATGCTGCGCGTCACACCAAGCTGACTCCGACGCCGACCCGCGGCCACCCATGGAAGCATTCACAGCGCGAATACCCTAACAAAACGCTCTTGTATTATAGTCCGCACGTGCTACCTTTTCCTTAGCGAAATGGTGAGTTAAAAAATCATTCCGCATCCGCAGCATGCACCATCCGGTACCCTATTAGACCACTACTTGAGGGTTATTAAATGAAATGTTTAAAATTTCCACTTTCCTTCATCTGCGCATCCGTGGCGGTACTGACGGCCGCGAGTAGCGTCGCTGACGAACTGCCGGTGCCGACTGGGCCGGCGCCTCAGATCCAAGCAGTCGAAACCAGCGGCGGCGACGCTCTTTTCAAACCGGCCATGGACGAGCCGCTCGCTCCCGCCTCCGCGCCGCCTCCGCTCGCCGACATCCCCCCCATGCCGATGCCTTTCCCGTCGGAAGAGGCTTCACAGCCCGCGGACGCCGGTCCGGGTGAAGCTGCGGTCTTCGATCCGGCGACCGGTGAAACGCTGATCGGCCCCTTGAACGGCAGCCTTGTCCCGCAGGCGATGATCCCTGAGGCGATGAGTGGTACCGAGAAGCAGGGAGGTTATTACGGCGGCGCGGACGGAGGCCCTAATGTCGACGAAACACTCCAACCAGCGTCTTTCGGAACAAAGACGCTAATCACTAACGTCGGGGACCATCCTTGGCGGATGAACGTGAAGGTCGCCATGCGGTTTGGTACGAGCTGGTTCGTTTGCTCCGGCGCGATGCGTGATATGCGGACCGTTCAGTTGGCCGGACACTGCGTCCATCAGGGCCCCGGAGGAAACTGGGCGGATGAGATCTTGGTCTACCCCGGCTGGGACGGCAATGGCAGCTTCATTCCGATCAACAACGCCGCTGAGACCTTCGGCGCAGCGCGAGGCGTCCAGTTCGGCTCATGGACGTCGTGGACGGTGAACGGTAACCTGGACTTCGACTGGGGCGTGGTCGCTCTGGATCGGGCGGTCGGCGCGCTGACCGGTTGGTACGGATGGCAGTACGGAGGTTGCCCGACCGCAAGCTACAATGTTGGCGCCTATCCGGCGGAAGGCTGCGGCCTATCCGGACTGCACAACGGACGCGACATGTACTACTGGTTCGGGTCAATCGATTCCTGTCCCGGCAACCAGCTTCAGATCAATACCACAGCAGGTTGTTTCACCGCGTTGTGGGGCGGTGAGAGCGGCAGCAATCTTTACGAAATCGTCGGAACTAGCCGTTACACTCGCGGTATCGCGTCCACATCGAACCGGTCTACCATTGGCCGGTACGTTCAGACAAGCCAATCGTGGGTGGACTATCTGAACCTTACCTTCATTCCGACCTATGCCCGCGGTGTCACTTTCGACCTCCAGGCCCTCGATATGAATGCGGCACCGACGCCGATCCGGGCGGGGACCTCGACCACGACACTCAACCACCTTGCGGCCAACGCGACCGATGGTTCGAAGAACGCCACCTTCACCTATGACGTGCGTCTCTCGACCAACAACCTCATCTCCACCGCCGACACCCTACTGAGCACCCAATTCTACGGCTGGAACTTCAGCGGTATCGGTTCAGTGCGCGTCAACATGGTCCCGGTCACCATCCCAGAGAATACGCCGCCGGGAACCTACTGGCTTGGTACACTATACGAGACGGCGACGGACGGCAACAGTGGTAACAACGCGTCGTCGTACTGGGATGCTCAGCAGATCACGGTCACGGTGGAGACGACTCCACCAAACCCGAACCCGATGACTTGGTCGGTACTGCCCTACGCATTGAGTTCGAGCCAGATCGCGATGACGGCAACAACCGCGACCGACCCTGTAGCCCCGATTGCCTACTACTTCGACTTCACCTCGAGTCCGACCGGTGCTGCCGGCGGTACCGATTCGGCCTGGCAATCGTCCGCGAGTTATACGGATGGCGGACTGAGCGCCAACCAGAGTTACTGTTACAGGGTCGGAGCACGTGACGGTAACAACAACGTGACGAGCTATTCCGGGACCAGTTGTCGGTACTCGGCGGCCAAGGCGCCGGGGACCAACACGTTCACGGCGATTACCATTTCTGCCATTGGTGCGCGCTGGACGATCAATGGGAATCCGGCAGGCACGCAATTTTTCGCCGAAAATGTCACAGCGGGGACCAACTCGGGCTGGACCACCAACGCCGCTTGGACCAACGTCGGATTGACACCCAGCACCACTTACAGCTATCGCGTCAAGGCACGAAACCAGGACGGTGTTGAAACCGCCTGGGTGAATCTGGGATCGGCGACGACGCTTGCCACCACTGCGCAATGTAACGGACTCCCGGTCACGATCCTCGGTACCGCGGGCAACGACATCATCAACGGCACCACCGGACCTGACGTGATTCACGGCCTGAATGGCGACGATTTTATTCGGGGCAACGACGGCAATGACGTGATCTGCGGAGGCAACGGGAACGACGATCTGGGCGGTGGCGGCGGTAATGACACCCTCATTGGCGCTGCCGGAACAGATACCTGCTCTGGTGGACCAGGCACCGACACCGCGACGGCCTGCGAGACCGTGGTCGGGGTTCCATAGGCAACCAAGCTGAACGCCTCGCTGTGAGGCGTTCGGATTAGGCGATTGCCGTAACATCCTCTACCCGATCGCGACCGATTTTCGTCTGCCTTCAAGGAGCGTCGACTTAAAGCTAGCCGGGCTATGTGGCGGTCGGCGCGACGCGCAAGGCGGGCGAAATGACGAGCGCGACTGATCGACGAAGAACAGCCGCTGCCGCCCGTCTATCTCCATCACCACCGGCCAATCCGGGTTATCGCTGCCAAGCGGCATGTCGACCTGAACCAAGCCGACAGCTTGGCGAACACTTTCACCTCATCGCCCAGACACATCGTTCAGTCGGTACGCCGGCCCCCGGATGGTCTAGGGCGACCTGAAGCGCCGCAGCCGCAGGCTGTTGCCCACCACAAACAGGCTCGAAACGCTCATCGCCGCCGCGGCTGTCATCGGGTTGAGCAGCCATCCGGTCAGCGGGTAGAAGACGCCGGCCGCCAGTGGGATCAGAGCGACGTTATAGACATAGGCCCAAAAGAAATTGCCGCGGATGGTGCCCAGGGTGCGCCGCGCCAATGCGATGGCGTCGGCAATGGCCGCCGGATCAGCACGCATCAGGACGACGTCACCGGCCTCGACGGCGATTTCTGTGCCCGACCCCATGGCGATGCCCGCGTCGGCCTGAACCAATGCCGGGGCGTCGTTGATGCCGTCACCGACAAAGACCACGCGGTGCCCGGCGGCCTGCAACCGTTTGATCTCCGCGATCTTGTCCGCCGGCAGCGCCCCGGCGACGACCTGTTCGATGTTCAACTGCCGCGCGACGGCCGCCGCGGTGCGGCCGCCGTCGCCGGTCAGCAGGGTGACCGAGAGCCCCAGATCGTGCAAGCGGGCGACAGCCGCCCGGCTACCCGTCTTGACCGGATCGGCCACCGCCAGGACAGCCGCCAGTTGGCCGTCAGCCGCCAGATACAGGGGCGACTTCCCCGCGTCGGCCAAACGCGCCGCCGACGCGGCACCCGCCGCGAGCGCGACGCCCAGACGATCCATGTAGCGGGCGGCGCCAACGGCGACCAGGATGCCATCCAGCCGGGCGCGGATACCGAAACCGGGAACGGCCTCGACCTCGGTCGCCACCGCGAGCACCAGCCCCCGCCCCCGCGCGGCCTGCACCAGGGCGGTGCCGATCGGGTGCTCACTGTGCTGCTCGACGGCAGCGGCGAGGGCCAGAGCCGCATCCTCGGTCATCCCGAACGCCGCGAGATCGGTGACTGCCGGCCGCCCCTCGGTGAGGGTTCCGGTCTTATCAAGCACGACCTGATCCACCCGCGCCAGGGTCTCCAGCGCGTCCCCGCGGCGAAAGAGAATCCCTAGGGCCGCCCCGCGGCCGGTACCGACCATGATCGCGGTGGGCGTGGCGAGCCCCATGGCACAGGGGCAAGCAATCAACAGCACACTGACCGCGGCCACGAAGGCATGCGCCAGCGCGGGCGCCGGGCCGACCCACAGCCAGGTGAGGAACGTCAGGAGTGACACGGCCATGACGGCCGGCACAAAGACCGCGGCAATCCGGTCGGCCGTCCGCTGGATGGGCAGCTTGTCGGCTTGCGCATCCTCGACCAGCCGCACGATCTGCGCCAGCACCATGTCGGCGCCAACCCGGGTGGCGCGATAACGGAAGGCGCCGGTGCCGTTGACGGTGGCACCGACCACCGGGTCGCCCGGTCCCTTGCGGACCGGCAGCGACTCGCCGCTGATCATGGATTCGTCGACATGGCTGCCGCCCTCGGTCAGGGTGCCGTCGACCGGGATGCGCTCGCCGGGCCGCACCGCGATCAAGTCGCCCGGCACCACGGCAGCGGCCGGGATCGCGGTCTCCCCTTCCGCGCGCACCACACGGGCCGTTTGCGGCTGGTGCTGGACCAGGCGCCGGATCGCCGCGGAAGTCCGGCCCTTGGCCAGGGCTTCCAGATAGCGCCCGAGCAGGATGAAGGTTACGATGACCGCCGACGCCTCGAAATAGAGGTTGGCGGTGCCGGGAGGGAAGCGGCCCGGCAGGGTCAGCGCGGCGACCGAATAGAGGTAGGCGGCGCCGCTCCCCAGCATGACCAGGCTGTTCATCCCTGGGCTCAGGTGACGCAGTTCCTGCCAACCGGAGACCAGAAAGCGGCGGCCGGCCCACAGCAGCACCGGCGTGGCCAGTAGCAGTTCCAGCCAACCCCAGAGCGGCGCCGACACCTCACCGTGCGACGGGTCGGCGTGGCCGAACCAGAGCATCCGCCCCATGCTCACGAACACCAGGGGCAGGGTCAGGGCCGCGGCCGTCAGCAGATCCCGACGCAGCTCAGCCTGGGCCTTAGCCTGCCGGACCCCGGCCTCATCCGGCGCCTGCTCCGCCGCGAGCGGCGCGTAGCCGGCCTCGCGAATCACCTGGCTGATCCGCTCGCGGCTGACGCTCGCGGCCAGGAACTCGACCGTCGCGGCCTCGGTGCTCAGGTTGACCGCGGCCGAGAGCACCCCCGGCAGGGCCTTGATGGCCCGCTCGACCCGCGCCACGCAGGAGGCACAGGTCATGCCCCCAATCCCGATGGTCGCGGACGCCAACACCGGCTCATAGCCGGCAGCGCGGACGGCATCCAGGAGCAGCGGAACCGCGGTTCCGGCGAACCGCACGACCGCGGTCTCCGCCGCCAGGTTGACCAGCGCCGACTCGACCCCCGGCTGCCGCGCGATGGCCCGCTCCACCCGCGCCACGCAGGAGGCACAGGTCATACCGGACACGCCGATGCGGAGTTCTTCTGTCATGTAGGTTGCTCGCTAAGGAACTGTTAACCAACGACTGTTGTTAACTTGTGCTGCACTCGTTCATAAATGTGGCCTTCGGACGTGATAACCGGACGTAGGGGCGGGTTTCAAACCCACCCCTACACCAAGGGTCTGTCCGGATATCAGGTCGGACGGCTATAAGTGAATGCCAGCGCCGACAGCCGATATCAAGCCGCTGAATCCAGAAGGTTTATGGAACTAGCCCGACAGATCCTTACAGATTGCAGGTACAACCTGCAATCTGTAAGATCGGCGGATGATCCCACGCCATGCCAAAGAGACCGCGTTGCGCCTGGCACGCGGATTCCCGATCCTCGCCATCACCGGGCCGCGCCAATCCGGGAAGACCACCCTGGCCCGGGCGATCTTTGCCGACCGCCCCTATGTCACCCTGGAAGACCCTGACCAGCGCGAACTCGCCCTCGCCGACCCGCGGGGCTTCCTCGCCCGCTTCCCGGACGGCGCCATCATCGACGAGGCGCAGCACGGCCCGGAGCTGATGTCCTATTTGCAGGGGCTGGTCGACCACCGGGGACGCATGGGCGATTTCGTGCTGACTGGCTCACAGCAGTTCGGGCTGATGTCGCGCATCAGCCAATCACTGGCGGGCCGCGTGGGGCGGATCGAACTGTTGCCGTTTTCGATCGCTGAGCTGGCCGGCGCCGATCTGCTCCCGTCGCACCTGGACACCCTGCTGTGGCGCGGCGGTTTCCCGCCGTTATACGACCGTCCGCTGCTGCCCAACGACTGGTTTGCGAATTACATCGCAACCTACCTGGAGCGCGACGTCCGCCAACTGTTGGCGGTGCGGGACCTGGCGCTGTTCCAGCGGTTCGTGCGGTTGTGCGCGGCGCGCACCGGTCAGTTACTCAACTTGTCGGCACTGGCCAACGACTGCGGCGTCTCGCACACCACCGCGCGCGAATGGCTCAGTGTGCTGGAGGCGAGTTACCTCATCCTGCTCTTACCGCCCTATCACCGCAACTTCGGCAAGCGGCTGGTCAAGACACCAAAGCTCTACTTTCTGGATACCGGTCTCGCCGCGGCGCTCCTCGGCATCAAGGACAGCGCAGCGCTGAACATCCACCCGCAGCGCGGGGCGCTGTTCGAGACCCTGGCGGTCGGCGAGTTCGTCAAGCAGCGGTTCAACAACGGCCGGCCCGCCGGGTTGTATTTCTGGCGCGACAATACCGGTCATGAGATCGATCTGCTCTTCGAGATGGGCGAACGCTTACAGGGCATCGAGATCAAGTCGGGCGCGACCTTGGTGCGCGAATGGCTCAAAGGTCTCGCCAAATGGCAGACCCTGGCCGGCGAGCAGGCGCTGCCGGGTTGGCTGATCTACGGCGGGGACGAGGCCTACAGCCGCGAAGGCATCGAGGTATTCGACTGGCGGTCGCTCGGCGAAGCCGCGCAACAAAACTGAATGATGTCAACCGTGGGAGCGGCCTCCGCAGGGCCACTTCGTCCAGCCAACCACCGACGTCACCCGGTCCGGGGTACTGGGCGAGTTAGCCAAGATCAAGCCGACCCTGAACAAGAACCAAGGGACCCGATTGGTATCATCTGTCAGCGAACGGGCGCCGATCCTGAGCGGCCACCTGCCCACCGGCGAACGGGTCCAGAGCCTGATCGCCATCGAGGACGCCAAGGAGTTGGCCTTCCCCCACGCCAACACCGCCCGCATCTTCTTCAACCGCGACGGGGCCGGGGTCTCGCCGGTGACGGTCAAGGACCTGCTGGCGTCCTGTCTGCGCATGAAGCCGGACCTGAAAGCCGCCGCCGCCCGACACCTGCGAACGGCGTTAGCGTAAGTTTTCGTACCAAAGATTGTCGAGCCCCTTACCGTGCTTTATGTTCCGCTTTCTGGAGCGGCCCCAAATGGCCCTTGGTGACACGACTGTTGGGAGCCCTGCCCACCGTTGGCCCGGATTCCTCAAACCAAGTCGCCCCTGCTTTTGCTGGATTCTTTCAGTGGTTCGCGCTACAAATAGCAATCTTTGCTAATCTTTGTTACTGACGGCCGAGCTGGAGAACCCACGCCCATGAACATCTCCCTGACTCCGCACCTTGAGGAACTGGTGAAAGGGAAGGTCGAGAGCGGACTTTACAACTCCGTGAGCGAGGTGATGCGGGATGCCTTGCGCCTCCTAGAAGAACGCGACCAGTTGCGCGACTTACGGCTTGAGGAATTAAGGCGCGACATCCAGAAAGGCATCGACAGCGGCGAGGCAACCCCCTTGGATATCCAAGAGATCAAGGCGCGAGGTCGCAAGCGGCTGGCCGCCACACAAGGGCAAGGAGCAGATTCTAATGTCTGATATAGAGGAACTTTTCGATTTCGAGAATAAGGCCGACCGCCAGGCTAAAGATCTGGGAATTTGGCGCCTCCCGCTCCGGAGCGTCCTAACATCTCTCTACCTTTCCGCCGATCATCTCTATACAGGTGGCCGCTTTACCGCCAGAACCGATCCTAAGCCATTCAATGGAGATGCACTACTCAGTCGCATATCATATCTCGTCGGCTTCTTAAGCAGTTGCTCTCCTGACATTGGCGCGCACATCGACGACGCAATGAGCGCCATAAATATGTAAGCGTGCCGGGAACTGGCTAATGCGTTAGTGTATGCACATTTCTGTGAAATTATGCCGGAGGTACGCAGTGGATACTACAAAGTAAAAGTCGACACGGCCGGTTTCACACTTCAACATCCAAGCCGCATTTTTTCTCAAGCGGAAGAGCGAGATATTTTGCTTACGGAGATGAGCCTCGCTTTTGATACACATCGGCCACCCATTCCGGTGGCCGCGTTCGATAGAATGATTATTGACTGGCCTACACTGAATAACGCAGACTTCATTCAGGTACTAAGAGGTAGCGCAGATCATTACCTCAGCGTGTTTCGGGAGCCTGCTCTGCTGCCTGAAGATGCATATAAAACTGGCTTCGCCTTCTCTCGGGTAGAATTTCAACAGGTACGAGCGGCCTTGATGGCGCTCGCTGATTATTGCCTCGGGATGGCTTCCGCAGCTGAACGGCAGTGGCAATCTGCATCACTGACGAAGCGCAATCATTGGGAAAGAGAATGCAAGGAATGGACCGCTCCCCTGTTAAGTAAAAATTTTATTTTAGGGACCACTCAAGCGCTCGCTGGCATAGACGCGAAGGTGCTTGACCTAGTTATGGACTATTTCACGATGGATGCCGAGCAAGGTGATTTCCAGAATGCCGGCGACGGCTACTTACCGCCTTTCATTGCCTTGGGAAGCTCATTTATATTCAGCCCTTACGCCTTGAAGACAATGCTACCCGAACGAAACCTCCTTTATGTTATCAATAAGCGTAATCGAACTAGATTTGATGAACTCATCTCTGCTCACCTCGAACCTGCGCTACTCGAAGAAGCGGCAAGACTCATAGCACAGATACCAGGCGTCGAAGTTGCGAAAAATGTAAAGTGGACAGGCGGTGAAATCGATATTCTTGTGTTTCAGTCTTCTTCCAAAGTGGCGATGCACGTACAAGCCAAAGCGGCCCTACCTCCTCAGGGGGCGCGCATGACAAGACGAATTGAAGACCAAACGCTTAAGGCAGTGGATCAGCTAAAAAGATTTGACGCCAAATCGGCGAAATTCCGTAACGAACTTTGTGCAAGAACATTTGGTAAAGAGATAGTGCCGTTGAGTTGGGTATCTGGCATCCTATCTCGTTCTAGCCTGGGAACAGCAAAAGCTTGGTCCGCCGTCGAAGGGATAGCGATCTTAAACCCTCTGTTACTGACGGGCGCTGTATCTCGTATTATGGCCGATTCTAAATTGTCGTTAGCCGATCTTCCGAATATTACACAAACATTGGTCCGAGAAATTACGAATCGCGCTGTCAAAGGTTGGACGAATAATAGGATCAATATCTTCGGCACGGAGGTCGAGGTCCCCTTGCTCGACCTAGACTATGAACAAATCACAAAAATTCGACACCAACTATTTTTTCAAAGCTAGTTCTTCGCCGTGGGCGCGCCCGGTAACCGGCGCACCTATGGCGAAATCCCGTTAGCATTAATTTCTGTTTTTGAACGCGCGAATAGACAATCGGAAGCAAGCGGACATAAGTGACAACTTGGTATTTTTGGCTTACATGTCTCCATTGTGAAGTCTAATACCGCGTAGTTATAATCCCGAAACACCCGTCGGGGCGTCAGTCGCTCGGCGAGCGTCTGAACCCAATGAACATGGCGTGGGTCTCGATTGTAAGGCATCCCGGTCATCCGGCTGAGCCATCGCGCGACGTTGGCATCGATGATCACCGCTCTTTTGCCACGGTGAAGCGATAACCAGGCGCCAGCGGTATACATCCCGACTCCCGGAAGTTTGAGCAAGTCGCTCATCGTCCGCGGAACGCCTTCGCGAACCAGGGTCTCCGCAACCTCGGCGAGCATCGGCCCTCGCCGATGCAAACCCAACCGATCCGTCAGTGCCGCAGCGGCCGATGGTCCGGCATCAACTAGGACCTCCGCTGTTGGGTAGCGCTCTCTGCATTCAAGAAACACCGTCTCCACCTGACCGGCACGTGTCCGTTGAAGAAGAAACTCCGCAACAATGTCCAAGCCTCGTAATAGCTGGCCTTCTCGTACCAGCTCAACTTAGCCCAATGAAGCTGATCCGCAAGTGCCCAGAGCTTCTCGCGAAGGCCAACGCGGATGTTCTCCGGGATTCTCACTGCACGCCTCCCGGCGGAATCGGCTCCGGAAACTCGAAGTGCGGCAAATCGAGCTCAGGGTCGCCCTCGCGTAGCACCAGGGATGCCTGATCGAGCATCCACTCATGCATGAAATTACCCGCCGACTCGTCCCGAAACTGAATCAATCGATTCCCTATGCCTAACCTTTCCACGGGACCACCCTGACTGGCTTTGTCGAACGCAACGACTTCAGCGATCCGGCGAAGATCAGTGACAAAATCCAGAACAACCACATTGTTCTTTCCTGGACTCAGTCGTAGGCCGCGGCCTAGCTGCTGAACGAAGATGCGGCGGCTATGGCTTGCCCGCATGAACACGATGATATCCACGTCCGGCACGTCAACCCCTTCATTGAAAAGATCCACGCTGGTCATGAAATCGATTTCGCCCGCGCGAAATCTTGCCATGAGCAGTTCGCGCTCTCTGGATAGCGTATCCCCGAAATTGCCTCGGCACGAAATCCATACTGCCGGAGCATCCCCGCGATGGTCGTCGCATGTATTACCGAAGGACAAAAAACGATGCCGGCTCGTCTGCGCTCCTCATCGAACGCGGCCCGAATCATTCTGACCGCCTGCTCGTCGCGGGTCGGAATGATGAGCCGACGGTTTAATTGCGACAGGGAATACTTGTGTCGTGATAAGTCTTGAATCGTCCGCCAGTCGATGTTGTCGGCACACAGCCGATAGTCGACATCGGCCAAGAAGCCGCGCTTGAGACCGTCCGCGATGCCGTACTGCACCACCGACGGACCGAGCAAGCTGTCGATGTCGAACCCATCCCCGCGCCAGGGCGTTGCCGTGGCGCCGGCAAGCATGGGTGGCTTCATTACGTCGATGATCTTCTGAAAGGTGGCGGCCCCGATGTGGTGCGCCTCGTCCACAAGCACGAGTCCGATGGGCGGGATGCTGTCAAGTCGAGACGCGACGGCCTGGACGGTCGCAAAGACGACCCCGTCCCATAAACCGGGCTCCTCCCCGGCAGCCAGGTGTCCGGTACGCACCCATCGGGGCAACTGATGCCAAAAGGCGCGATGAAGCTGCTCCACGAGTTCCTTAGTATGGGCCACCACCAGCGCGCGGCAGTGCCGAACCAGGCCATCACGGAACAGGTCCGCGATGACCTCTGCCATTACCACGGTCTTGCCGAGCCCCGTGGCAAGAACGATCTGGCCGCGCCCGGTATCCGTCAAGGACTCCCGGAGCAACCCGGCGGCCTCGCGTTGATAGTCGCGGAGCGTGCGATGGGATGCAGCATACTCGGGCGAACCTCCGATGAGACCGAGAAGAACCTCGGGCGTAGCGACCTCGACAACCAATCCCTGGCGTGCATGGCGTCTGATCTCCTCGTGGAAGCCGGCTCCGGGAACCCGGGATACGGCGACAACCATACGAGCGGCCCCATAGACTCGTGCGGCCTCGACCACCTCCCCAACACCCTCCTTCGGCGGGGAACCTCTGGTCGTCTGTTTGCACTGGAAGACCCAAAGCTGCCCCTCCTTGACGCCCGGAACATCCGCCCCACGATCACCGGAACCGCCGATAAGACGCACATCCTCGAATCCGTTCTGGAGCATAAGTCGGGCAACATCACGCTCAAATGCCTGCCAAGGTCCATGGAGCAGTCGAGGCCGATCAAGAAAGCCCGACTCAACCATCAGCGCCCGCCGAATCGGTTGGGGATGGAGCAAGCAAACTTAGGGCTAGGGCCGATCGCACCACGCGCTCACGCGGCGCAACGGCAAGATCGTCAGGGTCTTGCTCCGAGAGCCACAGGACATTGAGCAGCAGCGCCTCGTGATACTTAAGAACCGCTCTACGGGCATCCTCCGTGGCCGCGGGATAGATCACCTAAAGCGTTATTGAATTTGGAAATTCGCGCGCAGGATTATTGACGCAAGATTCGAGCCGCTGACTAGAGTAATTGGGTTCTTGCCCGGTTCCGACGCTTCTAGCAGGGCAGCCTTTGAAAACTGGCTAGTGGTGACAAGGCAGCCGCGAGCAAATGGACTGAGACTTCCCCGCAATTCAGCTACGTCTCTGCGTCCGACGGTGTGTAGCCAACGTTTCGCCTGCACCTGAACAAGTAAGTCCGCGACTGGCCAGATCTCGCTAGAAAGCAAGCCATTGACGTCGATTCCGCCGTCTTGACTATATCTGGTTACCGCGACATCTCGGAAACCGGTATTTATGAGCACATCCCTTATCAAATGTTCGAATTGCTCCGGGGAGTATGCCAGGAGCCGCTTACGAACCAGTTCGACTTGCAGTGCATCCGCGATGCCGGGACTATGAATTCCACCTTGCACAGAAACAGCGATTTCGCGGTCCGCCTCTTCAAGTCCATAGGCTTGCCGATTAGCAGCCAAACCAAGAGCGAGCGTTGCGTCGCTTTCGACAACCACTTGCGTCGGCTCTTCATGAATCCGCATTTCGAACATCCATGTCGCCCGCTGGACCATGCCCGTATCGACTTGGATCTCCTGATAGTAGCGCAGGTACTCAAGTAACCCCAAGAACTTCCATCTCTTCGGCCCTAGCTTAGCGTCTCTTCTGCTTCCGGTCAGTAGGAATCCGTAAATGGGAAAAGGGTTATCCTTCTGCTCGCATATGCGCTGATTCGTTCCCGATAACTCTTGATCTCCTTGTCTTCCCGTTCCAGTATAAGTCAGCACGTTGCCTTCGACTCTGTCGTGGTAGGGATTTTCCCGTGCCTGACGTGCTTGGGGTACAGATGTCAGAAGTACCAGGCGCCGAGTTCGACCTTCTGCTCCTACCGAAATGCGGATGCCGCCGGCATTGCCGACATTCAGTCGCAACGAGATTTCTTGGTTGGAGTACATGGCTCCGACATGAAAGGAAATCCCATCGGTATCCATTCGTAACTTTGCCTTTCTTTTCCAAAAAACGGGCCGCGATTAATGCGTGAACTGGATATCAGCACTTGGATCGGTGCCTGAGCGCTCGCGACAATGGCCGGGAGGGATTATGGGCGCGTGGCTGTGCCTGGGAGTGGGTAATGGGTCGACGGCCGAAAGATCAACACGGGTTGCCACGAAGAACAGGCGCACACGCGCCTGCGCAACGCCGAAATCCGCGGCATTTAGCATCCAGCGGCGAACCTGGTATTCCGGTTCATAGCCTTTAGCACCCTGATACTGCCGAATACGTACATCGTGATCCTCCCAAAGTTCATCCGGAAGAGGCGCAACCGAGGGACATTCGATTTGGCGTCCAATATAGTCGAGGTAAGGACGAAAGGAATCGCGCGCTAGTCCCGGCACGTTCTCAAGGAGAACGACCGCTGGGCTGAGTTCCCGAATCGCCCTTAGAGTCGCGGGGAACTGGTTACGATCATCGCGTTCGGCGAGATGTTTACCACCAAGACTAAATGGCTGACAAGGCGGACCACCGGACAACAGCCGCACCGGGTCGCAAATCGCCGACCAATCCACCCGCGACACGTCCTCCTGATGCACCGCGCCTGTCACGCTGCGCCGTTCGCCTTCCGCGTTGTATCGTAGAGTCTCACAACAATGCCAATTCAGCTCGAACAAATAGTCGGGTGACAAACCAACGCGAGCCAATCCGAGGGTCATCCCTCCACTGCCCGCGAACAGCTCAATGTCTACATAACCATTCTTGGTCAGCGCGGGAGACCGCGAGGCCTCCGCCGTCCCATCAAGGTTCGACGACGCGGGATATTTGGTGCCGTTAACCGGACCCTCCCTCCCCGACATCATCGGGCCTCCCGGTCATCAGTCGCCAAAGCCCGATCATCGTGAATCGAGTCCCCGACTTCCCCAGGGCCAGGCTGGCGCAGCGGCACGCGTGGCGCTAGAGCGAGCCATTCGCCAACACGGGTGACGTTACACGGGGTATGCCGGGTGATTGAATCGTCGATGGCGGACAAAGATAGTTCCATTTTGTTGTTAGCGCCATCCGTCTCTGGGATGCCAGAGGGCGGACAACGGGAGGTCGGTCAGCACCGCTAGGAGCAAGGGCATCAAGAAGCTTCGCAGCAGGTCCAAGACCTCAGTCAGCGGGACCGGATCGAGCGCGTTCTTGTTGAGGAACGCCTGCCACTGGGTCTGCTTCCGGCGGTCCTGGGCGAAGCCCTCCGTGAGACCGAAGGGTACCCCATTGGGCAGCGGGGTTGCGCGCCGGTTGAAGGTTGCGCGGATCGCCTGGGTCAGGATATCCCCGTCGAAGTCCGCCTGGCGGGCCAAGACCCACAGATCGAAGAAATCCTTCATGCGGCTGTTGGCGATGCCGAGCGAGACCAAAGCCTCCAGCTTTTCGGCGACCACGGTGTAGCGCGGGTAAGCGCGTAGTCGCGGGCCGGGCAGTTCCGGCAGCATGGCCGGATAAGCGACCAGTTCCGGGGCCGGCGTCACCGCATCGCCGAAGCCGACATCGACCTGGACCGGGCATCGGGCGCCCGCGAGCAACCCGACCAGAGTGATGCGCAGGCCGGCGTAGTTGGCCTCCTTGCGGATCTCCAGAACGCGGACCGTCTCGACCTGGAAGCGGATGCCGTCGTCGGGATCGCAAGCGGCGGCGCACAGGTCGCGAAAGACGGCCTCCATGCTCGGGATGTCGGCCGGGCCGAACCCCAACAGGTCGGCGTCGCGGGTCGGGCGATGGGGGATGTCGAACCACAGGTCGAACAGCAAGGCGCCCTTGAGCAGGAAGCGCTCCGCGTGGCTGGATCGGCCCAGGCGATAGAGCAGCCGCTCCAGGGCGTAGCGGGTCAGGACCAGGTTGAAGTCCTGCTGTTCGGCCTTCGCCTTGTTGAGCAAGCGGGCGCGCACGGACGCGGCCAAGTCCGGCCCGGTCATGTCAGGGCCTCCAGATAGGGGCGCATCACATTGGCGACCCGGCAGAGCCGGGCGAAGTGCCACAGGTCGTCCATGGTCGCCCGTCGCCCCTGGCCGTTCGTCCCCAGGGCCTCCTTCAGCGCCTCCAGGGCCACGTCCAGCCCGATCTTGTTACGATACTTGAAGCAGTCCGCCACGGTCCGCGCGATGCCCGTGATGCGCACCGGCACGCCGTCGATCAGGTGCTCATCGACGCCCTCGGTCAGGGCGATCTCGGGGAACCGCACGATCCGTAGCGGCCCAGTGAGATGCAGGCTGTCCAGGCTTGGGGCACGCGCCTTGTTCGGGATGGCGAGCCAGATCGCGAATGGCGCCTGGGTGGTGAGTTCGTGGAAGCGCAACGCCGAGAGCAGGCAGACCACGGCCCGCGGGTGCTTGCGGGCGACTTCGGCCAGCGTGGAGTGCTCCGACACCGGGCGGTCCGGGAGGGCATAGAGCCCGCGGCCGACCCGCGCAAGCCGACCCTGGCGCACCAGTCGGGTCAGGGAGACGCGAGGCAGCCCATGGGAGGCCAGATCCAGCGGGCGAATGAGCCCGTGGTCCCGCGCGAGATCGAGGATGGTGTCCTGGGTCGTTTCCATGCCTGTAGCATGTTTCACAACACCGGCTACAGTCAACTTTCACCTACGTTTAGAAACGCCTTTTATGCCGACAGGGGCAGACATTCAACCAGCCGCCACTTCGCGCCGCGTCAGCGCTAGCCAATCTCTAACATGATCCCATTGGTTTCGCCGTTGGGGATCATTCATCGTCCGGGGTGGTTGATGGTCCTCTTGGCCGCAGGCGGCCTTGGTCCGGCTCACGCTGGGAGCCGTGCGCAGCTCCCGTGCACAACCGGCCGGAACGCGGACCAAGGCCCGATCAGGCGTAAGCCGGGGCAAACGCCCGTTCGGGGTCGGTGACCGGGCCGTTCCCGCCCCAATAGGGGGAGAGCTTGCGCAACTGCGCGACAATCGGGGGCACGGCGCGGATCACCTGATCCACCTCATCCATGGTGTTGTAGCGAGAAAAGGAGAAGCGCACGGTACCATGGGCGGCGGTAAAGGGGATACCCATGGCGCGCATGACGTGCGACGGTTCCAGCGAGCCGGAGGTGCAGGCCGACCCCGAGGACGCCGCGATGCCCTGCTTGTTGAGGAGCAGCAGGATGGCCTCGCCCTCGATGTACTCGAAGGCGATGTTGCAGGTGTTGGGCAGGCGGTTGTTCGGGTCGCCGGTGACGAAGCAGTGCGGCACGGCCGCCAGGATGCCCCGCTCCAGCCGGTCGCGCATCTGGCGCACCGCGGTCTTTTCAACATCCATGTGCTGCATGGCTTCCTCGCAGGCCTTGCCCAAGGCGACGATGGAGGCGGTATTCTCAGTCCCGGCACGCCGGCCGCGCTCCTGGTGACCACCGCGCAGCAATGGCCGGAAGCGGGTATTGCGGCGCAGGTACAGCACGCCGACACCCTTGGGCGCGTGGAGCTTGTGCCCGGAGAGCGACAGCATGTCGATGCAGGTTTCCTTGAGATTGATCGGCACCTTGCCCACGGCCTGGACCGCATCGGTATGGAACATGACGCCGGCGGAGCGTGCCAGATCGGCCATCTCCTCCACCGGAAACAGGGTGCCGGACTCATTGTTGGCCCACATCGCCGAGACGATCGCCACCCGGTCCGACAGCAGGTCCATGTATTCGTGAATATCCAGCCGCCCCCGGCTGTCGACCTTGAGTCGATGGACCTTGTAGCCCTCCTTTTCCAACTGATCGCAGAGTGCCAGCACCGCCGGATGCTCCACCACGGTGGTGATGATCTCTTTTCGCTCCGGCTGGGCCCGGAGCGCCGAGAGGATGGCGGTGGAGTCGGACTCGGTGCCGCAGGAGGTAAAGACAATTTCGGAGTCGTGTTCGGCGCCCAGCAGGGTCTGCACCTGAGCACGGGCCTGCTTGAGGGCCAGGCCCACCCGATTGCCGAACTGATGCATCGAGGACGGATTGCCGAACTGCTCGGTGAAGAAGGGCAGCATGGCCTCCACCACGGCCGGCGAGACCATGGTGGTGGCATTGTTGTCCAGATAGATACCTTGGGTCATGGGCGCGCCTCGGTTGAATCGTCGCTCGACAAAGGGGTCAGTCGCTGTTGCGGTGAATCGCCTCAGGCCCGGTGCTGCATGGCGCTGGCCGGCAGCACGCGGACGAACTCGCCCAAGTCCTCGACGATGCGCTGCTGTATGCCGTCCAGGGTGGTGGCGGCCATCTGACAGCCGACACAGGCCCCGGTCATATTCACATAGACATTCTTGCCGTCGACCTCGACCAGTTCGACATCGCCCCGATCCCGTTGCAGGTTGGGCCGGATCGCCTCGATCGCTCCTTCGATCCGGCGGATGCGCTGGAGATTACTGAGTTTCTTCCCCTTGGCGAGCACCGGGGCGGCACCCGTGGGGTCGAAGACGCGGCCCTGTTCCTTGAGGACCCGGGTCAGAATCTCCTCGACCCCCTCGTGACAGGCCGAGCAGCCGCCGCCGGCCTTGGTGTAGTTGGTCACGTCTTCCACGGTGGAGAGTGCATTGGCGCGGATGGTCTCCTCGATCATCACCGCGTCCACCGCGAAGCACTTGCACACCAGCGCGCCTTCTTCGTGATCGTCCTTCCACACCTCGCCGCGGTAGTTGGCCACGGCCGCTTGCAGGGCTTCGCGCCCCATCACCGAGCAGTGCATCTTCTCGGGCGGAAGACCATCGAGAAAATCGGCGATATCCTGATTGGATACCGTGAGCGCCTGATCCAGCGTCATGCCCTTGATGATCTCGGTCAGGGCGGAGCTGGAGGCGATGGCCGACCCACAGCCGAACGTCTGAAACCCGGCGTCTTTGATGATCTGCGTTTCGGGATCGACCCGCAGCGTGAGCCGCAACGCGTCACCGCACGACAGCGACCCCACCTCGCCAACAGCGTTGGCACCGGTCACCGCACCGGCATTGCGGGGGCTGAAGAAGTGCTCTTTGACCTTGTCCGAGTAATCCCACATGACAGTTCTCCGGGGTTCGTGAATCGTGATGACCCGTCAGTCGCCGGGGCTTCCGACCGCGACCCCAGGGCCGCGCGTGCGCCACGGTCGACTGAACGCTGCTGACCGGCTGCGAGCGGCCGCCCTCAGGCGCTGAATGACTTGCCGCAGCCGCAACTCGACGCGGCATTCGGGTTCTCGAACTTGAAACCGCTGCCGCTCATGCTGTCCTGGAAGTCCACCGTCACCCCGGCCAGCATGGGCGCACTGCCGGGATCGATCAGGATCGTCAGCCCCTCGCAATCGACGACCAGGTCGTCCGTCCGGGCCTGCCCTTCCAGGGTGACGCCGTACTGCAGTCCAGAGCAGCCGCCGCCGGTGACCGCGATGCGCACTCCGGCCACCGGGTCCGCGTTCCCCTTGATGAAACGGCTGACCGCTTTCCTGGCGCTGGGGGTGAGGGTCAACATGAATCGGGTGCTCCGTTTGGCTTGAGTCTTGCTAAATCGTTGAGAGAAATTCAGCAATCTCCATGCCACCGGGACATCAATCGGTGGAACATTGACTTAAAAGGAAAAGCCCCAGCGTTGCGGGCCCGCTTGTCGGCTCTGCGACAGTCTGACGCACCAATTGGGTGGGATATCCGACAGCACCGGGCAGACACCCGCAAACCGATCGTTTTTTCTCAGGAGCCAGCACCATGACACTCGACCAACTGAGCCCCGGCGACCTGGTCTACGCCGCAACGCAGATCAGCAACGACGGGGGCATCCCGGACCTGGCGGAGGACGCGGTGATCGCCGCCGCCGGGACGCGCGGCGTGATCCTCAACATCGGCCACCTGGAGGAAGATCCGGAGCGTCCGCTCTACCTGGTCCGCTTCGAGGGACCGGATCTGGTGCTGGGACCGCCGACCGGATGCTGGGGTGAGGAACTCACGACGGAAGGGCCTGGGGCAAGTGTGGGGCGACTGTAGGGGCGACTTCAGTCGCCCCTGAAGCCCCTTCGGATCTCGCAGACAGGCGCAGTCGGGATGCTTTTAGCGTTCCTACCTGATATCCGGACAGACTCTTGGTGTAGAGCCTCTAGCGGTGTCCGCAACCCCCTGAACTAAAAAGCCGCCTGGCGGGGGAAAACTTTCGTTTACCCCAGCCCGGAACGAACAATCAGTCAGTTGCGCGCGTGGACTGGGGCGGTGGGCGAAA